>ERZ795059.6780-NODE-6780-length-10064-cov-4.823459_pt1 | contig 10064 bp, 8 predicted proteins | sample MGYA00375143_ERZ795059 | MGnify/ENA primary metagenome ERZ795059 (study PRJEB30188, sample SAMN05720168) | activated sludge metagenome | isolation source: Anaerobic digester | place: USA | collected 2015-01-07 ... | reverse complement strand
AGTATTCAATCTGAAACCGGATAAATAAACAGGGGCAATACGTTGACGATAATCAATAATACTAGCCACTGTATGCTTATCCAAATTATCGGATGAACTGATGGTTTTTAAATCACTATAATCATTTAAACTATAAGTCTGCTCCAGGCCAATCTTTGGTATAGGCCACAAATCAACACTATCAGCCGGATAGCCAACAGCCACCAACAAAGCTATCTCCATATAGTTGGGAATGTGCAGTATTTTTTTGATGACCTCATCTTTATCAAATCCAGCCATAGGACAAGTCCCCAAACCCAAATCAACGGCTTTAAGCAGCATATTCTCCACAGCCATGCCCGTCCCCATAATCAAAGAATGCCGCTTAATAGTAAAACGCCGGTCATAGAGCACCAAAATAGCGCAGGGCGAATAATTAAACTTATAAGAAACTTCTTGCGATAGCTTTTTTAATAAATCAGGATTATCAACAATAATATATTGAGTAACTTGTAAATTACAAGAAGCCGGCGCTTGCTTGGCCGCTTTTACTAACTCTTTGATTAGATCTCTATCAACTGATTTTTGAGAAAAAGACCTAACGCTTCTCCTTTTATTTAATACCTCCTGAAAATCCATTTATCTATCTTTTAATAAATTAAATAATTCTTGATCTACGTATATTTTCTTACCTTTATCCGACTCTAATTTCAAAATCAATAATTTTAAAAATAAGGTTAAAAATTTTGACTTCTGGCCAGGATTTAATACTTGCCCGTTATCAATATCCACCCCCATTACATAATTCTGGCTACCGTGCATTTTTATAATACCGGCCAAGCAAGCGTCAGCTGAATTTTTATACTTTTCTTCTCTCGTCAATTCATAAAGCTTATAAAGGGCAACGGACATATCGGTCTCGGAATCTAGAAAATCCTCTTGACCTTGATCATAGAGAGGGAAAAGTCCACTTTTAGCCTGCCGATCTAGCCAATAATGAGCAATACTCTTAGCCAAATCTATAGTTTCAACCCTTTTATGATAATAATAAAAATCACATAAAAAGTCCAATAAAGCGAAAGACGGTGTTAAGCATATTTTAAAATTTTTATTTTTTGGATTAAAAACTTCTCCCACTCCCCCCTTAGACATTACTTTAATTCTAATAGCCTCAACTGTCTGAATAATAATCTCTAAAATATTTTGATCTTTAGTTTTTACCCACAAAGACAAGAGAGCAAATAAAGTATTAGTGTTGGCTTTACCGATTTTCCCCTGGCTAAATTTTGATGAAAACTTGGGCAAGATACTATTGGTAGAAAAAGTAGGAAAAATGTGGTGCTGTTGGTAAAAATTAGTTTTAACCAATTGCTGATAAATATTATAAGCAACGTCTAAATATTTTTTATCTTGTGAGAGACTATGTAGCTCATTAAACAACTCAATCATCATACCATCGCGAGAATCTTTTATAGGAAAATGCAAATTCCAGGTGGGCCAATAAAAAGAATTGAAACTCCCGGAAAAATTAAAAATCTCTATGGCTTTATCAGCTATTGTAAATAAGAGCCGGCGGCTAGCCTCATCATTTTTGTAAAGATGATAGTCTAACAAACCTAAGAGCAAATCGGAATACTCATATGATTTAGCTAGATGCTTGATGTGAAAAGCCGGCAATTCGGAAATTAATATACCTCTAACTAAATTTTTTTTAAGAGCCTCGATCTGTGCTTCAACTAAATCAAACTCTTTAAAATAAATTAAAAATGGCACAATGTCACCTAAATCTGGCAGGGCATGGTAGGGCGATTTGTAATCATAATGACGATTTATACACAAAGCGCCATTAGCCAAAATAAAATCTTTTTTTAAAAGACTGATGATTTTTTGCGCTTCGTTGATATAAATGTTTCCAGAATGATCCATTATTTTCTCAAATCTTTCAATAATGCTTGATAATATTGACGGCGTTCATATTTATTATGCAGCTTATCTTTTCTTAAAAAATTCATTAGTTCATAAAAAACCCTCAAAACATCGTCACTGATTTCTGCTAAAGCTATTGCTCTAAAAAATTCTTTCTTTTTGCCTTGCAAATAATTAGCATCAACTTTTTTTCGCCAACACTTAAAATACAAAGTCGAGAAATCAAATAATGGCCAGTCTATAAAACCATAATCGTCCCAGTCAATTATTTTCAATTTTTTGTCCGAAACAAAAACATTATTGTCCTGCCAATCACCATGTTGAGCTATCGTGGGCAGATTAAAATTGGCCAGTTGATTAATTTTATTGCGCCAAGTTGGATCTAAAGACAAGCCAATGGCGCTAAACTTTTTTTCCAAGACCTCATAAAATCCAGCTAGACTCTTGATAGAATTATGCTGCCCTGTTTGATATCTTGCCTGTAGCCAAGCAAAGGCCAAATCTAGATCAGATCGTTTTGTCAGTTGCAAACTCTGGCCAATGATATACTCCAGACCGACAAATAAAATATCCTGATAATAACTTTTAAATAAGATTTTTGGCGCACAATCTTGATTTAATTCTATAGATTTTATAGACTCTTCCAAAATGCTATTGGCTTGCGGCTGGCGGCTGGCATAGATAACTAAAGCCGGCTGGGAATACTGCTTGGTAAACACATAAAAAACTAGTTTTTTATCTTGATGCGCCAAGCCATTTTGGGTTTTGACAATATCAATATCATGGACGCTAATGCCCGACAAAAACCCCTGCGATAAATATGTCTTTAAAAAATTAATCATTCTATTTTTTCAAATAAAAAGCAAAACTGTAGCTAAAAAATCTAAAAATCTTGAGCATCAATCGATTAAATAAAATTGCCTGCCAAAATCTTGATTTAATATGACGCCAACGGCCACGACTCATTAAGAAGAATTTTAAAGCTGATAGTGACTGGTATGGCACCAATGAATCAGGATGGTTGTATCCAGGAAAAGGGATGTAAGTATCAATGCCACCAAAATCAGCCTGCTTAAAAAGACGCTTATAACCACTATAAGTATAGGTATAAGTTAAATATGGTTTCTTTAATCTCAATCTAGTATAAACATTAGCTAGCCAGCGCGGCAGCAAACTGGTATAACGCAAACCCGAATGATCTACCCCGCGCGCAAAATAAGACAAGGCGACTCTGTTTTCTATGCCAACATATAACACGCCATCGTCTTTTAGCAGACGCTTCATATCGGCCAAAAATTTTTGCTGGACTTCTTGAGGCCGGCCAAATTGCTCTTGCAGACCGACCCACTCTAAAACACCATTACTAATAATCACATCGAAGCTGGCATCAGCAAAAGGCAAATCCATAACATTAGCCAGCAAAGGATAAATATTTTGCACTTTTTCAAAATCTTTGCGCTGACGAACAAACTCTACCCTTTCTTTAGTAATATCCACGGCATAAACCTCGGCACCCAAAGCGGCCAGAGGAAAAGCATGCGTGCCCCAACCACAACCCAAGTCTAAAATTTTTAGACCTGTTTTAATGTCAATCGGCAAACGGAAATCAGCTCGACCGATATCAAAAACAAACTGCGATCTTCCGGGAAATTTGGACTCCAACAAATCCAAGCCAGCTTGATATCCCGACTTAGCCATCACTGCCAAAATTTCCTGCATAGCACTTTGAGGTATTTCTCCCCAATAGAAATCCGACTCAACAAAATGCGGCACGCCGTTAATAAATGGAAAGGCATGCCCGCCGGACGGACAATAATAAGAGCCATCCTGGCTAAGTAAACTAGTTTTATGTTGTGGACAAACTAAATCCATTTTAATTACTGATAAAATCTTTGATTAAACGAGCGCGATTCTCCCAAGAATATTTTTGGGCTATCGCTTGATTGGCTTGAGCCTGCTCTTCGTAAATTTCTCTTTCTTTAAAAAATTGACGTATTTTATTGGCCAAATCAGTGGCTTCTCCCGGCACAAAAAATAATGATTCCATGGGCAAAACCTCTTGCAAATTTTCTAAACGAGCGGCTATTATCGGCCGACCGCTAGCCAGATATTCAAACAATTTCAAAGGTGATTGCGATAGATTGTTTTGTGGATGAGGAATGACCAAAAGATCAGCCGCTTTCTGCCAGATCGGCACCTCGCCATGAGGCACGGCTCCATGAATAAAAACATTAGGCAAATCTTTGTATGCCTCTTTAATTTTAGCAAAATCCTCGTATTCTTTGCCGATCAAATAGAAATCATAGTCAACAAGTATCTTGGCGGCCTTGAGTATCAAGTCAGCGCCCTTAACCAACCAGAGGCTGCCTACATACATTACTACTGGCCGTTTTAGATTGATGCCAAGTTTTTGCTTGGCACTATTGGAACTGACATTAATAGCAAATTTATCAAAATCCACAGCATCATGGACTACTTGGATGTTTTTATCTGATAATCTTTTATATTTCTCCAAATAAACCCTTTTTAAAGCTTGGGAAATGGTGATTAGCTTAGCTTGACGATTGATGAGTTGGGATTCACACCAGCGACCAAAGATATCATTGACTTCACGATGAACTTCATAGACTATCCTGATTTTGGGTAAAAATATTTTTATAAACAATACTGCTGGCAATAAAACTACATGACGGAAATATAAAATATTATCGGCTGATTTATATTGTTTCTTAAAATAGCGAAACAATTTCCAACTAAACTTAAAAATATTCAGTCTATTAAATTTGGCAAAAGTCTCATCAAATAAAAATTCTATAGCGGCGCCAATCTTGTAACTACTATCTATAACAAACTTATAAGGAAAAACTAAGGCGACTGCCATACCCAAGTCACCCAAAAGCCGCGTAGTATTAGCTATCTGCCAATTACTAGCACGCTCCCGGCTAAAATCTTCATAAATAATATAATGGAGTTTCATAAATTAAGCTTTCTTAGCTATGACAATCCAGCCGGTGCCATTGGGTGGACGATGTATGTCAATTTCTCTCAAACCCAGGCCGGCAAACAATTCCTCTACTTCTAACCTAGTCCAATAATTAGCTACTTCGGGAATTAATTGATCAAAAATAATACTGTGGATGTGCCAAAATTTGAATTGAGAAATTTGCTTCAGATATCCTCCCGGCCCTCTGAATATTTTGGCCCAGATATAAATCGGTACTGATAAAAAATAAGCCAAAAAATGAACTAGACCCAAAGGTAATTTGGAAGTAACGCTTTTCCTAATAGGATTAAGTACTTTTACTATCAAAGTATTATAACTATAAACCCAAACTAAAATTGTGCCGCCGGACTTTAACGCCTCAATCATTTTTTGCAGAGCATCCTTAGGCTTTTTCAAGTGATGAATCACCCCAATGCTAAAAGCTAAGTCAAATTTATCTCGCCAATCTATTTCATAAATACTCTTAAAAACAACTTGGGCGTTAGGAAAATCAGCCAAGTTTTTTTGAGCGGCTTTGACTGAACGTTCATCAAAATCAAAAGCCATTAGTTCTTTGGCACCCCACTTGAGCGGCCAAAAACTATTGCGACCCATGCCGCAACCAGCATCTAAAATAATTTTATCTTTAAAATCATCGAACCCCAAAGGATAAGTCCAATTTTTGAATTGCTTCTCATAATTAGAGTCAACTGCCTGATATTTGTCCCATTCAAAACCAAAGCGTTCGCTCGATGACATAAATTATTTTTTACAAATAAAATGAAATTCTATCTCTTCAAAACCCCCTACCCAAAAACACCAAACCCGGCTGCAAAAATTTGGTCCAAGATTAGCCAAAAATGAAATAAAAGCATTAATCACTTTGACCAAATAAATTACTGGTTTCTTATAGCCATAATATGGCATCAAGTGTATAAAGGCCGACCAATGCAATCTCATTTTCTCCAGTTCAAATTCCACTCCATAATACCCCGACTTAGTGAAATTTTTATTAAAATACAGGGGAAAACTTACATCAAATCCATGACTGTGCTCCGCATGAGTAAAACCGCGACTAAAATGCGGCACCTTGATAATCAAGCGCCCGCCTGGTTTGAGTAAACGGTGAAGCTCTTTCATTACTACAAAAGGTTTGTCTAAATGCTCCAAAATATGTGAAGCTAGAATCTCGTCAAAAGTATTATCGGAAAAAGGATAAGGCACAATATTTAAATCATGACGAACATCGGGATTAGCCAATTCATTCCAATCAATATTAAGGTAACCCTCTCGCCTGTCCTCGCCAGCGCCTAAATTTAATTTTTTTAATAATTCTGCCATATATTTATTTTAGCCATTTGTCTTGCCATAGCTGAAATACTACTAGCGTCCACAATAGTTTACGATTATCCTTTTTCTGGGACAAATGGTCATCAATCAAACTTTTTATATAACTATAATCAAATAAATTATCTTTTTCTATACGCTCGCGACTTAATAATTCTAGCATTAAAGGGCGCACTTGTTTAGTCAGCCACTCGGCTATGGGTATGCCAAAACCTTTTTTGGGACGATAGACTACTTCTTTTGGCAACTTATCTTCCATGAGTTTCTTTAAAATATATTTGCTCTGGCGTCCCCTAAACTTATAATCAAGCGGCAGGCCATTGATAAAATCAACCAAAGGCCAATCCAAAAATGGCGCTCTGACCTCCAGGGAATTAAACATGCTGGCCCTATCCACTTTTACCAAAATATCATCCATCAGATAGGTCTTGAGATATAGATAAATCAATTGATTATAATAATTTTTATCCCCGAGCTGCGATAAATAATTATCAATATCGGAAAAAGTGTTAGCTGACGATAGAGATTGTTTTATGTCTGGGGAAAATAATTTTTGTTTTTGCTTGTCAGCAAAAGATCCCAACCAGACCTGATGGCGATACTTCTTAGAATAGTCAAAACCACTCAAAAATTTCTTTATTTTAAAATCAAAACTGATGTTATTAAAAGAAGTTGGTAAGGCCTCCGCTAATTTGGCTACCATAGTCTTAAAAGGCCAATATTCATACCAAGCACCCAGTCTTTCTGCCAAAAAAGTATCATAGCCGCAAAACAACTCATCACCACCGTCACCGCCCAGAGCCACTGTCACCTTCTCCCTAGTAAATTTGGACAGAAGATAAGTGGGTATAATAGAGGCATCGGCTAATGGCTCATCCAACAAATCAGCAACTTTTGGCAAAAACTTTAGCAAATCGTCAGCGCTCAAAATCTGCTCATGATGTTCAGTACCCAGATGTTGCGCTACCTGGCGGGCATAATTAGATTCGTCAAAACTTGCCTCTTTAAAACCGATAGAAAAAGTTTTGATTTTGGTCTGACTATTCTTCTGGGCATAGTAGGCAATCGTGCTACTATCAATGCCCCCGCTCAAAAATATGCCCAAGGGCACGTCACTCATCAGTCGGGAGCAAGTCGCCTGATCCAATCTCTTATCTAGTTCCAGCTTGGCTTGATCAAAACTCAAATTATTGGGCTGAAAACTAATATCCCAAAATCTTTGTTTAATTATATTGTGTCCGTCATAAACTAAATAAGTGCCAGGCTCCAATTTATATACACCCTTAAAAATACTATGCGGCGTCGGCACGTATTCATAAGTCAAATATTTATCAAGTGCTTCCAAATTCAATTCTTTTTTAAAATCCGGGTGCCGAAAAAATGACTTAAGCTCCGAAGCAAAGATTAGCGTCTGGCCAAACCTACCCTGCCTCGCGGCAAGGCGGGCCCAATACAAAGGCTTTTTACCAAACCTGTCTCTGGCTAAAATCAATTTATTTTTCTGCTTATCATAAAGAGCAATAGCAAACATGCCACTAAGCTGACTAAAAACGTTTTCACCCAACTCCTCATACAGATGAATAATCACTTCCGTATCAGTCTGGCTCTTCAAATTGTGCTGACCTTTTAATTGTTTCCTTAAATCCTGATAATTATAAATCTCTCCATTAAAAGCCAACCAAATATCACCAGTTTCATTGGCCATTGGTTGCCGACCAACAGCGCTCAAATCAATAATGGATAAGCGGCGATGACCCAAGCCAATATTCCTCTCGCAATAAAAACCTTTATCATCGGGACCCCGATGATAAAGCGCATCTGTCATACTACCCAATATGCCTTGGTTACCTTGACCAAAGTAACCAGTAATACCACACATTAATCAAAATTAATTTTATCTTTTATAACGTAGGGCTCTTTATTTTGTGATTCATAATAAGTGCGCATGATCATTTCCGCCAAAATACCCATAGCGATGAGCTGAACACCGACAATAATAAGCAGTGCTGACAATATAGGCAGCGGCGTCTCTACAATATACTTAATATGAAATAATCTCAGTAGCACGGCAATGATACCGGTCAAAATTCCTAAAAACAAAGAAATAAATCCTAGGCCGCCAAAGAAATGAATCGGCCGATTCATATAAACAGACAAAAATTTTACTACTACCAAGTCCAGAATAACTTTAAAGGTCCGAGAAATCCCGTATTTAGTTTGTCCATGTATCCGGGGATGATGATTAACAACTATTTCCCCGACCTTGGCTCCTTGCCAGCCAGCATAAGCTGGAATAAACCGGTGCATCTCGCCATAAAGATTAACGCCTTTTATGATGTCCCGCTTATAAGCCTTCATAGAGCAGCCGTAATCATGAACCTTAACACCGGTTATGGCAGCAATAATGCTGTTAGCTATCCAAGATGGTATTTTTCTGGTTAACAATTTGTCTTTCCTGTCTTTGCGCCAACCAGAAACCACGTCATAGCCCTTATTTATCTCCTCCAAAAATCTAGGAATATCAGTAGGGTCGTTTTGCAGATCAGCGTCCATAGGAATAATTATCTCGCCTTGAGAAAATTTTATACCGGCTGACATGGCGGCTGTTTGGCCAAAGTTATTCTTAAAATTCAAAATCTTAACTTGGTGGTCAGTATCAGCAATTATTTTTAGGGCTTGCCAGCTATTATCTCGAGAACCGTCATTTACGCAGATGATTTCATAGCCGCCGCTAATATTTTTCAGAACTTCCGTCAATTTATTATAAAGAATTGGGATATTTTCTTCCTCATTATAAATTGGCAAAACAATTGATAATTTCATAGTTTATTTAGGGGATATCCCACTTATTAATATAATTTATAAATTTCTACGATTGGCCCCAAACGATCCATTGTGAATAATATACTATTAAAAGCGGCAAAATCAGCATTAACATCATAGGCGGTATTTTGGGTATTTTGGCTGAATTTCTCGACCAAAATGCCAGAATTACGCCAAAAATCCTCTACTTCTGTCAAGTCACTGGCCTGCCAATAATCTACTATAAAATAGCTATTTTGTAAATCACGGCTATAGCTTTGGGCTGCCTCTACAGTCAATTTATCCTTATCCCAAAAATGTATATTTTGATAATTATAACTTGGCCCCAGAGAATTACTTAAACGATCATAATTAGATAAAATATATCTTTCCGTAGCATTGATACGGCCATAGGCATCAGCTTGCTCCAACGCCATCTTAGTCCTCGGCAAATAAATATATTCTGAAGATAGAATAAAATTTTGATCACCAATATTTTCTTGAATATAATTCATGGCTAGTTGCCTAGTATCACTTTTGGTCAATAAATAATCATAGCGGACAATTGTTGCCAGCGGCCACAACAAAATTATTCCGAAAAAAATGTAAAATAATTTTTTGTTATTAATTTTTTCCTCTAACCAAACTAGACTATCGGCCGCCAACATAACTAAGGCCGGAATAAGCAGATAGACATACCTCAATTCAAAATGCACAAAATAATACAAGACTGCTAAATACAAAATAGATGAACTAATAATAAAAATTTTTAGTTTTGGCTGGCGCCGCCACAAAAATAAACTCAATAAAAATAAAATAAATATAATTAATTCTTGTCTAAATAAAACCCAAGCCACCTGCCCCAAAGTCGCAAATAAACCAAGCCAAGTCTTAGCCTCACCACTAACAGTCTCCCCTAGCAAAACCCTTTGAACATCAGGCCAATTTAAATAAACCAAAACACTGCCGCCAATAATAAAAATCAAAATATTAAATAGCAAAACTTTGTAAACTTTAGAAATCTTGT
>ERZ795059.6776-NODE-6776-length-10068-cov-6.267552_pt1 | contig 10068 bp, 9 predicted proteins | sample MGYA00375143_ERZ795059 | MGnify/ENA primary metagenome ERZ795059 (study PRJEB30188, sample SAMN05720168) | activated sludge metagenome | isolation source: Anaerobic digester | place: USA | collected 2015-01-07 ... | reverse complement strand
GGGTACAAATTGTACATACCCTTGCCGTACAGACCTCGGGTGGTAAGCAGAAGATGCTGTGCGCGAATACCGAAGGTGTTTTTCGTATTATTCAATCCATTCCTTCTGCGAAAGCCGAGCCGTTCAAGCGTTGGTTGGCGAGAGTAGGTTATGAGCGAATACAAGAAATAGAAAATCCTGAATTAGCTCAGAAAAGAACCCGGGCTTTATACAAGGCAAAAGGTTATAGCGATGATTGGATTGAAAAGAGGATGCGCGGGATTGCCATTCGTGAAGAATTGACCGACCAGTGGCAGAAACGAGGCATTAAGGGACAGAAAGAATACGAAATATTAACCGCTGAAATTTCCAAGGCCACATTTGACATGACGCCTTCTGCTTATAAAAAGCATAAGGGGCTTAAACGTGAAAATCTGCGGGATCATATGACTGATTTGGAACTTATCTTTTCAATGCTTGGCGAGGCGTCAACGAAAGAGATCTCGATAAATAAAGATGCTCAAGGGTTTATTGAGAACAAACAATCTGCTTTTGAAGGCGGTGCTGTGGCAGGTAATGCCAGAAAAGAGCTTGAGCAAAAAAGTGGCAAGAAAGTGATTACTAAAGAAAATTATAAAAGACTGCCGCAAAATAAAAAAATATTAGAATAAGAAAGTGTTTTTACTATTGCAAATGATTTAAATTTCTAATATTATTTTGTTGCAAAAAACGGATTTGTGGCAGAATGCAGTTCTCAATAAATTATTACAGGGTAGCAATATGAAAACATTTTATGAAATTAAAGACGGCGTTTTAGCGCCAAGCACAGAAGATTTCGGCAATGTGGTTGTTTATTCCGGTCTTGATGAAGCGGAAAAACAACAACTTAAAGACAGCTTAAATATTACCCGTCACGATTTGGATTCTGCTTTTGACCCTGATGAAGTCTCTCGTGTCGAGTTTACCACAGATCATATTTATATTATTTGGAAGCGCCCGGATAATGTGTCTTTTGAACATGAACTTAAATTTAAAGTCTCTTCTGTTGGCCTTTTTCTGCAACAAAATAAACTGATCGTTATTTTAGGTGACAGCAATGACCCGTTTATTAATAGTGAATTTAAAAAGATAACCTCTTTGAGTAGCGTCGTCTTAAAATTCTTTTTGTATTCGATTCATCATTATCTGGCGCATTTAAAAGTGATTAAACAGCTCACGACCGAATTGCAGACGAAATTAAATGTTTCGGCGGAAAATCGCTATTTGATCCAAATGTTTGCTTTAGGAGAAAGTTTGATTTATTACATTAATGCGTTAGAAACAAACTCCTCAGTGTTAAATAAGTTGCGTTCTAATACGGACAAAATGGGTTTGTCAAGAGAAGAAATAGAAGGGATGGATGATATTATTATTGAACATCAGCAATGCAGCCGACAAACGGAAATTTACAGCTCTGTTCTTTCAGGCTTGATAGACGCGCGCGGAAGTATCATTAATAATAATATGAATGTGCTTTTGCGTAATTTAACTATTATTAATGTCGTTTTTTTGCCTTTGAACTTAATCGCGAGTATCGGCGGCATGTCAGAGTTTAGTATGATGACACGTTTCATGAGTTGGAAAGTTTCTTATTCTCTTTTTATGGTCGCTATGGTTGTTTTAGGATGGCTCATCTGGGTTCTTCTTATTAAGAAATTTCATGTTGGCTCGCGATAAAGAATTGGTCAAAAAATTATGAAACATAAAATTCTTCCTATTATCAAGAAAAAAGATATCCCTAAAAATTATTGTGATACTCCTATTGGCAAATTATTGGAATATCATAATCTGAATCGTTCGTTTGAAAAATATTCTCAAGCAGAGCTTCTGATTGGAATGTGTATGGATAATCGCAAGCATTTACATATTCCGGATAATTTTGCTTATATTATCCGTTCCGGCGGTGCGAATTTACGCTATAGTGAATTTAAGGTTTCTTACGCGATTGCCGTTGGAGGAGTAAAACATATCGCTCTTATCGCGCATAATCATTGCGCAATGGTTAATTTAATCGCTCGAAAGAATGAGTTTATCAGCGGTCTTGTCAAGAGGGCTGGCTGGACGAAACAAGCGGCCGAAGAACATTTTATGAATTTAGCGCTGATGCATGAAATCGGCGATGAGATTGACTTCATTCTCAGCGAAACCGCACGACTTAAAAAACGTTATCCGAAAATTAAAGTAGCGCCGTTGTATTATCGTGTCGAAGATAATAAACTTTCCGTTATTCTTTAAAAAATTTTAAAGAAAAAGAAAGGAGTCAAGATGAGATTAAAAACGTCTGACGGAGGATGGAATCCTTATCTGGCCGGGGCATTAGTTGGTGTCCTTGCGGTTGTTTCGGTTTTTGCGACCACAAAAATATTAGGGAAGACGAATTTTTTAGGAGCTTCAACGACTTTTGTTCGCGCGGCCGGGCTTTTAGAAAGAAATATCGCGCCAGAACGTGTTGAGAAAAACGAATATTTTACGAAAGAAAAAATCAAGATTGATTGGCAGTTTATGCTTGTTATTGGGATTTTTATTGGCGCATTTTTGGCATCAATTTTAGACCGTAGTTTTAAATTTGAGGCAGTTCCGCCGACTTGGGAAAAATGTTTTGGAAAAAGTATTTTTGTGCGCGCGTTTTGGGCGGTTGTGGGAGGTGCGATAGCCATGATCGGCGCGCGATTGGCCGATGGATGTCCGAGCGGTCATGGGTTAAGCGGTTTGATGCAATTATCTGTTAGCGGGTTTGCCGCGCTTGCTTTATTTTTTGGCGTTGGGATTTTTATGGCTTCGCTTATTTATAAAAGGAGGTCATTATGAACGAACAAATATTAGGACTCTTGACAGGAATTATTTTTGGATTTCTTTTGCAAAAAGGGCGCGTGCTTCGTTTTGATAAACAAGTGGGCGCGATGATTTTAAAAGATATGACCATATTAAAATTTATGCTTTCCGCGATTATTGTTGGAATGATAGGGATTCATTTTTTAAACGATGTTGGTTTTATTGAATTAAAACATAAGTCTATGAATTTAGGCGGGATTGTTTTAGGCGGTGCGCTTTTTGGCTTTGGTTGGGCTGTTATGGGATTTTGTCCAGGAACGTCTATCGGCGCTTTAGGCGAAGGCCGTTGGCACGCGCTTTGGGCTATTATCGGGATGATTTTAGGCGCGGCCATTTTTGCGGAAATATTCCCGTTTTTAAAGAAAACTGTTCTGGCTTGGAAAGATTTTGGTAAAATTTCTTTAAGCGATATTTCGGGGATCGAACCTTGGATTTTAATAGGAGTCTTAACAATTGTTTATTTAGCGCTATTTGTTTTTTTTGAAAAAAAGAAATTATAAAAAAAAGATTTTTAAAATCTATATGCAAAGTAAAACACAAAAAAAAGGTTGTTCCATCGGCTCGCAAAGAAATTTTTCGGATTATGCCATCTTAAGTCTTAAAGGTTTTTGCATGGGCATTGCTGATGTTATCCCGGGAATTTCCGGCGGAACAATAGCTTTTATACTTGGTATTTATGAAGAGCTTATTGGGGCGATTCGTTCTTTTGACAGTGTTTTTTTGAAATTAGTTTTACAGGGAAAATTTCAAAAAGCTTTTTGCGGTGTGGCGTGGCGTTTTTTGTTCGCGCTTCTTTTAGGAATAGCCGCCGCAATACTTCTTTTTTCGCGAATGATTAGCTGGCTTTTACGTGACTATCCTGTTTTAATAAATGCTTTTTTCTTTGGTCTTATTTTAGCTACGATCCCTATTATTGTGAAAATTATAAAACAATGGAATAAAGAGAAAATTGTAGGGCTTATTCTTTCGACTGTGGGGACTTTTTATTTTGTCCAAATGGTGCCTATGGCAACGCCTGAAACAGGATGGTTTGTTTTTTTGAGCGGGGCATTAGCGATTTGCGCTATGATTTTACCTGGTATTTCAGGGGCTTTTATCCTGTTATTGTTAGGGAAATATCAATTTATCCTTAATGCCATACATGCGCGCGATATATTAACCTTAATTATCTTTTGTTTAGGGATTGTTTTCGGGATTCTTTCTTTTGTTCGTGTTTTGGAATGGCTTTTTAAACGTTTTCATGACATGACGATAGCTATTTTATCAGGTTTTGTTATCGGCTCCTTAAATAAAATATGGCCATGGAAAAATGTTTTGGAGTTTTTAACAACAGATAGCGGAAAAATAATTGTTATTAAAGAAGTCAATATTCTTCCTTCGTCGTTTGACGGGCAGTTTTTCTTTGCGTTTTTTTTAATTTTGCTGGGCTACGGGACATCTTTTATTTTGCATCGTTTTGGTCGAAAAGATAACGGAATACAAGAATAATAGCTTTGAATGGCTTTCATTTGGATGAGTTTTCTCCGCCTGCCAAACTCCAGGAAGTTTTATGCGGATATGTGGAGTACGCGTTAAAAAAATCCAGCCCAAAATAAAAATATTAACTTAAATAAAAAAATTTAAATCAGTTGATTTGGCCGATGCCTTCATTATAATTCTTTCCGAATGAACTATTACAGTGAAAAAATAGCTAAAGAATTAAAAATAAAACCGCAACAAGTTAGCGCGACGATTTCTCTTTTGGATGACGGCGCAACCGTTCCGTTTATTTCTCGTTACAGAAAAGAAGCCACAGGGAATTTGGATGAGGTCATGGTCTGCGGCATTCGTGATCGTATTAAACAATTAAAAGAATTAGATAAACGCCGAGAGGTAATTTTAGAAAGTATTCAAAGTCAAGGAAAGTTAAGCGACGATTTAAAAGAAAAAATTCTTTTGGCGGAAACGTTATCTGTTCTTGAAGATTTGTACCTTCCTTATCGGCCTAAGCGCCGCACGCGCGCCACGGTTGCTAAAGAAAAAGGGTTAGAGCCCTTAGCTCAGAAAATTTTTGAACAAAAAGGAATTGATGTTGAGAAAGAGGCCGCTCGATATATTGATCCAGAAAAAAAAGTAAATTCTATTGAAGATGCCTTGGCCGGAGCGCGTGATATTATCGCAGAATGGATTAATGAAGATAAAGATGCCCGCGCGAAATTGCGCGCTTTATTTTTTGATAAGGCGATAATGTCTTCAAAACTGGTCAAGGGAAAAGACGCAGAAGGCATTAAATATAAAGATTATTACAATTGGCAGGAATTAGCTAAAACATCGCCTTCGCATCGGATCCTGGCTGTCCGTCGGGGAGAAAAGGAAGGATTTTTATCGTTTCGCATCGCGCCCGAAGAAGAAGACGCTTTAAAAATTTTAAGAGAACTTTTTCTTCATGGGAAAGGGGCTGAAACTTTTCATGTGAATATGGCTTTAGAAGATAGCTATAAGCGGTTATTGTCGCTTTCTTTAGAAACGGAATTAGCGTTAGGGCTTAAAAAACGGGCGGATAAAGAAGCCATTGAGATTTTTAAAGCGAATTTGCGACAATTATTAATGGCGCCTCCTTTAGGCCAGAAAAATATTCTGGCGATTGACCCTGGCCTTCGTACAGGATGTAAAATTGTTTGTCTTGATAAGCAGGGAAAACTCCTTGTGAATGATACGATTTATCTGGTTGGTTCGGAAATGCAAAAAGAAAACGCCGCGGATTGCCTTAAAGGATTATGTAAGAAATATGAAATAGAAATCATTGCTATTGGCAATGGAACTGCGAGTCGTGAAACAGAGAGTTTTATCAAAAGTTTAAAATTATCCAAAAATATTCATGTGGTCATTGTGAGTGAAAGCGGCGCATCGGTTTATTCAGCATCGGATGCCGCGCGGGAAGAATTTCCAGATTATGATGTCACGGTGCGCGGCGCGGTTTCTATTGGCCGACGGTTAATGGATCCGTTAGCCGAGCTTGTTAAAATAGATCCTAAAGCCATAGGCGTTGGGCAATATCAGCATGATGTGGACCAGACGCTTTTAAAAGAAAGCTTGGATGATGTGGTGATTAGTTGCGTTAATCATGTCGGCGTTGAGATTAATACGGCGAGTAAAGAGCTTTTAACATACGTCTCTGGACTTGGGCCTGTGCGGGCTAAAGCGATTATTGACCACCGGAATCAGAATGGCGCGTTTCAATCACGTGAAGAATTTTCAAAAGTCATCGGACTTGGCCCTAAGGCCATTGAACAAGCCGCCGGATTTTTACGTATTAAAGGCGGGAAAAATCCTTTGGATGCAAGTGCGGTTCATCCGGAAAGTTATGCGATTGTTTATCAAATGGCTAAGGATTTGGATTGTTCCGTCGCAAGCTTAATTCATAATGAAACATTGATTAAAAGAATTGATCTTAACAAATATGTTTCTGAAACTGTAGGTCTTTTGACTCTTCGAGATATTAAAAAAGAATTAGCTAAGCCAGGTCGCGACCCGCGGGAGCCGTTTGAACTTTTTAGTTTTAAGGAAGGCATTGAAACAATAGAAGACCTTGAAGAAGGGATGACGCTTCCCGGCGTTGTGACAAATATTACAGCGTTTGGGGTCTTTGTCGATATTGGTGTTCATCAAGACGGGTTAATTCATATTAGCGAATTATCAAAACGTTTTGTCAAAGACCCGCAGGATATTGTCAAAGTTCATCAAAAAATAGAAGTCAAAGTTTTAAGCGTTGATTTACAGCGTAAACGTATCGCCTTAAGCACCAAAGATTATCTCTGATTGACCGTTTCCCCACCCCGGGGGTGAGGGAAGGGAATAATTTTAAATTTTTAGCTTTTCATTTTTCTTTTGATGTGGAACAATAGGGTAAGATTAAAAAGATTTTAAAAAGGATTTAAGAATTATGTCGTATTTGGTGTTAGCCAGAAAATATCGCCCGCAAACATTTGATGATGTCCTTGCCCAAGAGCATATTACCGATACATTAAAAAATGCTATTTCAGCCGATCGTGTGGCTCATGCTTATCTTTTCGCCGGCCCTCGGGGAATTGGGAAGACATCGTGCGCGCGTATTTTAGCAAAAGCTTTAAATTGTGAAAAAGGTCCGACGGTGAATCCTTGCGGAAAATGCGCGTCGTGTTTGGATATCGTTAAAGGGACGAGTATGGATATTTTAGAAATTGACGGCGCTTCCAACCGCGGGATTGATGAAATTCGCGCTTTGCGAGAAAATGTTAAGTTCGCTTCTAATTATGGACGGTATAAAATTTATATTATCGACGAAGTCCATATGTTAACCGAACCAGCCTTTAATGCCTTGTTAAAAACGTTGGAAGAGCCGCCCGAACATGTGAAATTTATTTTAGCGACAACCGCGCCGCATAAGGTTCCTTCAACTATTATTTCGCGTTGTCAGCGTTTTGATTTTAAACCGATTTCAGCTAAGATGTTGGTCGAGGCCTTAAGCAGTATTTGCCAAAAAGAACATTTTCATGTGGAACAAAACGCTTTGTATGAAATTGCTAAATCCGCTCAAGGAGGATTTCGCGACGCCTTAAGTATTTTAGATCAGTTAAGCGCCGTCAATAATAAAGATATTAAATCACAAGATGTTTATGGCATGTTAGGGCTCGTTGAAATAGAGTTGATGTTTGAATTGGTGGACGCGTTAGCCGCGAAAAATTGTGCGCAGGCCTTACAGGTTTTAGAAAAGATTATCATCAAGGGAAAAGATATGCGGCAGTTAGCCAAGGCTTTACAAGAGCATTTTCGCCATTTGATGGTTATGAAAATAAATCCGCAAGGCCTGCAAAAGCTTTTGGACTATCCCGTCGAGATTAAAAAGAAATTTTTAGAACAATCAAATAAATTTAGCTTGCCTGAGATCTTATCAGCTATTGATATTTTTATCGAAGCCCAAGAATCAGCCCGGATTACCGAGTCTATGCGGTTATCTTTAGAGGTGGCGTTTGCGAAATTGAGCTATGCCGGAGAAAATAAATCCTCTCATCTTTCAGGGCGGACGCCGTCTGTATCTCAACCGGTTTCACGAGGGGCAACAAAGAAGCCGTCTTCTGCCCCAGGATTATTGGCTAACAATAAAGGCAAGGTTGATTTTTTTAAAGATAAAAAGGAAGATGTTATAGAAAATGAAGAAATTTTTATGCCGGCGAAACAGGATGTTTCGTTCGACGGGAAGATGGATTTTGACCGTATTGAAAAAATGTGGGACGCCCTTACTTTTGCTGTCAGCCGAAACCGTATGTCCATCGCGACTTTTTTGCAGGAAGGCAAGCCTCAGACTTTTGAAAATCCTAAGTTGACGATTGTGTTCCCGCAAGAATGTAAATTCCAGAAGGAATCTTTAGAAGAACCTGAAGCGCGCGCGCTTGTTGAAAAAATATTTTCTGAAAAATTACAGACTTCTATTTTGGTCGAATATAAAATTGTAGAAGATTTTTCTTCTCCTGTGGCTGAAGATACGGCTGTTAAAGATGTTTTAAATGTTTTTAAAGGAAAAATAACAAATAAGTGGCATAATGAATAAAAATAGCGTATAGAAATTAGTAAATAGCGGGCAGATTTTATTTTTACTAATCGTTAAATTCTATATCCTTGCTGAACGTTAAAAATATGAACTATCCCAAATTAATTGAAAATTTAATGGAACAATTATGCAAGCTTCCAGGCGTTGGCCGCCGAAGTGCCGAGCGTATGGCGTTTTGGCTTTTAGATAATCCTCGAGAAGAATCGCACGAATTGGCGCAAAAAATCATTCGTCTTAAAGAAGGGCTGATGTTTTGCAAGATATGCAATAATCTTTCAGATACGGATATTTGTCCGATTTGCAGCAGTGACGCGCGCGATAAAACAATTATCTGCGTGGTAGAAAACCCTAAAGATCTTTTAGCGATTGAAAAAACTGGCGCCTTTAAAGGGCTCTATCATGTGCTTTTAGGAACGATAGCTCCGGCCGAAGGGCGAGGCCCGGAATCATTAAAAATCGCGGAATTATTAAATCGCGTGAAAACAGAAGGGATTAAAGAAATTATTATTGCTACCGACCCGGATAATGAAGGAGAGATGACAGCCCTTTATTTAACGAAACAGTTAAAACTGTTGAATGTGAAGATCAGCCGTATTGGTTTTGGACTTCCTCTGGGCGGGGCTGTGGAATACGCGGATGCATCAACTTTAAGTGTGTCTGTTTCCTCACGCCGAGAAATTTCTCATTAAAGAGAATTTGACTTTTAAAAGTTTTTTTGTATAATCGTTGCATCGTTCTTTTAAAAAAATCTATTCCCCTGTAGCTCAGTAGGTAGAGCAAGTGGCTGTTCACGAGCCCGCCATTAGGCGAGGCAAGTGGGGGTTCTTTAGAGGCGGCATGAGAAAAGATAATCGTTGTTACAAAGATCGTCGCGAATACCTTATTAAAGCTGTTTATGCTATGCGAAAGAAAGTTCGTCAGATGGCTGTTTCATATAAAGGTGGTAAATGCGAAAATTGCGGTTACGATCGTTGTATTGACGCATTGGAATTTCATCATGTTGATCCAACTCGGAAAGATTTTAATATTTCCAGCAAAGGTTATACGCGAAGCTGGGAAAAAGTTAAATCCGAGTTGGGTAAGTGCACAATATTATGTGCAAATTGCCATCGAGAACTTCACGCAAAATTAGCAGCCTCTAATGGAAACATTAGAGTGAAAAGCGGGCTAAGTCAGGGAAACCCAAAGCCGAAAGGTTTCGGGCAATCCTGAGCTAGCAGACATCCAATGTAAAAATGTTGGGCAAGTGCAGAGACTTTACACCCGCCGTCCAAAGTTATTATTGATAACTGGGCGAAGAGAAAGTCCGACTCTTCAGGTAACTGAAGTCAGATCGTAACCACTGGGTCCGAGGTTCGAGCCCTCGCGGGGGAGTTAATTTTTTTGGGATGCCCTTTTGGGCATCCCAAAAAAATCATTACCCTGCATACGGGCCGATACCCAACACCCGAAGGGTGTGTTCCCATGAGCCCGACGAAGTTGGGCGAATGGCACCCGTAATTTTTTGGGACCGCTTCTTCCGGGCCCCTTGCCATTGGTTGAGTTGTGGTAGAAGTGTCACCCTGGGGACACTTCTGCTGTAATCCTCCGGTGATGAAGAGGTTATTGAGAAACGGTCTAAAATGTTCCGCCTTTTTTTATAAGCTCAAAAC
>ERZ795059.6772-NODE-6772-length-10072-cov-6.304982_pt1 | contig 10072 bp, 4 predicted proteins | sample MGYA00375143_ERZ795059 | MGnify/ENA primary metagenome ERZ795059 (study PRJEB30188, sample SAMN05720168) | activated sludge metagenome | isolation source: Anaerobic digester | place: USA | collected 2015-01-07 ... | reverse complement strand
CAAATTACACTTGAGACATTCATTTTAGAAAATTTCGGGGTATGCTAATTATTTTATCAAAAATGATTGACAAAGCTTCCGAAAAAGGATATATTATAATTATATCGGAGGTTTTTTATGCAGAGTATAAATGAATACATGATACTCATTGTTGATGATCAGATCATCAATATTAAATTGTTGAGTGCTATACTGGAAAAGGATAATTATCGGACTGAATATGCCATAAATGGAAGAGATGCACTCGATAAAGCAAAATCTCTTAATCCCTGTCTCATCCTTTTAGATATTGAAATGCCTGATATGAGTGGTTTTGATGTTTGTAGGCTTCTCCAGGAAGATCCGGAAACCAACGATATACCGGTCATATTCTTAACTTCAAAATCGAATCAGGAAGATATTATAAAAGGCTTTGAATACGGAGGGGTTGATTACATCACTCGCCCTTTTAACAAAAATGAGGTTAAAGCACGTATTAAAACCCATCTTGAATTAAAAAAATCAAAAGAATATATCAAAGATAGTGTTAAAGAACTCCAGCAATTAAATGCAGAAAAAGACAAACTGTTTTCTATTATTTCTCATGATATCAGAAGTGTGTTTTCCAGTATGCATGGATTTATTGATATTTTGTATCATCAATGTGACTTTAAAGATACAGAACATTTACAATATCTAGTTTCTAAAACTTTTGACAGCAGTAATCGCTTGAATAACCTGTTAAATGATCTCCTGCAATGGTCTAGATTTCAAATGAAAAATTATCAGATGGAGAAGAAAACGTTTATTTTTATTGATTTACTGAATGATGTGATTAATACTTATTATGATCATCTCGATAACAAGGGTCTAAAAATTCAGATTGATATTGCTGAAGACTTGTCTTTGTATGCTGACTTCAATATGATTAAGACACTTATGCGCAATTTAATCAGTAATGCAATTAAATTTTCATTTAGAAATGGTATTATCACGATAACTGCTGAAAAAAAGGAAACTGAATATGTGATTTCTGTGCAGGATTACGGAGCAGGAATTCCTCCAGAAAAACAAAAAAATCTCTTCAAACTTGACAAGGTTTATTCCACAAAAGGTACCGAAAAAGAAATTGGTACAGGCTTAGGTCTCATTCTATGTAAAGAGCTGGTTTCTAAACATGATGGGAAAATTGCTTTTGAAAGTGAAGTGAATAAAGGTACCCGATTCTATTTCTCAATACCGTTTGAAACTCAATAAAATCTCTTATGCACCACGAAATTCACGAAATACACGAAAAGAAGTAATGCTATGAATGATCAAATCCAAAAGATTCTTATTATACTTCGTGTTTTTTCGAGTATTTAGTAGTTCGAACAATAAATATGGAGCAAAAATGGATTATGTAGAAGAAGGTTTAATATATTCTGAAGAGAGTTATGTGATTCAAGGAGCGATTTATGAAGTGTATAAACATTTTGGTTGTGGCTTATTAGAGTCGGTATATCATGAGGCATTAACAATTGAACTTAGCTTAAGAAATATTCCTTTTCAAACACAAAAAGAAATTGCGCTTTCATATAAGAATATTGCCCTCAATCAAAAATTCAAAACAGACATCATTTGCTTTGATAAGATAATTATTGAACTTAAATCAGTAAAATCATTAGAACCAATCCATTATGCTCAGCTCTTAAATTATATGCGACTTACAAATATTAAGCTTGGTTTACTGGTTAATTTTAATTCGTTAAAAAAGGTTCAAATTGAAAGAATCGTTTTATGATGATGACCCTGATTATTTCTAAAGTGATAATTCATAAACCACGAAAGTCACGAAATACACGAAAAGAGGTAATGCTATGAATGATCAAATTCAAAAGATTCTTAATATACTTTCGTGTTTTTTCGAGTATTTAGTGGTTCGAACAATATAAAAAAGAGGATAAATGAAAAAGCATTTAGACCATAACGAAAAAGACCTAATCGTAGTAGGAATTGGTGCATCTGCAGGAGGTCTTGAGGCATTGCAGGATTTCTTTAAAAATACACCGGAAAATACTGATTTGTCATTTGTGGTAATTCAGCATCTTTCACCGGATTACAAGAGCCTGATGAATGAGTTACTTGCCAGATGTACTAATATCCCGATTCATTTAGCCAGCGATGGTTTAAAAATTCAAAAAAACAATATTTATCTGATACCTCCCAGAAAGAACATCAGATTGTTTCACAATAAATTATACCTTGAAGATCAAAATTTTAAAAAAGGCCTGAATCTGCCTGTTGATATTTTTTTTCATTCTTTAGCCCAGGAAAAAGGCAAACATGCTATTGGAATTATACTTTCTGGCACAGGTAGTGATGGCACACTTGGAACTAAAGCGATAAAAGAGGCTGGTGGAATGATAATGGTGCAGGATGAGAATTCTGCAAAATTTGATGGTATGCCAAAAAACTCTATTGCGACAGGTTTAGTCGATTATATCATCAGTCCGGATAAAATGCCTGAGGCTCTGATTAATTTTGTTAAACATCCCTTGATTAAGAAGAATGAACTTCAGGAAAGTTTAAAGAGTGAGAATATAGATACGTTGAGTAAGATTGTAATTTTGATTAGAGAATATAGTGGCATAGACTTTTCTTATTACAAAGAAAACACAATTCTCAGAAGGCTTGAAAGAAGAATTAGTATCAACAGGTTTGATACCATTGAAGAGTATCTTAAATTTCTAACAGAATCCAGTAAAGAAAAAGAAATCCTTAACAGGGAGCTGTTGATTGGGGTAACTCGGTTTTTCAGAGACTATGAAGCTTTTGAAAGTATTAAGCGAAATGTAATTCCAGATTTAGCTTTAAAAAAACATCTGAGAATATGGTCAGCTGGTTGTTCAACCGGTGAAGAAGTCTATTCTCTGGCAATTCTTTTAAACGAACATTTGGAAAAAAATCAAATCGATACAGAAGTAAAGATTTTTGCAACAGATGTTGACCGTAATTCTGTAGAATTTGCCAGTAAAGGGGTTTATCCTGAAAGTGTTATGGCTGACGTTGATCCGGTATTGCTGGCAAAATATTTCATTCGATATGAAAATACCTATCAGATTGTAGATAAAATTAGAAAAATGATCGTCTTTGCCACTCATAATTTACTGAAGGACTCACCATTTTCAAAAATAGATTTACTCATTTGTCGTAATTTGTTTATTTATCTAAAACCTGAAATACAGAAAAAAATACTCTCCGTGTTTTATTATAGTCTAAGTACTGAAGGCTATCTGTTTATGGGGAGCAGTGAGACTATTGGTGAACTGGCAGAGGCATTCAACTGTGTTGACACTAAGTGGAAGATATATCAGCAAAAGCATGGATTTAAGCCATCAATCCTGAAAGAACTGAGTTTTATCCCTCAAAAACTACCAGATACAGACAAACTGTATTTCCATCAATATAAACAAATTGAAGGTGTGAAGTTTGAAAAATTGTTTGATTCTCTTTTATCGAGGGTGCTGCCTCCTTCAGTCATTTTAGACAGTCAGGAAAACATTATTCACAGCATTAATGATGTTTCCGCTTTTATAAAAATACAACCAGGCAGGTTTTCACAGAATATTAGTCATAATGTGAGTTCTGAAATAGCAATTTGTATCAGTACATTGATTCGAAAACTGAAAACAGCCTCTGAAGAAAAACAAAGTGAAGCGCAAATGGCTGTTAGACTCACAGAAAATAAAAATATCATGATTAAAATCATTTCTCTGAATATCAACAATAGCCTGTATTATCTCTTGTCTTTTGAGACTGAGTTAAATTCTAAGCAGATACATAATGAAGAGATCGTTGATATGCATTTTGATAATAACTATCAGCTAAAAATCGTCGATTTAGAAAAAGAATTGCAGTTTACACGAGAAAATCTTCAGGCAACAGTTGAAGAACTTGAGACTTCTAATGAAGAATTACAGTCCAGTAATGAAGAACTGATTGCTTCAAATGAAGAACTGCAAAGTACCAATGAGGAGCTGCAATCTGTCAATGAAGAACTCTATACTGTCAATTCTGAGTATCAGCAGAAAATAGAAGATCTTACCCGCTTGAATAACGACATGAATAATCTGATAAAGAACACAGAAGTCGGCGCTTTATATTTGGATAGAAACCTGTGTATCAGAAAAATAACACCGCTTGTCAGTAAAATAACAAATATTCTGCCGAGTGATATTGGTCGTCCTGTAACTCATCTTACGATTTTAAATCAGGAAAATACGCTGATTGAAGAAGTTTTAAAGGTTGCTGACGATCTGCAACCTGTAGATAAAGAACTTGTCATTGATGAAAATATATGCTGGCTGATTAGAATCAGACCCTATCGAACCGATTTTAATGCAGTTGAAGGGCTATTAGTTACATTTATTGAAATTTCAGGATTAAAACAGGAACATAAACGGGCAAATCTTGCGAATGACAGACTGTATAAAGCATTAAAAATTGGTAAAATGGTCTGGTGGGAATGGGATTTAACTACAAATCAAGTAATTTATGATGATCAGAAAGCACTTATGCTGGGTTATCAACCAGATGAATTTCCAAATGATGTATATGATATCTGTAACCTGATTCATCCTGAAGATTATGAGCATGCGATGCAATCCATGAAAGATTCATTATCAGGGCTGATTCCAGAGTGGAAATGTATTTATAGAATCAGAAAGAAAGATCATACCTATTCATGGTTTTATGATAAAGGCTCAATAACACAAAGAGACATTAATCATAAAGCACTTAAAATGACTGGAACTGTTATTGATATTTCTGATCTGAAGTCACTTGAACAGCAGTTAAATGATAAGAATGAGATGATTTTTAAAATTCTGGATATTAACCCGATTGCGAATACAATGGTTGATCGGAATGGTAATATTATTTATGCTAATCAGAAAGCATGCGAGCTGCTTAATATTAAAATAGATGAAATTAATCAATTGACTTACAATGCAGATTCCTGGCAGATAAAAGATATAAATGGAAATCCTGTTCCAGATGAAGCACTTCCTTTTTCAATCATTAAAAAGACTTTAGAACCACTTACAAATTATTTACATACGATTGTAACATCTTCAGGGGAAACGAAAACTTTATCAATCAATGGTACTCCTGTTCTGGATATTAATCATCAGTTTGATGGAGCTGTTTTTACATTAGGAGAGATTTATGAAAAAAGATAATATGGATGAAGTCAAGAAACAAATTGAGAATACTCTGAAGAATAAATATAAATCCAACGATTTAAATGGAAAAAGTATTGAAGAATTACTGGAAGAACTGAATATTTACTATCAGGAGCTGGAGTTTCAGAATGATGAGCTTAAACGGATCAGCATTGATCTTGAAACATCAAAAACTCATTTTCTCAGGCTTTTCGAGGAAGCACCTATTGGTTATGTAATTTATAATACGGATTTAGATATTATTTCAGCAAATAAAGCGTTTTGTAGATTGTTTCATGTTTCCACTGTACTAGACAAAAATCTCAACATCACACACTATATCCATCCAGATAGCCAGGATGAGTTTCATTTTCATGTAAGAAATTTACTAAAGACAGAAAATGCTCAGAGCTGTCATTTAGAGTTTGTCGTTCAAAATAAGACTATCTATGTAAAACTGGAGAGTAATATTTGGTTTGATGATAATCAGAAACTAATCAGAACAGCTGTCATTGATTTGAGCAAAGAAAAAGAGGCTGAAGAGACCAATGAAAAACTGAATACAGATTTACAGATTAGTAATGTCAGTTTACTCAATTATAAAAACCGGCTGGATGCTTCTATGATGGCTGGCAATATCGCCTGGTGGCAAATGAATGCTAAAACTGGGGAAGTGATCTTTAATGAGCAAAAAACAAATATGCTCGGTTATCAGGCAAAAGACTTTTCTCATTACACTCACTTTACAAATCTGGTACATCCTGAAGATTATGAAAACATGATGCAGGTCATGAGAGACTATCTTTATGGAAAAACACAAATTTATCAGGTTGATTACAGAATCAAAGCGATTGATGGTTCCTATAAATGGTTTCAGGATATTGGAGTTGTTTCAGAGAGGGCTGAAGACAATTCTCCTCTTATGCTGACTGGCGTGGTTATTGATATCAGTGAGAGAAAAAAAGATCAGTCTGTTCTGAATAAAAGATTACAGGAATTACATACACTGTTTAAAATCTCACAAATTATTGAAGATTCTTCTCTGACGATTGAAAGTATCCTGCAGGCGATAGCTGATACTCTGCCGGAAGCGATGATGTTTCCTGAGTATGCCAGTGCAAAAATTTCATGGGGTTTTCAAAGTTATAAATCGGAGAATTACTATCATAGTCCCTGGCAAATAAAACATGACATGCTGATAAATCATCACAAAATTGGAGAAATCTGTGTCAATTATACAATTGAACAAGATTCTATTGATAAGCACCCCTTTTTGAAAGAGGAAAATGGACTGGTTGAAACAGTTGCAAGAATTACATCCAAGACAATCGAAAGAAAACTAAGTAACTCTCGTCTTTCAGAAAGTGAATCAAGATTAAAGTACTTATTTGATATTATCATTGATCCAGTTTATATTCTGGATTTGAAAGGAAAAGTATTAGACGTGAACAACAGTGCCTGTGAAGTTTTGGGCTACAGTAAGGAAGAATTTTCTGAAATGTATGTGAATCAATTGGATGCTTATACTGATAGTCAATTTTTTCAAGAGGCTGTTAATCAACTCCGAAAACAGAAGGAAATTTTGTTTGAAGGTACTCATCGTAAAAAAAATGGATTAACTGTGCCTGTAGAAGTCCATGCCAGATTGATCAAATATAATAATTCTGACGCTATTCTCAGTTTAGCAAGAGATATTACAGAACGTTTAGAATCCCTTTCTGCTCTCAAATCAAGCGAAGAACGTTTCAGAAGTATTTTTGAGCAATCCGCTGTTGGTATTTGCTACTCCGATTTAAATGGTCGATTTTTAAGTATAAATGATCATTTGTGCCAATTGTTGGGCTATTCTAAAGAAGAACTATTAAGTCTTGACTGGATTAGCATTACACATCCTGAAGATATTCAGAAGGATATGGATTATGTGAATCAATTGCTTAATCATGAGTTGTCAAGTTACTCAATAGAAAAAAGATACATCCAAAAGAATGGCAGAATGATATGGATAAATCTAACCGTTTCAATACTATATGACAGCAAAAAGCAAGCTTCCAGTTTTATTGGTATTATCAAAGATATTAGTGAACAGAAATATTTTGAAATTGAGCTGGCTCGCAATGAAGAAAAATACCGTACTCTGTATGAAATGATGGGTCAGGGTGTTGTATATCAGGATCAGGAAGGAAAGATAATTTCTGCAAATCCTGCTGCAATGCAAATACTGGGGCTAACTGAAAATGAAATTATGGGCAGAACCTCTATTGATCCCCGCTGGCGTGCAATCAGAGAGGATGGAATTGACTTTGATGGATTGTCTCATCCTTCAATGATGGCATTAAAAAGTGGAAGTCCCTGTTACAATGTCGGCATGGGTGTTTATAATCCCCGAAAAGATTCTTTTAGCTGGTTACTGGTCAATGCCATTCCACAGTTTAGAGATGAAAGCTCAAAACCATATCAGGTATTTACTACTTTTACTGATATCAGTGATCTGAAACAGGCTGAAAATAGAATAAAAGACAGTAAACGACTGTTACAGTCTATTGTTGATACCTTGCCAGGTACACTGAATGTCATTGATAAAGATTGTAATATTATTGCTCTTAATAATGCTGAATTTAGATTAAAGCTAACTCAATATAAAAACCCCTCAGAACTTATTGGGAAGAAATGCCATCAGGTATTTATGAATAGAGATAAGCCTTGTCCCTGGTGCAAGGTAAACGATGTTTTTAAGACAGGACAGTCTTTTATTGAAACAACTCATCCTGATGATCCAAGAGAAAAGGCAACAGGGGTTGCCCTTCAAATCTTTATATCTCCGATTTTTGACAGTAATAATCAGGTTATTGCCGTTGTTGAATACGGAATGGATATCACTTCACTTAGAAATGCAAAAATCGAAGCTGAAAAAGCAAATAAAGCAAAATCTGAATTTCTCGCAAATATGAGTCATGAAATCAGAACCCCTCTTAATGGTATCATCGGTTTTACTGATTTGTTACAGGATACTAAGTTAAGTCATGTGCAAAAAGAATATCTAAAAAATGCCAGTCTGTCTGCTCATTCACTTTTAGAAATTATTAATGATATTCTTGATTTCTCAAAAATTGAAGCTGGAAAACTAGAAATTGAAGAAATTAAAACAGATCTATATGATTTGGTTTATAATATTGTTGATATATTGAAACACAATATTTTCAAAAAAAAGCTGGATTTTATTCTTAATATTCATCCCAATGTCCCCAGATATATGATTGCAGATGGCTTAAGAATCAAACAAATTCTAATCAATCTGATTAGTAATGCCGGAAAATTTACCAGTCAAGGGGAAGTGGAGTTATCTGTTGAGTTTCATCAGGGAGTTGAAAACAAACATGGATATTTCACTTTTTCTGTTAGAGATACTGGAATTGGAATCAGTGAAGAACAACAAAAGAAGTTGTTTAAGGCATTTTCTCAGGCAGATGCTTCTACAACCCGCCGGTTTGGAGGCAGTGGTTTAGGCTTAGCTATTTCAGGCCTTTTGGCAGAGAAAATGGGTAGTAGAATCCTGTTAGAAAGTACTCCAGATTATGGGAGCAGATTCTATTTTACGATAGAAAAGGAATTCGAGCATGCTCATCTCTATCTGCCTGAACAGATTTCAATGTTTAAAAATGTACTTGTTCTGGATTCTTCTGAAAAAAGTAATCAAATTATTAAGAATAGACTTGAGGAATGGCACATTAAAACATTTACTTTCACTACAGAAACAGATTGTATCAGCTTTATTACTCATCAGGCAAATCCTGAGGTAGATCACTTTATAAAAATTGATTTATTCATTATTAATCCTGATCTTCATTATGTTAAAAAATTTAATCTAATTGAAAAAATCAATCAGATTTACCAAAATCATCAGCCCGTAATTTTACTTTTGATCACATCAAATGATGAAATCAGTCAGTTAAAAATTTCAAATTCTCTGCCAATCAACTTTATTCATAAACCTGTTAAATGTCAGGACTTGTATGAAACGCTATATGCGATCGCTCATCCTGGCTTTTTAACAGATAATAAACAGCTCCGTTCAGAAAAGATTACCGAACTAAATGTTTATCATGGGAATGTGAGAATATTGATTGCTGAAGATGTTGAGATTAATGTTAAACTAATCAAAGCGCTGATTGTCAGAATTTTCCCTCATGCAGTCATTGAAGTAGCAGAAAATGGTCTGGTAGCCATCGAATTGTATAAAAAGTTTAATCCTGATCTTATCTTTATGGATATTCAAATGCCCAAAGCCGACGGATATACTGCCAGTAAAATGATTAGAGAATATGAAAAAGAGACAGGAAAAGAATCGGTTATTATTGCTTTGACTGCAGGGGCAATAAAAGGAGAAAAAGAAAAATGCCTTCAAGCGGGTATGAATGACTATATCAGCAAACCAATTGTACCTCATGTTTTGATAAATACGCTTAACCAGTATTTTAATGCGTCTGTAATAACATCAGATCATCAAACAAATGAGACGAAACCACCTGTCCATTTTGATTCAATCGCTTTAAAAGAAATATTGGATGGTGATATGCTGACTTTTAAAGAATTGATTGAGATTGCCCTTAATCAGCTGCCAGATGAACTTATTCTGATTAAAAAAGCATTAGCAGATGATGCTTTAATAGAATACTTTTCTCTGATTCATAAAATGAAAGGATCTGCCCGTTCACTAAATTGTCCAATTCTGGCTGAATTACTTCAGGAGATTGATAAAAAAAAGACCGGTGATTTTTCAAAAGAAGTTCACCAAGAAATGATTAATAAACTAGATTACGAAATCGCTACTGTTATTGAGGAAATGAAAGTGCTGTACACTGAATTATAATCATGTTTAAGGCGATTTTATC
>ERZ795059.6769-NODE-6769-length-10074-cov-6.353329_pt1 | contig 10074 bp, 4 predicted proteins | sample MGYA00375143_ERZ795059 | MGnify/ENA primary metagenome ERZ795059 (study PRJEB30188, sample SAMN05720168) | activated sludge metagenome | isolation source: Anaerobic digester | place: USA | collected 2015-01-07 ... | reverse complement strand
AATCATCATCGTCGGCCTGGAAACTGGATATATTTATCTCTATCGGGCTGGATGGTACAAATAAACATCTCCTGCGAAACTGATGTGACTGCGAAATTGCCAATTGCCAATCGTGAAATTGCCCATTTAAATCTCACATTTTACATCTCACATTTCACATCTCACATTTCACATCTCACATCTCACATTTCACATTTCACACCATTCACCATTTACTATTTACTATTCTCTCATTAAATTAATCCGTTCGTAAACTCTTCACAGGATTCATCAAAGCTGCCTTGATAGCCTGAAAACTTACTGTTAACAAAGTAATAGTCAGTGCTCCAGTCCCAGCTGCAACAAATATCCACCAGCTAATCTCAGTTCTGTAAGTATATTTTTGTAGCCATTCATTCATGAAATACCAAGCTATGGGTATTGCTATAAAAGAGGAAATAAGTACCAAGATGATAAAATCTTTGGTAAGTAATCGCCATAAATTAATCACACTCGCACCCAGCACTTTTCTTACGCCAATTTCTTTTATGCGTTGCTCTGCTACAAAAGATGCCAGACCCAACAAGCCCAAACAAGAAATAAAAATGGCAAGACTTGCAAAGAAGATAGATAATTTGCCAACCATTGATTCAGTTTTGAATTTTTTATCAAATTCTGCATCAGCAAATCGATATTCAAATGGAAATGAAGGATTGTATTTGCTAAATATAGGGCTGACCGATGCAACAGCCTTATCCAAAGAAATATTATCTTTTATTCTAAACATGACGATTCCAGCCCAATACGGATCACAAAGAAATCTGGCCGGTCTCACTTTTTCAAATGGATTTTCCATAATCGAATTTTCAGCTACACCAATGATTTCCTGTCTATTCCCTCGCCAATCAGTGATGTATTTACCTAGCGGATCTTCGATATCCATCAGTTCAACTGCTGCTTGATTTAAAATAACTTTATCTTTATCCGCTTCAAAATTGAGTTGATTAAAATCCCTCCCCTCAAGTAGTTTTATCTTTAATGTTCCAAAATAATCGCTCCCAGTGGCAATATCAACTATTGAAAATTTATGATCGCCTTCTCTTCCAGGGTAATCAGTTATGACAGAATTTGCCCTTGTCTCATTAATAGCATTTGACGATTTAGTAACCTTATCAATTAAGCCCGTTGCCAACAATTCATTTTTCACCACATTGTAATTCTGATATAAATCGCCTTGCATATCTACCATCATTACATTGTTTGAATCGTAGCCTATTGGTCTGTTTTTTGTATATTGAATTTGTTTGTAAATGACAAGAGTTCCTATTATCAGCGAAATTGATGCCGTAAATTGAGCAATAACCAAAACTTTCCTTCGGGATATAAAGGCACCAGGTATTTGAAACTTACCTTTCAAGGCCTTAATACTTGAAAACGAAGAAAGATAAAAAGCAGGATAACTTCCTGCCATTAAGCCAGTGATTAGCATAACAATAACACTTATCAACCAGAAGTAGGGATTTTGGTAAGGGAATTGCAATTTAATTTCAAGAACTGAATTAAAGGACGTCAGTAAAGCAAACAGAATAGCCATTGACAAAATCATAGAAAGAGCGGACATTAAAACTGATTCGACTAAAAATTGCATAATAAGCTGTTTGCGTTCTGATCCAATTGCTTTGCGCACTCCAATCTCTTTAGCTCTTTTTTCGCTCCGAGCTGTGGTCAAATTCATGAAATTAATGCAAGCCAATAACAATACTAAAAAGCCAATAATTCCAAACATTTTGACATACACTATCCTCCCACTTTTCGCTTCCCAATTCTCAAATACATCATATAGCCTCCATTCATTCATGGCATGCAAACCAATTTCATTTTTACTTTCCTTGCTGTGTTCCTGTATAATGTTTTTGATTTTAGGTAATACCTGTTCCCTATTCGCCCCAGGAATAAGTTCGATATATGTGGGGCACACGTAATTTTCCCAACTTCCCTTCACATCTTGAACCCAACTTGTTCTATTTTCAAAATTACTGAAAGGCATAAAATACTGCCTTTCACCAAAAAAAGTACTTTGCGGAATATCCTCAATAATTCCGGTAACTTTTAGGTTTGTGGTGTTGTTCCATTTCAAAATTTGATCAAATGCAACATCATCATTAAATAATTCTTTTGCCGTACTTTCAGTAAGCACAATGGAATTTGGATCAATCAGTGCTGTATTTGGATCCCCTTTAAGAAATTTAAATTTGAAAATTTTAAAAAACTCTTCAGAAACATCTGCCCCATTTTTTATGGTTTTTTTATCACCAACCATCAAACCATTTCGACCTCCCCAATTCACAACCGCTGAATATTTTATTTCAGGAATAGTGTTTTTAAGCTCTGAGTAAAGTGGTAATGGTGTTGCCTGAGTAGTATATTTATTGCCTGCATTAGCATCTAAGCCATTGGTCACCACATTAAAAATTTGGTCTTTATTTTGGTGTTCCTTACCAAAATTAAATTCAAAGTTGATCCATAATCCTATCAACATTGCAACGGCCATACCTACAGCAAGTCCACCAATATTGATTGCAGAATACCCTTTATTTTTAAGAATATTCCTCCAAGCGATTTTCCAATAATTCCTTATCATAATAGTATCATTTATGCCATCAATTAATTAGCAAGCTATTTCATTTCTCTTTATCAAAAATTTTAACAGCGAAGACATAGCATGCACTGTCTCAACAATTGGTTTAAATTGGAATTTAAAATTTCACACCATTCAACATTTATCATTAACCATCAACCGCTCACAAAAAACAAATCCGTTCGGGAAGGCACACGGGCCTCCCCCCTTCCTGTCGTTCCAATTGAAATTCACATTTTACATTTCACTTCTCACAACATTCACCTTTCACTATTTACTATTTTCAATTCACAATCACATCTTACATCTCACATTTCACACCACTCACCATTTACCATTTACCATTCACTATTTACTATTCACTATTTACCTTAATCCATGCGTAAACTTTTCACAGGATTCATCAAAGCAGCTCTTATTGCTTGAAAACTTACTGTCAAAATAGTAATTAACAAAGCTCCAATACCAGCAAATACAAAAACCCACAAGCTGATTTCAGTATGGTAGGTATAATTTCCCAACCATTCATTCATAAAAAACCAGGTAATTGGAGCCGCTATCACACAAGAAATGACAACAAGTAATACAAATTCTTTAGAAAGCAGTTGCCACAAATTTACAACCGAAGCACCCAATACTTTTCTGATGCCAATTTCTTTTGTGCGTTGCTCTGCGACAAAACTAGCCAAGCCAAATAAGCCTAAACATGAAATAAAAATAGCCAGAAATGAAAAAATTATGGAAAGCTTCCCGATTCGCTTTTCATCACCATATTTTTTTGCATATTCTGTGTCTATAAACTTATATTCAAATGGGTAATCTGGATTGTATTTCGTAAAAATATCTTCTATTGCCCTTAGGGATTGGTCGATAGGTTTGGCTCCTTCTAATCTGATATTTACGATATTTGAATTTTCATCATTAAAATATACAAATAAGGGATCAATTGATTTGAACGGTGAATCCATTATCAAATCAGACATGACACCAATGACTTTTCTTTCTTGTTTTCCTTCTCTAAAAATAGTGCCAATAGGATCTTTTAAACCTAAAATATTGACAGCTGTTTCATTCAAAATTACGGCTGAAGTGTCAGAAGGCAATCCCTGAAAATCACTTCCCGCTTTCATTTTAATTTTAAATGTTTTTGTAAAATCAAGATCAACTGCCATCATGTTCACCAAAAAATTGCTATTCTCTGGTTTCCCAGTCCAATCAGGTACCGGACTTTTCCACCATATTTCTGTAATAGGTGAAAAACTTCGATTTATATTTTCTACTACACCAGTATTGACCAATTCATTCTTCAATGCCACAAAATTATTCTGAATATCCTCAGTAGTTGGAATCATGATCATTTTATCCTCACTATAACCCAAATTTCTATCTTGGATGTGGCTTATTTGCATGTACACAATATACGTAGCTGAAATCAATATGAATGAAACTGCAAATTGACTAACAACCAGTGTTTTACGGGAAAATGTTGTATTACTTTTAAATGTGCCTTTCAGGACTTTCATTGGATTGAAAGAGGAGAGATAAAGCGCCGGATAGCTTCCTGCAATAATTCCAGTAAACACAATGATGATCAGAGCCGATATCCAGAAATAGGGATTGAGAAAATCAAGCTGAACTGACTTTCCAACCAATTGATTAAAGGGTGTCAATAAGAGGAGTACTAAAAATATGGAAAAGACAAAAGATATAAAAACAATGAGCATTGACTCCGTAAAAAATTGGTAAATCAATTGTTCTCTATTTGAGCCAATCGTTTTCCTAATACCTACTTCTTTACTCCGCTTTTCAGATCGAGCAGTGGATAAATTCATGAAATTTATACATGCTATGAACAGAATGAATAATGCAATAATTCCAAAGAGCCACACATAAACTATTTTCCCTCCAACATTTTTACCCTCCTTAAATTCGTTGTATAAGTGTAATTTTTCTAGTGGGAATATGAAATATTTACTGATTGCTTCATCGTCGGGAGCATTCCGATACTTCAAATCATTTATTTGTTTTTCAATTTGCGAAATATTTGCACCCTCTTTAGTTTGTACATAAACCTCCCAACTGGAAGAATACCAATTTGTTATGAACCGTTTTAGATCATCATCACCATAATTAAAAGGCAAGATATAGTCATAAGAAATGGAGGAATTTAAGGGGACATCCTCTACAACCGCAAGTATCTTGACATCCACGTTATTTCCTGGAATACGCACTATTTTATCAATCGGGTTATCTGTCCCGAATATAGCCTCAGCCGTTGACTTCGTCAATACGACAGAATTTGGCGTTTGGAATATGAGTTTCGGATTGCCTTTTAATGGCTTCCATGTAAATACATCAAAAAAATGTTCACTTACCGTCAATCCACTTTTTTTAATTTTCTTGTCTTCAAAATTCAACACTACTTCTTGAGGATGAGTCATGACCACCGCATTTTCTATCAAAGAACTACTTTTCTCCAATTCTGCGGCTAGCGGAAGAACCATATTTTGATCCGTAAAGGTCTGATTATTGAATGTTCGATTGGCAAACAATTTAAAAGTTTCCTTTTTATGTTCATGAAAATTGTCAAAACTGATTTCATCAAAAATCCATAATGATATCAATATGGTGAAGGTCAATCCAAGGGAAAGTCCTAAGATATTGATGAAATTATATCCTTTATTTTTCAGGATATTTCTCCAGGCTATTTTAAAATAATTATTGATCATGATTCAACGGATACCGGAAACCGGAGTACGAAAACCGGTTCTCTTTTTGGGAGACCAGAAACCGCATTGCCGCAACCGAATTTTTTAGTTTATAAATTATATCTTTTCATATTATTAATACCCACCTACCTTTTCCAAAAGTTGAAATAATTATAAATATCTCTCACCTTAATGATTTATTTCTAAATCTTTAGAAAATTTTGGGGCGCTTATCACTTTATACATTCGATTTTAAGTTAACAGTTTCCGATCTCCTACATCATGTCCCGGTTTTACTCTCGCCTAAAATCAATAAAATAAAGACCAAACTTGTGCCAACTTATATCTAATTGATTATCTGACTTTTATGAAATTTTTCAACAAAGCGAGTGTCCGTTTTCGTACACTATGTGTTCGGATATATTTACTAAATACTCTCTCACTTAATGAATGTAGCTTTTGATCAAGTAGCTTGTAATCAAATGGGCTAAATGAATGTAATAGATGGATCGATTTTCAAAAATACTGAATAAGTAAACCTATATTTTTTTCAACAAAAAAGCCATACAATTTCAAATTAAAAACTGAAATTGTATGGCAAAATATACCAAACGGAATATGGATTGACCAGAATTGTTGTACAGAAAATTTGATCGAGATCGAAGAGAGAAATTGAGGCATAGCCTTAGCTATGGCGAAATTGAATGATGAAGATATCGATTAAATTTGCAACAAGAAAATGGTCAAATTCATTTCCGTTTGGTATGTACATTGCATGTTTGGAGCCCTTGCAATGTGTTTAAAAGCGAATTTATTTTATGGTAACATTTCCTGAGTTTGCGCTCAATTGCACCTTTGCGCCACCTCCATTGATTGTTCCACCTAATACCTTTTTAGATTTAGTTCCATTAAAATTTGTGAAAGCAGGTGTGTTAATATTTTCTCCTGATATGTCAAGGTCCATTCCTTTGTTTAAAGGCATATCAACTACGATGTTTCCGCCAGAAGTAGACAAAGTCAGAAAATTGTTAAATGACAAAACATCAGCATGTATATTTCCACCTGAAGTTCTGGCTTCTACATTACCAGCAATACCCTCTAAATGTATAGATCCTCCAGTAGTTGATGTTATTAATTCCCCTTTAATGTCTCTGGCATCTACACCTCCGCCACTGGTTTTAGCATTTATATTTCCACTTATATTGGAAAGATTCAAACCGCCACCCGATGTTTTCAATGACAAAGTTCCACTTGCTTTATCTACTGAAATGCCGCCACCACTGGTATAAAGATCAAGTATTTCATGGCAATCGTACATGGTTATACCACCACCAGAAGTTTTACCTTTCACATTTCCTGAAATTCCAGTTAAGTTAAGACCTCCTCCACTTGTACGGAATTGTATATCGCCTTTTAAACTTTTGAGCTCGATGCCACCTCCACTGGTGTGCAAATCGGTATTTATTTTAGTTGGTACAAAAACTTTAAAACTGATACTCAAACCATTCTTCCAATCATTTTTGTGCTCCTTTCTTTTAGCTATACAAGAAAGTGTACCAGAAGCAAGATCAACAGAAAAGTCATATTCTGAAAGTTTGCTCGCTATATCTTCTTTAGAAAGATTTGATTTCCAGTTGCTTCCTTTGATATAAACTTCAACTTTTGCAGTTGACTCATTCCCACCTTCAACCGTAATTCCCCCACCTGATGTCTCAACATTTAAGCTTTTGATCTGACTTGCATTAAATTCTTTCACCAAGTATGGAACTTCCTTTTCTGAGTCATACAATGAAAAACTCAATAAAAAGCTTGTAAAAACGACTAAACAAGAAATCCTTAAAATATTTTTTTTCATCTCAATAGTTTTTGTTAGAGTAACTAAATTATTATTTATTAAAAATTCAAAAATTCAGATGGGTACAATTCATCACTTCGTTTTAAATACCCCAGAAGGGTTAAATATTAATAACCATGGATGAAGTCCATGGCGAAAAATGAAAAGTGAATATGATTTTGGCGGGATTTTTGGCGAAGCTTCCAAAAATCATGACAAAATCCCAACTACAAATTTAAGAAGTGATGAAATGCACCCATTCAGATTGATAAACTTTTTGAATTTAATAAGGTTACAAACTCATACCCTTTTAATTAATTTTATTTAAAACCTTTGTTCTCTTTTGCCGCAATAATCATTTTCACTCCGAACGTAGAGCCTTCACCAGGTTGCTCAATGCGACTTTTAAAACATTCAACGCAATGGTAATCAAAGCCAAAAAGATGGCCAATACCGGACCCGCCAGATAACTAGTCCACGAAGAAGGCGTATAGTATGCAAAATTTTCCAGCCAGGAATGAGATACATAATATGCCGGTAAAAGTGAGCCTGCGATGGCTAATAAAACCAATAAAATAAATTGTCCTGCAATTAAAAATACGATTTGTTTTGCAGAGGCGCCCATCACTTTTCGAATGCTGATTTCTTTTTCTTTTCTGGCAACTGTAAATATGGTCAATCCCAATAGTCCAAGACAAGAAAGCAGAATTGCAATTCCAGAAAACCACTTGCTGAGTAAAGCAGTTTGTTCTTCACTTTTATAAAACCATTGAGGCTGTTCTGTCTGAAAATTATATTCAAACAGATAACCCGGGGCCATTTTTTGGTAGATATCTTCAATGGCACTTATCGCTTCTTTGTTGTTTTTACCATCCATTCGCACGTACATCAACCAAGTCCAATCCGGGTGATAGCTGAGTATCACTGGACCTATGGGATTGTGGAGTGATTCAAAATGAAAATCTTTCATAATACCTACAACCTCTCCTTTGCCACCTTCAGTTTCAATGATTTGGCCAATGGGGTTTGATAGATTCATTTTTCTTACTGCTTCTTCATTGAGGATGTAGGCACTGGTATCTGTCGAAATATCTTTAGAGAACGGTCTTCCCTCAACGATTTCAAGACCCATGGTTTCTGTGAGGTCTTGGTCTCCTACTATGAAGTTAAAAAAAACATCCTGACCTTCCTTTTTGCCCGACCACGTTACATTGTGCCCTCTGTTATTGCTGCCGTTGAAAGTCATCGAGGAAACAGCTGTATGAACAACTCCGGGAATTTTTGATATCTCGAGTTTAGCAGTTTCAATCTTATTATACGGAATACTATTTGCAAACCAAATGAGATTTTCTTTGTCATACCCCAGGTCTTTCTCTTGTAAATAATCCATTTGCCGGGAAACTGTCAAGGTGCCGGTAAGCAATAATATAGTCATGGCAAACTGCACTACTACGAGAGTCTTTCGGACTATGGATGCACTTCCAAAACCTGAAAGTCCTTCTTTCTTCAATGCCTTAACCGAATCAAATTTGGATAAAATAAAGGCGGGATAAAATCCTGCAGAGAGTCCCGCAATTAATATGATGCACAGATAAAGGACCAAATGTAAGGGTTGATTGAGCCCCAGATCCAAGCTCTTATAGAAGTGCGTATTAAAAATTGGGATGACGACTTTCAAAAAACCGATTGAAATAATACCTGCAATAGAGGATAACAATATCGATTCCATCAAAAACTGACGAAACAACATCCAGCGGTCGGCACCAATACTCTTCCGCACACCAATTTCTTTCAAGCGTTGAGTAGCTGTGGCAGTTGATAAATTCATAAAGTTGACACAAGCCAATAATAATATGATGAAAGCTATAATTGTAAAAATTCTGACGTACATGATTTGGCCGCCTTCCATTCTTCCTTCTTTAAAATTACTCCTCAAATACCAGTCATCCATCTTCCATAAAAACATAGAGCTTGTTGCTTGCTTATCTGTGTAGCCATGAATAAAAGTTTGTATTTTCTGATTGATCTCCGAAAAATTTGCTGTGGGAGCAATTTCTAAATAGGCGCGCATATTATTGGCTTCCCAATTACTTTGTGTGAAGGAGTATGCATCTAAATAATCTTGCAATGGCAACAGAAAATTAAACTGGTTGGTCGCATTTCTTGGTACGTTTTTCATAACACCGACAACTTCGCAAGTTCTTTCTTTGCCTATAACTATGGATCTGCCAACAGGGTTCTCGGCACCAAAATACTTTTCAGCGATGCTTTCAGTAATGACAATTGTATTGGGCTTTTTAAGAATTTCTTTCTTTTCTCCTTTGATCAATTCATATCCAAAAACATTCATGTATTCAGGGCTGACATAAAGCCCATACTCAATAAAATCCTTATCATCAACTGTAAATTGTAATTGATCTCCCCAGGTAGTAGTTGCTGCAAGACTGACACCAGGTAAATCGTCCATCAATGCTTTGGCCAAAGGCAGGGGTGTAGCAGGGTAAGTTTGTATTTCTCCGCTTTCAAATGATTGGTTGATCATGACAGCTGCGATCCGAGCTTTATCGCGATAAAAATCATTGTATGAATACTCATTTTTGACCCATAACATGATAAGGGTAAAAACAGCAATTCCAAGACTCAATCCGGCAATATTGATCGCCGAAAAGGTCTTGTTTTTCCAAAGATTCCTCCATGCTATTTTAAAATAATTATTTATCATGATTTATTTTTTAATTTTTTTAATATCATTTCTACCATTCACAGCCTACTATAAACATTCCGTTAGGGAAGGCACACGGGCCTTCCTCTGCATGTCGTTCCAATTGAAATTCACATTTTATATTTAACACCTTCACTATTCACTATTCACTATTCACTATTAACTATTCACCATTCACTATTCACTATTCACT
>ERZ795059.6768-NODE-6768-length-10074-cov-6.769438_pt1 | contig 10074 bp, 7 predicted proteins | sample MGYA00375143_ERZ795059 | MGnify/ENA primary metagenome ERZ795059 (study PRJEB30188, sample SAMN05720168) | activated sludge metagenome | isolation source: Anaerobic digester | place: USA | collected 2015-01-07 ... | reverse complement strand
CTTTTATTGTTGGCAAGTTTATCGGCCATCGAAGAACACAGCAAACTTTCAACCCCCGAAACAAAAACAATAGCGGTTACGAAATAAACAATGTCAATCAATAGCGCCATTGAAAATTCCGGCATGCTTGGCCCAGTAAATACGAAGAAGTTATTCGGAATAGTTCCGTAGATATCGCGCACGAGCACGATACCTTTATCGTGAAGTACAGTTGCTGTAAGAGCAGTTGCTGCCGCGATTGCGATCAACGGTGCTGGTATAAAAATAGAAACCTTCAATAAATAACGTGTCATCACAAATGTACCTACACCAATAATTATTGACCAGATATTAATGAGGTTTAGGTTGCTGAAAGCCGTTTGAATGTTATGTATTAGCCCACCCTTTATTTGTTCGTCCTGTCCAAGCATGTCTTTAAAACTTTCGATGCCAAGAATATCTTCGAGGTTAATGAAGGCAATGGCAACAGCAATACCTACAGTAAAGCCAACAATAATGGAATTTGGCACAAGCTTCGCATATTTACCAATACCAGCCACACCACAGATCATTAGAATAACACCAGCAATGATGGATACCATTACCAGAAATCCATGTGCTTCTGCAGCAGTTCCACCACTTTGCGGACCATATTTGAAAATGAGTGCAGCGATCACCGGAATGAATGCTGCGGTTGGCCCATATACCTGATACTTCGATCCGCCAAAGGTTCTACCGATTACACACGCAAGGGCACCAGCTATAATTCCCTGCTCGGGTCGAAGACCCATGGCCATAGCAAAGCCCATTGCCATTGGTATGGCGGTGAGTGCTACAATAAGACCGGCACTAAAATCGCGATATAAGGTTGTTTTCCAATTGTGTGCTTCAAGGTCTTCAAAGCGACTATCGAAGAATGTGAAGAAAAGTTTTAACCGTTCTTTTACGGTTGTTGGATATGTTATTTTGTTCATAACAGGAATTTTGTTTTTAATGTGATGCTGTTTACTGCATGCTGAAGAGTGCAGCGAGTTGATTTTTTTCCGGAGCATTTTCAGCTTGAGACCAGGAAACTTCTGTGATATCAAGACCACTTCTACGAATGAATGGTACTGGATCGAAACTCCGTTTACTGGTTCGCTTGAAGGTATACTCACTGGGTACAAAGATTTCATCAATAGCGTTTCCTTCTAGGAAATTCTGAAAAGCAGATTGTGTAATGCCGCTGAAAACTTCAATGCGATCAGTAACAATACGTTCACCGTATTTATTTTTCAGAATTTTACAAGCTTCCTTGAAATCGTGGGTCACAATTGATTCGATCAGTTTTTCATCTGCACTAAAGAGCAAGTCCATAATTGAATCTGTTGAATGTAAGCAGTGCAAGAAGATGACGTGAAATTGTGAGGTCTCATATTTCTGCATCGCCTTCTTTAAAAGGTTCAGTGATTCAATTGAAAAATCAGTAGGGATGAGAATAGTTTTTTGCATAGCAGTAGTTGATTTGCGTCTGATACTTGGACACAAGGCTACAACTGTGCTATAAGAGCCATCTAAGAATGAGATTAAAATGTGATAAGAATGATGAACGGTAAATTAATCCTCAAAGGATTGTTCCCTAATGGGGTGCCCGATGGGAAAGGTAAGTTGCACTGTGGTGCCTTCGTTTATTTTTGATTTAACAGAAATTTCGCCACCGTGCATCCGGACAATGTTTCGGGTAAGGGGAAGTCCTATGCCGTAGCCTTCATAATTTTTTGTATTGGATGCCCGAAAAAATGGATCATAGATGAATTGTAACTCTTCGGACGGAATACCGATACCTGTATCTTTTATAACGATGATTACACTGCTTTCTGAAGTACCAATAGAAAGTGTTACGGGCTGATAGTTGGAGTACTTACACCCGTTGCTTACAATGTTAGTGAGTGCAATGTTCAGCAATTGGTCATTACCTCTTATTTTTAACTTCTCCGGATTCTCCGGCATCAGGTTAAGATTGATATGCACCACGTTTTTAGGATTAATTTTTTCGATCGTGCTTTTGGCGTCCCAAAGTAACTGGTCGGTACGCACGATGTCGTTTTTCTGAACTTTGCCTTTGAAGCCTGTTTGCGCGAGGAACAACAATGACTTCGTGATTTTCTCCAATCGCTCGGCCTTATTGAGAATGATATTTAGCGAGTCTATGTATTCTTCTGCGGTTCGTTTTTTGGATAATGTAACATCGGCTTCTCCGATAATGGTGGTAAGCGGAGTGCTTAATTCATGTGATGCATTGCTGATAAAATTATTCTGCGTGGCAAAGGATGCCTCAAGCCGATCAAGCATGGTGTTGAAGGTAGTTTCGAGTTCGCTGATCTCATCGTTTACGTGACTGCTTTCGAGACGTACATGTAAACTTTGCGAACTTATTTTCTTTACCCGATCGGTAATATCTTTTACTGGCGTAAATACCTGTCTTGAAAAAACAATGGAGATAGACAGTGCGAAGATGGATACGATTAAAATTCCAACAAGAAAAATACTACGCAAATACTTCAGGTGATGCAAGTTGTAATAATTGTCGGCAGAAACAATAACTGCATACGTTCCCTTTTTTCCGGCATACCGGATGCCCGCAAAGAAGGTATTGTTATTCTGATAGGTAGCTTCTCCATCTTTTACAATCTCCTGAAAAAAAGAGACGGGTAAGTTTAGTGTCTTGGCTTCATCTTCAAAAGTTTCCTCTGGTGTAATTGCATAGAAGTATTCTTTTTCTTCCGGAAGTTTTTCAAGGTGCATGCTACGTACCTCCTGTAATACAGCGGCACTAGCTTCCTCATTATCGAGCGTTGCTTTGGCTGTCACAACACCACGGATCTCCAGTCGTTTATAAAAATCGGTAAAGGAGTATTGAATAGTAAAGAAGTACACACTCGCACTTAAGATCACAATAGCCGAGAGCGAGAAGAAAAAAAATATGATCGCAATTTTAGTCTGTGTCTTCATCGGCTTCCTTCATTACATACCCCATACCAATTACGGTGTGAATAAGTTTGTTGCTTTTATCCTTATCAACTTTTTTACGAAGGTAGTTCACGTAAACATCCACCACGTTAGTTCCGAGATTAAAATCGATACTCCATACCATTTCAAGTATTTCCAGGCGCGAGAATACACGTCCTGGATTTTTCACAAACAATAACAGTAATCTATACTCTGTTGATGTAAGCGAAATGGTATTCGCTCCACGCTTTACCGTTTTGGTATAATCATTTATGTTCAGATCGCTAAACTGATAGATTTCTTCTGAAAGAGACATAGGCGGTGTCGACACATCAGATCTTCGTAGCAGCGATTTGATGCGGGCCAGAAGTTCAATAAATTTGAAGGGCTTAACTAGGTAATCATCTGCTTCCGACTCAAGGCCGATTACAATATTTTCAGATGTGCCCAATGCGGTAAGAAAGAGAATGCTAACGTTTTTATTTTCCTTTCGAATGCCACGGCAAACATCAATTCCATTCATTCCGGGAAGCATTAAATCAAGAATGATAACATCGAATTGATTTGTTAGAGCGGTTTGTAAACCAGTCGGACCGTCAAAGGTTACCGTAACCGCATATCCTTCTTCTGTTAATCCTTTCCGGATAAACGAAGCTACTTCCGAGTCATCTTCCACCAACAGGATTTTCTTCATTGCTTTTTGTTGTAAACCAGCTTGCTTTTGAATTGTACAAATATAAAAGCAGAATCCACTTTGAAAAACAATAAGGTGATTGAATGATGAGAAACAAAGCAATACTAAATTTTTAAAACTGCAATCTTCGGAGACGACAATGCCACTGGAACAAAGGATCATTCAAAAAGTCTGGCTCATGAATTTCAGCGCAAAATGAATTTATTTAAGGAGTCTTTTAGCAAAGTGATTCGTATTGTCGTGTCAACATGATTTTGATCATACTTTAATTTCAACTTTATCTGGTTCTTGCGCACAAATTAAAATGCTATGAACTCACTTCATCAATTTCATATTCCGGTAATGGGTCTTGCCTATACCATCGATTCACCGGTTAAGGTAGCGCGCTATGGTATTGCATCTACTATTTCTATTGTTGAAGACAAACTGGTGGAGTTAATGCGCCTGCATTATTATCGGGAACGCAAGGATACCTATACTCCAATCACGCCCAGAGAAGATGACTATCGCGCCAAGCGAATAACGGATTATCTGAACCTCGTCAACAAAATGGTGCAAGAGCAAATCGAACAACTTAAGGCTTCTGCATTTGAAACGGGGTCGGAGATATCAAAGTATTTTGAAATGCTTCCAACTAGCAGTTCGGTGAGACAATTGTATCAGCAAATTATTCAGGCTGGAGGAGAAGTGAAAACACTACAAGATTTCTTGCGCAGTCAGATTGTACCCGGAGCCATCGATGTCAACATTATGACCAAGCTGGACAAAGATAATTCTAACAAGGAGGGTGAAGTAATTGCAGAGACCTCTGATGCTTTAGCTGCCCTTAGGGGTTATGCAAAAAGTGATTTAACGAATTCATCCATCATCTTTTCTGCGGGCCTCAATCCAAGACTATTTAATTACCTCGAAAAGCTTCCTGCATTCAATGCCACAGGTTTTGGCAAGTTTGATAAACGAATTGTTATTAAGGTAAGCGACTATCGTTCTGCTATTATTCAGGGAAAATACCTGGCAAAAAAAGGATTGTGGGTAAGCGAATTTAGAATTGAATCCGGATTAAACTGTGGCGGACATGCTTTTGCAAGCGATGGTTTTTTACTCGGGCCTATTTTAGAAGAGTTTAAAACGAAGAAGGAAGAACTGATACAAACTTTATTTCAGCTCTACAATCCTGCGGTTCAGACAAAAGGTGGTGAAACTTTTGATCAGCCACATCCCATCAACATTACGGTGCAAGGTGGAATCGGAACGGCAGAGGAAGCCGATTTTCTCATTGAACACTATGGTGTTACAAGCGCGGGTTGGGGAACTCCATTTTTGTTATGCCCTGAAGCAACAACAGTAGATAATGTAACACTCAATCAATTGTCACTCGCAAAGGAAGAAGATGTTATCCTCAGTAAGTTTTCTCCGCTCGGAGTTCGTTTCAATTACCTTAAAGGAAGCAGCGCTGAAAAAGAAAAACAAAGACGCATTGATAAAGGATCACCTGGAAGTCCGTGTACAGAAAAGCATTTGGTTTCGAATACGGAATTTACAAAGGAGCCCATCTGTACGGCATCACACAAGTATCAAAAACTTAAGATCAATCAGTTGAAGGAACAGAATTTGCCGGAAGCAGAATACATAGCGCGATATAACGAGGTAGTGGGCAAGGAATGTTTGTGTGTAGGCCTGAGCAATTCAGCTTCTATGAAATATGGCGTACCGTTCATTAAGAATAGGACCGATGTAAACATTTGCCCTGGTCCAAACATTGCATACTTCCATAAAATTGTTTCACTAAAAGAAATGACGGATCACATCTATGGTCGCACCAATATTCTTTCCACCACAAAACGTCCTCACATGTTTATAAAGGAGCTTGATTTAAATATTGATTATGTAAAGGAGCAAATTTCGAATTTGAATAAGATGGATGGAAAGCAAACAAAAGATGCAACCAAATACATTGTTAATCTGATTGAGGGAATTGAGTATTATAAAGTATTATCACTAAGTATGTTCAAGGAGAACATTAGTGAACCGTTCACTTTTCTGAACACCATATTAGAAAGAGAGAACGACTTAAAAAAACTTCAGAGCAAGCTTGTATGATTGGAATTTGAGTTATAGAGTTTTCAATGTAAGACTTGAATAGTTTGGAGGTTCACCACGTCACTAGCGCAAGTGTCCCACTTTTGCTCCAAAATATATCAGCGTCCCGCTTATGGATGAGCAATAACTGTAATCTCCTGAACCTATGAAAAAATACTCATATTTTGATTTTATGCCCTTCTAATTTCAATTTACTATCCTTCTCCATTTTTTTTATAGTACGTATAACGGTTTCAACGCGAAGCCCGGTCATGTCAGCAAGCTGCTGACGTGTGAAGGGAATAATGATTTTTTCTGTTGAATCTTTTTTTATGAGTTTTGATTTAAAATATTTGAGCAACGTAGTGAGCCGATGTTCAGGATCGTATGATGAAACTTCAGTGAGGATCATTGATTTGTATTGAAGACGCTTGCAAAGAACCTGATCAAGTTTAAGGTGTATATCAAAGTTCTCTTTTAATAATTGAAGAAACTCGGGGCGTGGCAATCGCCAGAGTTTACTTTGTTCGGTGGTCATTGCACTACTGGGATAGTTAAACCCTCCGAGCAAAGCAGGCTCGCCAAAACTTTCGCCAGCATTAAAGATACCTTGTGTGAATTCCTGTCCATCCGGATTGATAATGTACATTTTTACTTGCCCTTCTTCAACCTGAAAAAAATCTTTAGCAGGATCACCTTCGTCAAAAAGAATATGATCCTTCTTTACATTGACCAGTCGTGCATTGAATTTTTGAAAGAGCGCTGCAGGTATCAATTTCCTTTTTCTTTTTTCAAGAAAATTAGACAATTCGAGGAGATATGTCATAACGTATCCAATTTTTTGTTGCTAAACTTTGTGCAACTCTGTGTTTGTAGTGATAGTAAAATTTAACTACAATGAACACGCAGTGTTGCAAGGAGAAGCACAGAGGGCTTTTTAGAATACGACCGGTGCTAGTAGACTGGCGTATGATTTTTTAAACAAGGGCACAGGCCCCACCGGCACATGCAGCTTCTGCTTTATGATCCGTTTCGTCATCGAGTTCCACTACTTGTGTTAGATCAATTATTTTTAGGCTCTCTTCAAGCGTTTTAAAATTTGCTGGCGTAAGATCTTCAAAAGGAGCTTGTTTGTAATTTCCAGTGTCGAAAGGAAGAACGCTCAAGCCGTTGTAGGATGCTTTGTTCTCCCACATCCATTTACCTACACGATTCCAATCGTTGTCAGGAATAGAAACGGTTGCCGATACATTGTTTGCATTTTCTCCTCTTCTGAATCCATTGCGTACCCAATCGGTATTAAATTTTTTAATTCGTTGAAGCAAATCCATCACATCTTCTGTTCTTACGATACTTCCTGCGGGTGCTTTTTGAGGAATGCAGATAATGGCTTGCTTGCTATTTAGTAAATCATCTTCCAATAATTCCGGATGACTTATCATCAGGTAATCATAAAGTGCTTCATTTTTACCAATGCGTACTCTTCTAAGATAAAAATCGTTGTGCCAGGCGTGGATTCCCGATGATGTACCGAGCACCAATGATGTTGTGCCCGAGGGTTTAATGGTTGTACACCTCGCGGCAAATTGAATTCCTATTTTTCCGGAAGTAGACATATTCATGCTCTTCACCACTTCCGCTGTTTCGCGCAGATCATATTCCATAATTTTTTTACTGGCTATGCCCGTCATCCCTACACCGATCAGTGCATCTTCCATTGTAGTGGTTTTCCATTGATCACGGAGGTAATGAAAATTAGTGAACCCTGCTTGTAGCGTTCCAAGAAATGCTGCCGCTTGTGCACGTTCATTTAAATCTTGCTGGCTGGTAATGTCGGAAACATTTACCTCACACAAATTGCAAAACTGAAAAGGTCGAAGCGCAATTTCGCAGCAGGGATTGGTACCCCAATCCATATGATTGGTAAAATAAAATCCCGGTTCGCCTGACCCAGACAATTCTATTTTGTTCCAAAGAGAATGGAACTGCTCGTGTGTTGTGGATTCGCGAGGAAGTACAACCGAGTTATTAGCACGACCGCGTTGTTCGTTTAACTCCCACCAGTTTCCAAACTTGCAGGTTAACATTTCTTCATCTTCTGCTGAGAAGAGAGAGATCATGGCCGATCTTCGAATACCTCCAGCAAGAACAGCGTTGGCGAGGTAACACATTATATCATGGCATTCTAAAGGCGTTAATTTTTCACCGTCTTGTTTTCGATCGAGCACAGCTTGCACATGCGCAATGCACATCTTGAGCGGTTCTGGTCCTGGTGCTTTACCACCAGCCGTAACAAGCCGGGCTCCTTTCGGTCGAATGTCTGAATAATCAAACTCTGGAACGAACGAACTTAATCCAAAATATGATTTCAATAGAACCTTAACTGCATCAGCCCATCCTTCGAGGCTATCGCCAATCAAAAACTTTTTAGTCTTCTCACCTTTATGAATCGGAGGAAGATTTTCTACATGGTGATATTGAACTGAGTATCCCACTCCCGTTCCACCCAATAACAGAAACATGGTTTCAGAAAACGCATGAATATCATCTACAGGGAGGTAAGCGCAGTTATAGATCCGGCTGTGATTTCGTGTAATGGCTGATCCAGCAAATTGCATCGCCCGCATAGAGGGCAAGACTTTTTTGTCGCGCACAAACTTCATCCAATGAAAAATATCCTCTGACAGCTGAGGATATTTTTCAAGCATCATGTGCTCATATCGCTCACATATTTCTGCCCATGATTCTCTGCGATGTAATTCAGGAATGTAGCGCGCATACTTCATGTAAACGATCAGGTCGCTGAGGATTTGTTGATTCAGTTCCAAAGGATATGAAGTTATAAGTTGTTGATTTTGTTTTGGGCTTCTTTTGCTTTCGGAAACAGAATGTTGTTCTCCAAATGTATGTGCTGCATTAAATCCTGATCAAACTGTTCCAACATAATGTAGGTTGCCTTAAATGTTGGGCAGGCATAAGCAGGAGGAGTATAGGCATTGGTAATTCTCCTTATCTCTTTAACAAGATGTCCGGCACTGTCGTGTTCGTGCTCCATTACCGAGATTGGAGCCTGTAAGTTTGAAGGTCTAAAACCAAGATCGTATGATTCATCCTGCTGATTGAATAATTTTCGGATGGCTGGAAAAAGTATTTCTTCTTCTTTTGGTAAGTGATCCAGCAGTTCTTCGGCAAGTGAACTAAAATTTTCACGCACCGCTAATAGAAAAGGACTGTCTTCTCCGTGAACGTTGCATACCTTATCTAATAATTCCTGAATTTGAGGAATGGATTCCCGAACGTAGCTGTGGTGATGTTGGAGAATAAAATCGATGAGGAGAGGAGCGTGCCATGTATCGAAACGCATGCGCTTGTCGCCTCCATGATTGGCTTTTGCATTTTGTAACTCTTGCCAGATTACATCTACATCTAAACCAGCCTTCTCGCAAACTTGCACAAACGGTTTTTTCCCACCACAGCAATAATCCAGGTTATGGCGTTGCAGAATTTCGAGTGCTTGCGGAAAATTAAGGGCAACTTCGGCCACAGTAATACTTTCCAGGAGTTGATCATCGGTTATTGTCATTGTCTTTGTTGATTAAGTTGATGATCAAAGGTTGAGCATTTCAGCCAATAGAATGTATGATCAAAATCATAGGGTTCGATAATTAATTTCATCGCCTTTGTAAAAGCCTCAGCATACCCTTTTTAATTGAAGAAGTGATGAGGTAACATGCCCTGCTTCTTTGTTGGTGGGTCAAGGGTAAAAGACTTATTAGAAATCGCTTTCATTGACTTGGAAATTATTTGTACTACCTTCGGAACTTATCTTGGCTTCCTTTATTAACCTCAATCATTTTTAATGCTTATGAAAAAATCTTTCTTAAATACGTTGTTTTGTTTAGTGATCATACTGTTAGCTATCGAAGGCCAGGCACAATCTGTTAAAACTGACTATAACACGAAAACAGATTTTAAGAAATACAAGACATATGCATGGATGGCGCCAGGCGATACGGTGTTAAATGGTCGTAGACCAGATAAATTGTATGCAGGTTCGATTATGTTGTTTGCCAACGAAGAACTAAAGAAAAAAGGACTAACCATGGTGTCGATTGAGCCTGAAGTTGTTTTTGTATTCCATACGCGTGTCGATGAAAGAACCGTGTATTCACAAAGTCCTACTCTCAGTGTAGGAGTGGGTGTTGCTGGTCCGGGTTATTATGTTGGTGGATATGCTCCGGTAGCAGGAGGGGAAATCACAGAAAAACAAGTAGAGGACGGAATATTGGCGTTTGATATGTATGATACCAAAACCCGTGAATTGGTGTGGACCG
>ERZ795059.6751-NODE-6751-length-10098-cov-5.542268_pt1 | contig 10098 bp, 13 predicted proteins | sample MGYA00375143_ERZ795059 | MGnify/ENA primary metagenome ERZ795059 (study PRJEB30188, sample SAMN05720168) | activated sludge metagenome | isolation source: Anaerobic digester | place: USA | collected 2015-01-07 ... | reverse complement strand
ATTTAACAACCCATTCGAACTAATATCTGGAGTAAATAATACCTGGGGCAGATCAGCTCGAGAGAATCGTGAAATTTGCATTTGACAATGTTGGAAGAACATTTTCGGCAAAGTCTATTACTGACTATTTGAAATCCGAGCATAGGACAATCGACAATGAAACGGTATACAGCTATCTTGAAAAGCTGGAGGGGGCTTACATCCTGCATCGTTGCTCCCGGTTTGATATCCAAGGAAAGGAATTGTTGAAAACTAAGGAGAAATTCTACCTTGCAGATACTGCGTTCAGGTACAGTGTTCTCGGCTATACGAAAACATCCGTTGCCGCCATGCTCGAAAATGTTGTCTATCTGGAACTGCTTCGCCGTGGTTACAGCGTATGTATCGGCAAGACGTCCGATGGCGAAATCGATTTTATAGCCGCAAGGCAAGCGCAAAAACTGTATGTTCAGGTCACAAAGGAAATCAAATCAGAGGAAACGGAAAAGCGCGAGTATGACCGTCTGCTTGAAATACACGACAATTATCCAAAGTATGTGCTGATGACGGATGATTTCGCCGGCGGTAATTACAAAGGAATCAAGATAATGCATATAGCGGATTTTTTGCTCAGTTCCGAGTTTTGATTCGTAATAGTTTTTCTTTCGGGCTGGGACGGTTCGGCGAGTATAACGTGCGCCGCATCTTCCGCAAATGAGTAATCCGGATCGGATTACACCGGTTTCCAACTCTCCGGAACTGCGTCTCCGCTGCACCGGAATAGGGTGTGAATATTATAGTTGCCGCCGAGCTGTTCCTTGTATAACTACCGCAATGGCAAAGGCTTAGTTGTTACACACCAACATCTATGCTTGTAACGATTCCTTTTTTCATCGCATTCTCATACATCCGGCCAAACATTTCTATCGCACCCTTTTTAAATCCTATTTCTGATGATGTGATATAGCTGTCATAAATGAGCTTTCCCTTAAAAGGTATAAGCACTGTATCCACCATTACGGGCAGCTTTCTAAACATAATACCCGCTATGGAATTACTGATTCCCTTAACGCCGTAGACGATATCTTTACCGTCCTTGTCGGAACCGATTAACAGCGCAAATTCCTTTTGGTATTCTATCAGAAGAAAGGTTCCCTTAATAAAGCTATTACCCCAGAGCCTTAAAATATCTGCTTCTTCCCGGGGCAGATTCCCGCTTTCAATATATTCGTCTATCAGCAGGGGATTTTCCCATAGAACCTCCCTGACTTTATGCAGTTTCATATCACTTATCATGTTTGGGTATACAGGCTCGATTTGTTCTTTTATTACGCCCTTCTTTTTATTCACAAATCCTAATAGCCCGTACCATGTCTCATAGAACTGCTTAGTTTCTTCCTCACTGAGTCGCGCCGATTCTGAGGCTTCGCTTGCGCCGCAGCACTTCTTATACTTTTTCCCGCTGCCGCAGGGACAGGGGTCATTGCGCCCCACCTCTATTGGCTTCACAACCGGAAAAGGAGTCACATTTTTTGACTGTTTTGAACTGATTTTAAATAGTTCTTCAGGGGTGTATCCGTTGTTTTCCCACAAACGGGTATTATTGTGCGCCTGCATTATATGATTCAAAAGAGTCATTAATTGTTCATCGCTATCGAACACCAGATTGTAACTGTTTATGATATCTATTATATCACCGACTTCCAAACTCCCGTCAATGCAATCAATTATCTCTTCAAAGCAGCCATATACATCTTTAGTGACACCGAAAATATCATACATATAACGGAGTACACTGTCCCAATGGCTGTTGTCATCATATTCCCCCTTAGCGTATTTTAGGATATCTTCCCTTTTGGGCAGGTATCTTGGCTTGGTTCCCTGAAGACCGATTAAATAGTCGGCTTCACCGAAATCGCCAATATAAACACCGCTAACTAAGTAATTCTTATAAAAGCAATAGTATCGCTCCTTTAACACCAAAGGCAAAAGCAGCCTATAAACCTCGTCTATGGTAGTCTGTTCCTCATTATAATCATTGAAAATGTTCACAAAGTGCTCAAGCTTAATACTGCCGTATAGGTTCACCGCCGCCTTAGCGTATAAATTCAGCAACGCTTTAACGGCGCCCCTGCCTTTAGGACATCTGGTCACATCCGCCTCGTTGTTATATTTTTTAAAGATATCTTTTTGATCATTTTTATTCATCCTGCCACCTCCTGTTTTAATCAAAGCCACTAAGGCCGCAACCACTGCATTCAGATTATCCCTATGGGGTATTGGCCGCCGGTTTGATGATTCCGGTTATTATAACTGCCTCTCCAATCTCCGGATCCTTTAGAATTCCCTTTTCAGATAAACCATGTCAATAAGCTGTTCTCCGTTTTCGTACATCGGATGGTCATAGTTGTCAATGAAAAAATTGCTGATGCGGTGCGATTCCACAAAGCCGCAGCTTTTATAAAAATTCAATATAGAAGGGCTGTCGCCTGTTCCCACAAGCATTGTTTTACAATCGGTATAGCGGAAAAGCAGAAACTCTATCAAGGCTCTTCCATAACCTCTGTGCTGATATTCAGGATAAACAGCAATATTTTTAAGCTCGTAAACGCCATCCGATTCTTTTGTTACTACGCATTCGCCTTTTACACCATTATCATCTAAAACAAACATTTCACCACGCTCAAGATATTTATCTATCATATCCTCTTGCTCGTCCGCCAACAATAGCAAATCGATATATTCTTTTTTATTTTCTGCTATTTTCTTTATTTTCATAAACTAAGTGAACCGTCCCTGCGCCACTATTGCAGCTATTAATATGACCGGTCATAGGAAACCGCTTATTACCTAATCTTACTTCTGCTGAAAGTAGTTTACTTTGCATCTACTAATTTATGCACTTTTACGATATCCCTGATCTCCTCGGCTATTGCCTTTGCCTTTCCACCTTTGATTCCGATATTCCTGGCAACCTCCAGGAGATCTATAAGTCCCGGGTTTCTTCCGTTTCCGTTGACGCACGTCGCATGCTCACCCCCAATAGACATGCTGTAGGTAAGATCATAAGCAGGAGAAAGGGTCCATCGATCCACCTCATCATCATACAAAAATGTAAAGTTTTTTGAATGGTCATCCCGGTTGTGAGCAAAGACATTAAAACACATAAGCCGATACATCTTTTCTACTTCAGAGAAATCCTTTGTCAACTCTAAGGTCAGCTTCATAAGAATGTTATAGTCCAGGTTCGGGATCCGATGTGAAGTTTCTAATATACCGCTTACCGAAAGCATGTGAACACGCTTTACGTCTCCATTAGAATAGATCTTTCTATCAAATCTCCGTGTCCCAAAATATCCCGAGCAGATATCCGACGGAAAGAGTTTTGTTTCTTGCATTGGAATGCCACATTCCCTGGCGCACAGAGAATATCGATATTCCTGCTCGCCAATATTTTTTCTGTCCTGTGATGAGGGGAATTTGATTATCCATTCGCTATTATCGATGGAGACCAATATTTTTGGCCTCGCACCGCCCGAGGAACCCCCAAGGTTAAACAATAAATCCAGATTATCGGAATAGTTCGTGTGGAGTATATTCACGCATTCGGTAGCGATTTCGTCCAAATTTAATGTTTGATTGGATAATTCAAACTTATAATCCGGCTCATATGTCAGCGCCCCCATTCCTGACGCCCCGACGATAGCCAGTCTTTGCATGCTGTCGATTTCAAATGGGCTCATGTTTTTTTTCAGCAGAAGACGATCTACCAGCAAATGCCCCCACCCATCGGGCAGGCTATCTGCGAATACACCGTATAGACCTTCAAAGGGTTCAATCCCGGGAACAAATACTCGATGCTCCAAAGGAAGCGAAAACGGGCTGATAGAGAATCCATCATTTATCCATTCCCGACTATATTCAAAAGCAGCTCGACCATTTTTATACATAGCCATAGTACCAACGTGTCTGCCATTATACAGAACTAACAATTGGTTAATTTTGTCCATCTATAATCTCCTGTATAGACTCGGGAGGTATATCCTCAAATAATTTAATTAATTCAATCTCGCAATTCAAAGCAATTGCTATTTTAGTCAATGAAATTAATGAGATTTCGCCATTGCGCTCAAATCTTTTAACGGACCCTAAACTGACACCTGATTTTTCGCTTAACTTTACCTGCGAAAGCTTCCTCTTCCTTCGGACGCTCCGAATCCTTTGTGCGATTAATACGCCGATCTCTGTTGGTGTTTTTCGATTTATAATATTCATATTCATAGCTAATATATTATCTTTTTTTCTTATATTTGTCAATGTATAGCCAATATATTATCTTATGTCACTATCTGATGCGCCTTTACCATTTGCGAAGCATTCATCCCCATTGCGAGGCTAAACATCAAAGGGCTGCACCGATTTTGCGTAAGTCACCTGGTACCTTAATGTATATCTGTTTGTTGTGCTTGAGGTCTTAGTAATGGGTGCGCCGTTCACTTATACGCAAAATGCGGCATACAGCGGAACCGATTTCAGTCCGTCTTTCTCGCCGAAGTTTTTGAGAGAGAGTCGGATGGCATAAGCTGGTTTATACGCATTGACAAAAACGCTGAGGCTTCGAGACTTGACGTGTTTTCCCTTTTTCACCTCGACGCCGATGATTTGATTTCTCTTTTGCAACACGAAATCCAACTTGACTACCTCTTTCTTCTTAGCCGATATTTTATTAAATATCTCTCGTTCCCATAGGTAGTTTTGCCTATTATCGGCTAAAATGAAATTCAGAGAGCTTGATAGTCCATGAAATAGCCTTCCTATCGACTATATTGGCACCTTTTTAATAATTTAGCCGAATCGGTCAAAAAGATTAGTTAGCTCCGTATGCCGCTCAAACACAGTGCTAAAATATTATCCATTAAAGAATCCAGTCACTCCAGAGCAATCTTCTCCGCAAATGAAAAGGGGATGACACAATTACTGCTGGTACATTGATAGGCTTCCTCTTCATGCATTTTCATTATGATTTCTTCAGCATTCAAATTGCCCAGCTCAGATATTACCTTATCCATTGTTTCAATTTCTTGATTCGTCAGTTCTTTAATCTCATAACCGGGAGCCGGATAAAATCGATACCCTATATTGTCCCCATATAGGTTGGTCTCATAGTATATGCCTTCCAACATCATAATCTGCTCGTGCCCCTCCGGTACCGCACCCATAGGCAAAGCATTGTATACCAGGCCGCTGATTGCTTTCCCATATCTCTTGTAATGAAGGGCGTCCGAGTACCACAGCATTTTCATCAATTTGACCTTATGAAGACTGTCAACCCTGGTCGCAAGGTAATTGATCATTTCGACCACCTTTGCCAGGTCCAGATCAACTCCCCCCGTCTCTTCCTCGTTCTTATATTTCGTATATATTGCTTGAATCGAATCGATTAGATATTTATTCTGCTTTTTGCTATACTGTTCTTTTGCCATTTCATAATATTTTCTATAGGCTCTGCCTGAAATGCGGTTTTCAGCCCGCCTCAGCATTTCCACAAACCACTTAGGATCTTCATCGATCTTGCGCAGCACATCGTCATGCACCTGGCTTTGCACCTGATGACTTTCATATCGGGCAATCGTTGCACCGCCCCAATTCAGTATCTCGGAAAAATCTTTCTGGCTTACTCCAAACCTCTCTCGAATAGCGATGATCTCCCCCGATGTCAATAAACCCGCCTTGCTCCGATAAGCATCTTTCATCGCCAAGCTGTTCGCCTTGATCATCGCCTCAGTTTCGAGGAATTCATCCGCATTCGAGCAATATTCATAAGTAGCTGTAAATGCCACTTCTTGATCCTTAAATATCTCTGTATCGATCACCTGTACTGTATCTACCTCATGCTCTTCCATGCAGATAAGGCATAGCTTTCTTTCTCTCAAAACTTTTTTCATTTATTCGGTCCTCCTTCCCTATAGGGAAAAACAGAATCCAAATCCCACTCCGAAAAATGAAAGGACGGATAACTCTCTTTTCAGAACTTCTACTTCATCTTCATTAGGAAACAACTGTGCTAAGGTATAGCGATTGGTATATTTCTTATCTTTTTTCGAATCTATCTGCCGGTCCTTTTGAAAATTTATAGTCACAGAACCGCTATACAGCACATATTTCAATCGATCTAAATATGTCTGCACTTCCAGTTTGGACTCAATACGTTTTTGCTCACTTATTTGATCTATCATAATTATAACACCTGCTGTCAGCGCAGTCAATAATTTGGTATCAATTGATACCGGTTAACGGCAAAAATATCCGGGCTATTGATATATTTTCATCCTGCAGACTTGCCAGCTTGCACATTCTTATGTTCCCATTAATATGATTGATTTTGATAATAACGTTTCGTTGTTTTTCTAAAAGAATCAGCTCTGCGTCAGTCAAGGTCAATAATTGAATCTCTAATGATTTCTCCATACTCCCAACATCAAATGGCAGCATCTGACGTTTAAAATTTGCGTATTCATCTTTAATGAAGAGTTCAATTTGCAACATATAGTTATGCCAATGATCTGAGGTCCTCACCGCCTCGATTGAACTTCCATCGCTTGCAACGCTACACCGTTATCCAATTTCAGTGAAGCTGCTCTCATCCTTTGCGAGACATGGATTGCCTCAAATTCATCTTACACTCATCGTATTGTATTTCTGAGTTGGAGTCAAAACTCTTGTGTCTGAATCTAAGTATTTCAAAAACTCATTTGTCCGATAGTAAGGATCTTTAAAACTTTACTGTCCTATATTGAGGGGTTTTGGAAAAATACCATTCCTTTTCCTTTAATTCATTGATTAACTCACAAATACATCCTCACATGCAATATCCCATAAGAGCTGCATCATAATCGCTGCTATTCCAATCGCCAAATAGTCATAAGTAACACTGTTACCATGCATAATGCAGTTGCGGATATTCAGTTTTTTCGTGTCAAAGAGATACGAAATCAACTCATAGTATTCCGGTCTAAGTTCTGTCTTTGCATAATCCGAATGAAATACAGTGCCTAATGTTGCGGCTCCTTTTCTCGTTCTCCCGACCAGAATCTGCTCATTATCCTGATTATCTTTTAAGATACCACACCGAACAAACATCTGATAGATACGACTCATAGTCTGTTCCTTAGTGCCATTGAACACTGCAGACCCAACCTTTATAGCCGTTATAAACATCGAATATAATTGCTGCTCTTCGGCCTCCAGCACTACCACACCGGTGTCTATTTTCCCTTTGAGTTCCGCCAGACCTTTCTTTAATATTCTGTTTTGAAGATACATCAGTAAAAAATGCTCTATCAAAGCCGGAAGAATGAAAGTAGTTCCTACAGCATGTTTTATCGGGGCTTCAACCGTAATTTCATTTTGCGGCATAACTCTTCCTTTGTATTCAACATACCGATTTTCAACGGGTACTGACTCCGCAGAGCCGGAAGGTCTTCCTATCCGCAAAGGGTATTCGACTCCAAGCAACGTTCCGAAATACTCGTTCACTGCTCTCAAATACAATTCATCATAATTTATAACAAGCCTGGGACAGGTAAGGATCGGTATACAACGATGCTGTTGTACCATCATCTGGTGATAGTGATAAAATATCCCGCCTAAATACAGCCCAAAATCCTCGACTAACTGCTTTAACCTAATGAAGCGCTGTTTCTCTGCTTCATCAACAAATGATCCAAATGGCTCCGGCCGAATTGCAGTCTCACAGTCATAGCTGTAAATCTCAGTAAATTCTCGCAGGATTACGATTTTGCAATTTCTCTCTTCCTCTCGTGTTTTTGCATTCACAAGAAGATTTACCTTGTTCTCAATATAGGATAATGCTGGGGCTGCATTTATTAAAATGACATTCCCCGTCTCGCCCATCCGGTATTCTTTATTGTAACAATAGCTTGGTACAGCCATGTACTCCACTCCTAATCAATAAACTCGTCCCGCTGTTTTGGCAGGTTTGTATTATTTGAGCCCATTTTGATAATCGATAATTTGCCTATGTGAGGGTCTAATTGGCGCTTACGAAGCAGTTTTTGGGCGACGTGCTGCCAGTAGTAATGCCTATCGCTTATAGGCGATGAATTTTAAAATACAAAAATCTAAAATAGCGCCTCTGTTTTAAGGCCTGCTTTCCTCTTTTAATTGCTGTAACTTAAAAATGTTAATCATTGGAAGAATAATATTCCCTTGGCAAAAAGTGACCCCGGTAATCGAAGCGATATTTGCCCGTGCAAATGACACTAAGCTAGCCAATCCGTTTAACTCGACCGCCTTTACAAAATCATCTTTTGTTGTGAATACTAACTTCGGAGCAGCTAAAAATCCCAAATGCCTAACTTTCAGGTTAAGAACGGTAATCTTTCCGTCCTTAACAACGACCTTTGTAATCAATTCCAGTTTTGCTCGATAGCTGTCTTCATTGCTGTCATCCACCTCAACAACATTATAGTCCAGATCTACTATGTGCGTATTATCGTCAAAACGACCATGCGCAGCTAAATGATTTTTTAACGACAGCTCGGTAACCACCACATTTCTGAGAATCAATCCCGCCTGAGCGTCCTTTATTTTCATACCGCAGCCCCTAATTCTTCTATTTTTGCGATACTGACAGTAGGTACATCATGTGCGTCCTTAGTATAAGAAGAAAAACCCATTTCATCGCGATCCAATTCAAGACTAAGTTTGATTCGGGTATTGAGTTTCGCCATCACATCGCAAATACTCTGCAGTGACATATTATAACTGCCGCTTTCCAGTTTTGAAACCATAGGCTGTTTAACTCCCAGCATTTTCGCAAACTCTTTCTGCGTAAGATTACTCTTAACCCGATAATCAAAAATATACGTTGATAATTGATAGGACAAGTCATAGAACATATCAATATTCGATGGGATCTCACTAATCTCAAGATGCTTTAGTATGCTCTTACTGTCAATCAGTTTGTATTCCATTGCAAAATACCTCCTCTAACCCATTTATTATTGGCTTTATTAATGAGATCTCGCTATCGTAACTGTAGCTTTTTGCCTGTGACTTATTTTTTTCTAAAAATGCACTTAGCAAGACCGCATGTGTCTTTTTTTGATATGTATAAAAAATGAACGGGATCCTGATATTCAGGTCCTTATCGATTATTCGCAGAGAATAGACATCTTTATGCCTCCCCAGTTTTTCAATCCACTTTGACCTTAAAAACGACTCATGTTTATGTTCATCCAAATATCGCAACCGTTGCTCAAACATTTTTGCTACGTATGGCTTTCTTCCGCTTTCTTCTAAAATCTTTTTAAAGGATTCAATGAAGAAAGGATAAATGCATACAACAAATCTGCTTTGAAATTCTACTGGGTATACTATCTTAGAGATATTTTGTCTCAACTTACTACATCCTATGCTTATATTATTCCATATAAGTTATATATGCAAACATTTTTCGTTCAAAAACAATCAATTTGAGAATATATATTTAGATTATTATACTTAACAAAGCTAAAATGTTTTTTAATCTCAATATTTAGTAGTGATTCACATACTTAACCACAATATATGCTATTAATTAAATGCTTCTGATTGAGTATTCCGGTTCAAAATACCGCCGCACCAGAATATGCATAGGGAATCAGAATATGGCGGGAACCGCCTTTTTGTTTTCTATATCAATCAAGAACATACCATGTCCTCATTAGTTATTTGCTTTTTTTCCTGCTACAACTGTACCCATTAAAACTGCCATACCTAATGCTGCCTTCCCTATATCCTTAACTCGTTTAGTGTGTTCATTTCTGCAATTTTCACAATATCTGTGTTTATATCCCTCGGGTAATGTTCTCTGACATTTCTTATTCTTGCATTTCTTAATCTCCATCACATTCGCCTCCTAAAAGCTTTTCTTCATTATAAGGTAAATCTTGAATTTTCTTTTCAATATCCGGTAGTGTCTTCGACCAATAATTCTCAGGTGATGGATCTATCAAATCCAATCTTTCAACCAAACCTTTGGTTTCAAGGTAAGTCGTTTGGATGTATCCTGCATAATATTTAAGGCTTTGCTTTGCAGCCTCACTTTCTCCCATT
>ERZ795059.6748-NODE-6748-length-10102-cov-4.271325_pt1 | contig 10102 bp, 10 predicted proteins | sample MGYA00375143_ERZ795059 | MGnify/ENA primary metagenome ERZ795059 (study PRJEB30188, sample SAMN05720168) | activated sludge metagenome | isolation source: Anaerobic digester | place: USA | collected 2015-01-07 ... | reverse complement strand
ACGACAGCCTGTTGGCCGGGGCCTGTATCTATCATTCGCTGATGCGCCATGCCGGCAGCATCGAAGAGGTTTTTACCGCCAAAGGCCGGTCTGGGCCCAGACCGGCAAAGACCTGCGCCGTGTCAGCCGTATTGTCGGCACCGGCGGCTATCTGGCGGCCATGGCACGCGAGGGCGCAGCGGTTGCGATTCATGATCGGGCGGTGCTGCCGACCGAGAAGACGCCGCTGCTGCCCGAAAAGTTTATTTATCTCACCGATAACGACTACATTCTTCCACTTTTAGGTAACCTGGCGGAAAAGTTCCCACGACAATGTGCTTTAACCGCTGTTTCATCACTTACTGTAACGCAACATTACGAAGTTAAGGAGCCTTGCCAACGTGAGTTCATCAAAGCTTAGCATCGAAAAATTCAACGAAATCCGTCAGGAAATACTGCAGACCTGGCCAACCGGCCATGGCCTGAGTCTCGAGGAGGGCATCGCCTACCAGAAAAATATTCCTGAAGCCAAAAACTTTGCCGTTGCCATGCGCAAGGCTTCGCAGGCCGGCAAAACCCTGCTGCAGCCACGCGCCGGCGTCGCCCTGATTCAGGACCACATCAAACTGCTGCAGTATCTCGAAAACGAAGGCGAAGCCGATTTGCTTCCCACCACCATTGACGCTTACACCCGCCAGAACCGCTACCAGGAAGCCGCAGTCGGCATCGAAAAATCGCTGCAGGCGCGCAGTTCACTGCTCAACGGTTTTCCGGCAGTCAATCATGGTCTTGCCGGCTGCCGCCAGGTGACCGAATCGGTCAAATCGCCGATTCAGGTGCGCCACGGCACTCCTGACGCGAGACTTCTCGCCGAAATCACGCTCGCCGGCGGCTTTACCAGCTATGAAGGCGGCGGTATTTCGTACAATATTCCTTACACCAAGAAAGTGCCGTTGCAGAAGTCGATCGACGACTGGAAATACGTTGACCGCCTCGTCGGCATCTACGAAGAGAACGGCATTCACATCAACCGCGAACCGTTTGGCCCGCTGACCGGCACTCTGGTGCCGCCGTTCGTCAGCCATGTCGTCGCGATCATCGAAGGCATTCTGGCTCTGCGCCAGGGTGTTAAATCGATCACTCTCGGCTACGGTCAGGGCGGCAACCTGTTTCAGGATGTCGCAGCCCTGATTTCGCTGAAGAACCTCGCGCACGAATTCTTTGCCCGCGAGGGTTTCAAGGATTATGAACTGACCACCGTTTTCCATCAGTGGATGGGCGGGTTCCCCGAAGATGAAGCGAAAGCTTTCGGCGTTATCAGCTGGGGCGCTGCCGTCGCCGTTCTTGCCGGCGCCGACAAGGTCATCGTTAAGTCGCCGCACGAAGCGATGGGCATTCCGACCAAGGAAGCCAACGCTCAGGGCCTGCGCTGCACCCGCCAGGCCGTCAGCATGCTGCGCGACCAGAAATTCCCGATCGGCAGCGAACACCGCGTCGAAATCGAGCAGATTGAAAAAGAAGTCAGAAGCATCATGGAAGCCGTCTACCGTCTTGGCAATGGCGATATCGAAGCCGGTATCGTCGCCGCTTTCGAAGCCGGCGTCATGGATGTTCCGTTCGCGCCCTCGGTTTACAACCACGGCAAGATTCTGCCGATGCGCGACAACAACGGTTTTATCAGAGTGTTCAACAAGGGCAATCTCGCCCTCAGTGACGATATCATGGCTTATCACCGCGAAAAACTGGAAGAACGGGCGAAGGCAGAAGGCCGCAACGTCTGTTTCCAGATGGTTACCGATGACATTTATGCCATCAGCAAAGGCGCATTAGTTGGGAGACCCAGATGAAAATTGTTAAAGCAACGTTCGCAAAAGGTATTTCTTCGTTTTTCTTCGACGACCAGCGTGCCATCAAAAAAGGCGCTGGCCATGATGGCTTCGTTTATGTCGGTGAACCGCTAACCCCCGGTTTCAAAAGCATCAGACAGGCCGGTCAGAGTATTTCGGTTCTGCTGCTTCTCGAAGACGGTCAGATCGCCTGCGGCGACTGTGCCGCCGTGCAGTATTCAGGCGCCGGTGGCCGCGACCCGCTGTTTCTGGCCGAAGAATATGTTCCGTATCTCGAAAAACATATCAAGCCGCTGCTCGAAGGCCGCGAAGTCGGCACTTTCAGAGACATGGCGAAGCATTTTTCTGAACTGGTCATCGAAGGCAAGCCGCTGCATTCGGCGATCCGTTACGGTCTGACCCAGGCACTGCTCGATGCCCGCGCCAAAGCTCTCAAACTGATGCCCTGCGAAGTCGTCTGCCAGGAATACAACCTGCCGGTGGTTATCGAACGCGTGCCGATTTTTGGGCAGACTGGCGATAACCGCTATGACAACGTCGACAAGATGATTCTCAAAGGCATCGAAGTGCTGCCGCACGGCCTGATCAACAATGTCGAGGAAAAACTCGGTCGCAACGGCGAAAAACTGCGCGAATACGTGCGCTGGCTCGCCGCCCGCGTCAAAAAACTGCGCACTCATGCCGGTTACCGCCCCGACCTGCACATCGACGTGTATGGCACCATCGGCCAGATTTTTGACAACAACATGGAAAAAATCGCCGATTACATCGCCTCACTCGAAAAAGACACCGATGGCCTGAACCTCTACATCGAAGGCCCGGTCGACATGGAAGAAAAGCAGCTGCAGATCGCCAGCCTGAAGAAGATCACCGATCGCCTGCATGCCATCAGTTCGCCGGTTAAGATCGTTGCCGACGAATGGTGCAATACTTTCGAAGACGTGCGCGACTTTACCGACGCCAAATCGTGCCACATGGTTCAGATCAAGACCCCCGACCTGGGCGGTATTCACAATATCGTCGAAAGCGTTATTTATTGCCGAAAACACGGCATGGAAGCTTACCAGGGCGGCACCTGCAACGAAACCGACGTTTCGGCGAGAATCTGCGTGCATCTGGCGGTGGCCGCGCGTGCTGAACGCATGCTCGCCAAACCGGGCATGGGTTTCGATGAAGGTTTTAACATCGTCAACAACGAACTTGAACGCATTCTGGCGGTTCTGCGCCTGAGAAACGGGGTTAAATAAACATGTCAAACAATGAAGAATTCAGAGTTCTGTCGCCGACTGCGATTCTTGGGTATGGGTTTCCTGAAGCCTCGTTCAAGCGCGGCATGGAAAGAAAACCCCATCTGATCGGCGTTGACGCCGGTTCGACCGACCCGGGCCCTTATTATCTCGGCGCCGGCAAATCGTTCACCGACCGCGCCTTTGTTAAGCGCGATCTGCGTTACATGATCCGCGAAGGCGTTAAGAATGGTATTCCGGTTGTCGTCGGCACCGCCGGCGGTTCGGGTGCCGCGCCGCATCTTGAATGGTGCCGCCAGATCATCGTCGAAATCGCGAAAGAAGAAAAGCTGAGCTTCAAAATGGGCGTTATCGCCTCTGACGTCAGCAAAGATACGGTTAAAAAAGCTCTGCGCGAAGGCCGCATCAGCCCGCTGACCTGCGTGCCCGAGGCAACCGAGCAGATGATCGACGAAACTACCTACCTGGTCGCTCAGATCGGCATCGAGCCGATTATCGAAGCTTTAAAAGACGGCTGCGACGTGGTATTGGCCGGTCGTTGCTATGACCCGGCCTGTTTTGCCGCTCTGCCGGTGATGAAGGGCTATTCTGAAGGCCTCGCTCTGCACATGGGCAAGATTCTCGAATGTGCCGCAATTGCCGCCACCCCTGGCTCAGGTGCTGACTGCGCTCTTGGTATTCTCAAAAAAGATTCTTTCATTCTCGAAGCACTGAGCCCGAAACGCAAATTCACCTGCGAATCGGCCGCTGCCCATACACTTTACGAAAAGTCTGACCCGTATCATCTGCCCGGCCCGGGCGGTTCGATCAATCTCGAAGGTTGTTCATTCACCGACATTGGTGATGGCCGCGTTGAAGTGAAGGGTAGCGTTTTCGAGCCGACCCCGAAATATCTGATCAAACTTGAAGGCGCACGGCCAATCGGTTATCGCAGCGTCAGCATCGCCGGCACCCGTGACCCGATAATGATCGCCGGTATCGAAAAGATTCTCGGCGAAGTCAAACAGCAGCTCAAAGAAATGTCGCCCGATGAAGACCGCGAAAAACAGCTGTTTTTCCATGTTTATGGCAAAAACGGCGTCATGGGCGCGCTTGAACCTCTCAAGAACCCGACTTCACATGAACTGTGCATCATCATCGAAGCGCTCTGCCCGACGCAGGAACAGGCCGACACTCTGTGCAGCGTGGCCCGCTCGACTCTGCTGCACTATGGCTACGAAGGTCGCATTTCAACCGCCGGCAATCTGGCTTTTCCGTTCTCACCGTCTGACATCAAGATGGGCCAGGTCTTCGAATTCTCTCTCTACCATCTGATGGACCCGGCCGGCGAAAAGCTGTTCACCCATCGCATCGAGACCTTCAAAGACGGAGAAAAAATATGAAAAGAAACATACTTGAAGCGGCCAAGGTTATCAGGTCGAAGAATGCCGGCCCGTATGAGCTGACTTTCGATATCATGTTCAAGACCAAAGAGTTCTACGAAATGTTCAAATCGCAGCAGATCATCAACCGCAAGCAGATGGCAGGCGTTCTGAAAATCGACGAAAGCGATATTCTCAATCTCGTCTGGTTTGCTCCGGCAAATGCTGTAAAGATCACTATCAAGCGCCCGATTTCTTCTGGCGCACCCGGTGAAACCGATATTTACGGCGCGCAGCAGCACGCACCGCTGCTTGCAATAGAATTCTGATATGCAGGGCTCATTTCTGAATTCGAACATGTCTCATTTCGAGACATTGATGTATTCGACCTATTACGCGCCACGCGGGCGGCCGAGGCTTTACATGCTCGGCAGCCTGCTGGCCAGCCGTTATCTTGGGCCGACCGACCTGCTGATCGGCATCATCGGCGGCGAAGGCTCGGGCAAATCGACCCTGATCAAGGGCCTTTTCCCGGGTCTTGAACTGACCAACGATGACGATGGCGTCAATTTGAAAAGCACGCCGATCTACGATTTTCAGCCCGATAACTTCTTTGCGCCGCATACTTTCCATCTCGATGTGCGCTACGAACTGGCTTTTAAACAGCCGTTCGAGATTATCGATGCGGTCAACTGTGCCGTTGAAAACGGCCGGCGTGTAGTTATAGAGCATTTCGATCTTATTTACAAGCAGCTCGGCTACAATGCGCAGATTATCTTTGCGATTGGTGAAGAGCTGCTGGTCTGCCGGCCGACGGTCTTCGGACCGTTTCCGGCAGAGATCAAGGCACACGCTGAAAAGACCGCGATCTACCGCCGCATGGCGCATTCGGCCGAAGACATCACCAGCTACATTCTGGCGGCAGACTACAACTATACGCGGCGGGTGCTGCATTCAGACGTCAAGCACGGTTTCGTCATCAAGTTCACCGAAAAGCCCGACATCAACATTCACGATGTCGAAGAGAAGGTGAAAAAGGTGATCGAGGCCAACGTGCCGATTGGTGTTGCCTGCAAAGACAAGATCAGCATCGGCGACTGGCAGATGTTCTGCACCGGCACGCGCACACACGTTAAGGCGTCGGGGCAGATAGAGAATTTCAGATTGTGGCAGGAATACGTTTACGACCCGATCTGGAAAGAATACATGCTCGTCGGCATGGTTGGCCCGAAAAAGGGCGTCGGTGTCGAGGGCATCACTTACTTCAGCGAATAAGGCGAAAGCTGGCAATCAGGGTGGTCGGGCACATCAAAAATATGCAGCCTGATCAAGGGAAGGAAAAAAGATATGACCGTGAAATGCAACTTTAGAAAGCTTACCGACAAGGGAATCAGACGCGAAAGCATCGGCGGGCGGCAGTTTCTGACTGTCGAGCCGAATGTGCTCAAGCTGCTGGCTGAAGAGGCTTTTCACGACCTGTCGTTTTATCTGCGCCCCGGCCACCTTGATGAGCTGGCATCCATCGCCGCCGACCCGAAAGCGGCCGATAACGAGCGTTTTGTCTGCAGTTCTCTTATAAAGAACGCCGTTATCGCTGCCGAAGGTTTTCTGCCTCTCTGCCAGGATACCGGCACCGCGACGGTGTTTGCATGGCGTGGCGAAAAGGTTCTGACCGGTGGTGAAGACGAAAAATTGCTGACCGAAGGTATCGCCGCGGCCTGGCGCAACAACAGTCTGCGCTATTCTCAGGTAGCGCCGAAGAGCATGTTCGATGAGGTGAATACCGGCAACAACCTGCCGGCGCAGATCGACATCAGCTTTGCGCCGGGTGATGAATACCACTTCATGTTTATGGCAAAGGGTGGGGGATCGGCGAATAAAACCGTGCTGCATCAGGGCAGTCGGGCTCTTCTCAACGAAAAGTCGCTGACCTCCTTTCTCAAGGAAAAAATTGGCGGTCTCGGCGTTGCGGCCTGCCCGCCATATACGATTGTCGTTGTTGTCGGCGGCACCTCGCCCGAAAACAATCTGAAGACGATGAAACTGGCTTCGACCGGCTGGCTCGACAGCCTGCCGACCACTGGTGATGGTAAAGGCTCACCATACCGCGACCTCGACTGGGAAGCAAAAGTCATGCAGATTGCCGCCGAAACAGGGTGGGGCGCGCAGTTTGGCGGTTCGCACCTGGCCATCGAAGCCCGCGTCATTCGCCTGCCGCGGCATGCCGGTTCGTGCCCGGTTTCGGTTGGGGTGTCGTGCAGTGCGCATCGCAACATGGCTGCAAAAATTACTGCCGATGGCGTTTTTCTCGAAGAGCTCGACCGCAATCCGTCGCGTCTGCTGGCAAAATGCCAGACCGGCAGTCTTAAAGCCGCCACTGTCGATCTCGATCGCCCGATGCCAGAGATTCTGCTGCAGCTGTCAAAACATGCTGCCGGTTCGCTGGTTCTGCTCAACGGCACACTGATCGTTGGCCGCGACATGGCGCATGCAAGGCTTTTCGACATGGTCAATGCCGGTCAGCCGCTGCCGGATTATTTTAAAAATCACCCGGTCTACTATGCAGGCCCGGCCAAGACACCGGCCGGCCATGTAATCGGTAGTTTCGGCCCGACCACCGCGCAGCGCATGGACGAATACATGGACTTTTTCATGAGCCGCGGCGCTTCGATGGTGACGCTGGCGAAGGGCAACCGCGCCGAAAGCGTCGTGAAAGTCTGCGAAAAATACGGTGGTTTCTATCTCGGCACTATTGGCGGTGCGGCGGCTCTGATCGCCAAAGAGAATATTATTTCGTCAGAAGTGCTCGACTTTCCAGAATACGGTATGGAAGCGATTCACCGCATCAAAGTCAAAGACATGCCCGCCTTCATTCTCTACGACAACAAAGGCAACCGCTTATACTGAGGTGTTCTTGCCGCAATTTGTCAGTTTTCGTTGTGTTTCCCTGAATTTGTATCGTGGGATTTAATTTGTTACAATCGTTTCAGATGCTTCGGAGGTACAAATGGGTTCTTCAACTTACAATTTGATTACAAAGCAGCTTGAACAGCTTCCTGAGGATATGCAGAAAAAGGTGCTCAAGTTTGTTAAAAGCCTGCAAAAATCGGGGCTAAGGGGAGTTTCTGGTATTCAGATGGCTAAATTTGCTGGCTGTATTTCCAGGGAAGATCTTGAGATGATGAAAAAAGAAATAGAATCTGGCTGTGAGAGAATCGACAGTGATGAGTGGTAAGTATTTACTGGATACAAACATCGTAATCGATATCTTTCATGGCGACCAGCTGGTTCTGGATCGACTTGCTCAGATCAGGAATATATTTGTTCCCAGTATCGTGATCGGTGAACTTTATTTTGGCGCTTTCAAATCAGGTAGAATCAAAGAAAATGTTGTTCGGATCAATGAGTTTGCTTTAAAAAGCGAGATTTTAAACTGTGACCAGCATACCGGTAAAATTTATGGAGAAGCAAAAACCGGTCTGAAATCAATCGGGCGCCCAATACCAGAAAATGACATCTGGATTGCATCTATTGCTTTGCAATATAAGTTGATACTTCTGACTCAAGATTCTCACTTCAGTTATGTGCCCGGTCTGTTGGTTGAGAAAATTAAAAGTTCCTGATCAGTCGTTAATCTTAAATGTTTTTAATGATTAGCGTGTTTATGCAATAATCTTTTTTCGGGCAGATATAAAATGGTCGAAGTTTTTTCATTTTCTGAAACTGTAAAATTTGGGTAAGCCGGTGAAAATTCTTGTTGATGCTGATGCATTGCCGGGAGCGGCCCGCGATATTATCTTCCGGGCGGCTGAGCGGGTGCGGGTTCCGGCAATTCTGGTCGCCAACAAACAGCTGCGGATTCCGGAATCTGAATTTATCAGCTTTGAGATGATCGAACAGGGTTTTGACGTGGCTGATGCGCGAATCGTTGAATTGACCGAACCAGGCGATCTTATTGTTACCGCCGACATTCCGCTGGCCGCCGAAGTGGTCGCCCGCGGTGGTCTGGCGGTTGACCCTCGCGGGCAGCTTTATTCGGAAGAAAATATCAGAGAGCGCCTGTTTGTTCGTGACTTTATGGACACCCTGCGCAAATCAGGCGCCACTACGGGCGGCCCCGCCCCTTATGGTAAAAAAGAATGCCAGGCTTTCGCCAACCAGCTCGACCGCCTGCTCGCCCGCAGGAAAAGCTGAACTGCCGATATAAGTTTCAGCGGCCGGTCAGGCGGTTTTTCAGGCGTTTTCTGAAGCGATTGAATTTGAGATAAAGGTTGGCGAGCTTCAGGGCGGTCTTGTCGGCGGCAGTTATCTCGATGATCGAAGGTTTTACAAAAACCGTATCAGAGCTGTTCTTATACCAGACCTTGTAGCCGTTGTTCTTCATCCAGCTGTTGATCTCGTCAAGATTCGGGTTCAGATAGGCAGCTCCGTGCGTCTCGAGCGAGATGACCGCCGGTCGGCTCTGCAGGTTTTTCAGAATGTACCATTCGGAGCCTTCGACATCGACACTAAGCAGATCGATGCTGCCGTCGTCAATTTTATCGAAGGTGACGCATTTCACGACGAATTTGTCTTCGCTGCGGGCCTGGTAGCTGTCATTGCAGATGGCCGGCGAGTCTTTCAGTTCGCTGACGAAGGTCGAAGCTTCGCGCTGTATCAGTTCGATTTCGCCCTCACGGTCGAAAACTGCCACTTCATGCAGTTTGATGTTTTGCAGCCCGGCAAAATGTTCTTTGATTTGTGTTATCGACTTCGGATCTGGTTCGACCAGAGTGGTTCTGACGCCAGCCTTGATAAAGTCATAAATATTTGATGTCTGGGGTTTATAAACACCGACCTCGGCCACGTGTGCCGGCTTGAAGCCACGCTCTGTAACTCTCAGGAAAAGGCTGTCGCGGTCGAGAAATTTTTTCATCTTTTTTCTCCGGGTGCTGCTCTCTGCAAAATGCCTCGGCAGTATAACAATTAAACCTTTGCACGCAAACTCTTTTAGTAACGACCAGGGGCAATAGTATTAAATTCCTGGATTCCGGGTCTACGCCCGGAATGACGAATATTAATTGTGTCATTCCCGCGGAGTCTGCACTCGTGAAGGCGGGTGGCAGAAATCTTGTTCTGATGAGTGACGCAGGCATTTTAATGCGCTTGTCCTGTTTAGTAATGGCCGTGTGTAAATTTTGTGGCGGGGTACATTGCGGGGTGTGGGTTGTTTTCTTATACTTGAAAGAAATCTGAAGCGTTTATTATGGAGCTTTGTATGCTGTTAGCACAAAGACGGTATGTAAATATAAGTCTGATTCTCGTTCTCTGCCTGCTGCTGGCACCATTTGTCGACGCGGCAGAACTGTCGCTGTTCGACAAACTGAAACTGAAAACTCAGGAAAAGGTCGAGCAGGTGCAGCAGCGCGACTGGTGGATAACCAAGGCCGCCGGTAAAGTTGCCGGTTTCGTGGCCGGCAAAGCCGTCGGGGCACTTGGTGCCGGTATCGGTTTTGTCATCGGCACAACGATTGGGGGGCCGGTGGCGGCCGGTATGGGCGCGATGATCGGCTACCGAATCGGTGATATTGCGGCAAAAACATTTGGCAAGGCGGTGGGCGAGCTTCTCGCGTAATGGAAACTGCATCATGGTCGCAAAGTCGACCTTGGTGCGGTGGTCGATGCCATA
>ERZ795059.6745-NODE-6745-length-10103-cov-5.618730_pt1 | contig 10103 bp, 9 predicted proteins | sample MGYA00375143_ERZ795059 | MGnify/ENA primary metagenome ERZ795059 (study PRJEB30188, sample SAMN05720168) | activated sludge metagenome | isolation source: Anaerobic digester | place: USA | collected 2015-01-07 ... | reverse complement strand
CATACCCGGAATCATATTCATAAGCGATTTTACATCTCCCATTTTACGAATCTGATTGAGCTGACCTTGGAAGTCATTGAAATCAAACTGGTTTTTCTTGATTTTCTTTTCAAGCTTTTTAGCTTCAACTTCATCAAATTGTTCTTGTGCTTTTTCAACAAAAGAGACAATATCACCCATGCCCAAAATTCTTTGAGCCATACGTTCAGGGTGGAAAACATCCAAGGTTTCCATTTTTTCACCCGTACTGATGAATTTGATGGGTTTGCCAACGGTATATTTTACGGATAGCGCTGCACCACCTCGGGTATCGCCATCCAATTTTGTCAACACGACGCCGTCAAAGTTGATCCTATCGTTGAATGCTTTGGCAGTATTCACTGCATCCTGACCAGTCATCGAATCCACAACAAATAGCGTTTCGGTAGGCAAGATGGCATTTTTCACCGCCTCGATTTCGTTCATCATTTCCTCATCCACTGCTAGACGACCAGCAGTATCGACGATCAGTACGTCAAATTTATTGGACTGAGCGTAGGCAACTGCTTTCAATGCAATGTCTACGGGATTTTTATTGTCTATTTCCTTAAAGATGGTAGCGCCAACACTTTCGGCAACGACTGTCAACTGATCAATTGCTGCAGGTCTGTAAACGTCGCACGCTGCAACCAATACTTTCATATTGCGCTTATCCTTGAGGTATTTGGCAAGTTTACCCGTGAATGTGGTTTTACCAGAACCTTGCAAACCAGAAATGAGGACAACCCCAGGATTTCCTTTGACATTGATGCCAACGGACTGACCGCCCATGAGTTCGATCATTTCATCCATGACAATTTTCACCATGAGTTCACCTGGTTTCACTGCCTTGAGCACATTTTCAGAGCCCAGCGCCTTGTCCTTTACTTTATCTGTAAAGTCTTTTGCTATGGTATAGTTTACATCGGCTGCAACGAGCGCCCTTCTGATTTCTTTTATCGACTGGGCAATGTTGATTTCGGTTAATTTCGCATCGCCCTTTATGGTCTTTAACGCACCTTCCAGTTTTTCACTTAAACTTTCGAACATATATAAATCTTTTGTCTCAATTTAATCAAACAATGATCATTTTCGAGATGATCAAAAATTGTGTTTTTAAAATTTGTGCAAATATAAGATATTGTTGGTAAAGATGTGAAGGGAGAATTTAATATGTGGGGGTTAGGGGGTTCATTCTTTGCCAATATCCAAATCCAATGTATATTCAACTCAAGATCGAGTCAAATTTGCAGAATGTCAAAATTTAAGGTATGGTTGAAAATATTCTTTTGGGCAGAAATTGCTGGAACCATTTGTAGTATTTTGGCAGGGTTGCTTGTCTCCAAATTATTTCAAAATCAGTCACTTACCGCAATTGGAGCGACTATAGGTGAAAATGTAGGGTTTTATGGAGCTATTTTTTGCTTCAACATTTATAGATTTCCAAATAAAAGTAAAATGCAGATCATACAAGAGCTAATCCTTCAATTTGGATTAACGGAGATTTTTGATTCTTTTTTGATCAGACCGTTGTGTATGTATTATTGCCAAGTTTTCATTTCCAATTTGCCTGTGGCTTTATTCATAGGGAAAGTCAGCGCAGATTTGTTTTTCTACCTATTTGCTTATTTTTTTATTTCCAAAACTGAATAAAGTTTTAGTATATATACTTGGATGATTATCGGATTTATTCTTGCACTGCATGAATGGCTTTGATGTTATGGTTTGGAGGGGAAAATGTTTTTATTTTATTTTTCTCACTCCTTTCATTTTCAACTGCACGTAGTAAGGATGCTCTGGATTAACTACCAGTTCTTGTTTGAGTGGATGAATGAGCACATCCATATCTTCCATGGGTATGGCACCTAGAAGCATCTCGGAATCCCCAGGTAATACCATAGCATCAACATGACACCTTCTATTTTTGAATTTCACTTCTATAGTACCTACTACATCATACTCTACTATTTGGCCATTTGCCAATTGTCCTTTTCTCTTTTCAATTACAGATAGATCCAGTTGCTCTTTAACGGTTTCATTTATGCACATATAATTGGAGCCAGAATCTACAATCATTTCTACAGACATCTTTTTAATATCTTCAGGATCAAGCATATTTCTGCGTGCTAACTCAAGATCGCCACCATTGATCAATTCTATTTCTGCATATACTAAACCCATGCTTTTACTTTCTTATGTTCTGAACATCAAAGATAATTACATCGTTCCTGAGTTGATGAACAAATTATTTTAAGGTAGATCTCATTTTGTGGTCATAAAAGTTTAAAAGATCCTATGCAGACTTTACATATTCTCCATGCTTAGTCCATCGACTTCTTTGGTATACGATTTTACGATCGGATGCATTGATTCAAAATGAAGGCTCTTATTGGTTAATGATGATATTGAAATCTTTTGTTTGTTTCGTTTTATTTCTGTAAACCGGATGGTTTTGCTTATGTCATTTATGAGAATCATATCAATTTCTATTTCTCCTTTTCTATCCCAATAACTGCCAATATGGGTGAAGTTTCCACTCTCGCTGGCCTGCAATCTAAAGTATCTTTCTAACATCATTCCACTGAAAATAGCGTAGTCTCTTTCAATTATTTGCTGCAATAGATCGAAAGATCCTATTTCTGTCATATGATTGTATTTATAAATAAACCGAAACCAGAATATTAAAAAATTATCTTCTAGGAAATACTTCATATGTTTAGTCGGACTCGACAAGATTGGCGTAACTCTCTTGATCAGTTGGAAATCATGCTCAAGTTTGGTTAGAAAGCCACTCACTTCCTTAGTAAGTTGGTCTTCAATCTGTGATCTAGTATTTTTGCCCTCAGATATAATGGATAAAATACTAAAGTAAGTCATATATTCTTTACCAAATTCTTCTATCAACACATTTTTGCCCTCTGATATAAAAATACTGTCCTTAGAGGCGATGCATCGGATCATGGCCTCTTTCTTATAAGCTTTTTGATCCATCAGCAATTCTACATATTTGGCGACACCTCCAGTGAAACTATAAAGTGCTAATAAATCTTCTGATGTGTAGTTTGGTAGATGGTCAGCAAGGATTTCCTTTAGGGTAGATGTATCAAATGGCTGCAAACGTATGAAATGTTGTGCTCTACCAAATAGGGGCTCTTTACTATTTTCAAATATTCTATGCATTAGGGAGATAACTGAACCAGAAACTATTAAATTGAGTCTAGCAGTTTCCTTGTTCAAATCCCAAAGTCTTTGCATATCACTGTATATAGATGGGTTGACAGTGTAAAACTCTTGAAATTCGTCTATGATAAGGGTAATTGTTTGCTTTTTAGAAAGTTGAAATATATACTCAAGAATAGCAGTAAAAGAAGATACCTCCCCCAATATTGGAACACTCAGTTTTGATGACAATTCCTGTACAAAATCTTTGCAAAGGAGAACTTCAGATTTTTTTGACACGAAAAAGTAGATATAGATTTGATCTTCAAATGCTTTTAATAGTAATTGTGTTTTACCGATTCTCCTTCTGCCCGTTAAAACTGTAAATTGGGCCAAGTTTGATGAGGAAAACGCTATTTCTTTTAGTTTTTTAATCTCCTTATTTCTATTATAGAATCTCATAACCTCATATTTAAAATTATTCGAAATGTGCATTTCCGAAATACCCATTTCCGAAATGCACATTTCGCAAATCAAAGATAGAGGATTTGCACAATGTTTGCCAAGAAATTTATTTATACTAAGACCGAAATACAAAAAATCATGAAAAATCGCCCAACCAAGATCTAAAATCTTTGACACGCTCTCTACTCACGTAAATATTTTCTTGTTTAGGGATGTGCGTTTCTATCGATAATCTATTGTTGAAATAAGGACTCACTTTTTTGATGGCATCAATATTGAGGATATTTGCCCTATTGATTCTGAAGAAGTTTTTGGGGTCCAATTGGGTTTGTAATTGATCCATGGTATGATTGACCATGTGTTTTTGGCCTGTATGCGTGAAGACAAATGACAAACTTTGTTCAGAGCAAAAAAGGGCTGTGTCCGCTATTTTTATGATTTGTAAATGATTGCCAGTTTTAGTCACCAATCGATCCAAATAATTGGGTTTTTGGAAATTGCTCAATAGCGTCATTAACCGATCGCTATCATGATGCCCATTTTCTTGAGGAAACCATTTTTCAAACTTTTGTATAGCCATTTCTAATTCCAAATCATCTATTGGTTTGAGTAGATAGTCGATACTATTGGTTTTGAATGCTTTGATGGCGTACTCGTCAAATGCAGTGGTGAAAATGATGGGCACATTGATTTGTTTATGGTTGAAAATATCAAAGCTCAAGCCATCGCCCAATTGAATATCCTGAAAAATAAGGTCAGGTTCTTCATGTCCTTCAAACCATTTCACACAAGCGGAGATACTGTCTAGAGTATCAATGACTTCATAGTTGGGCCTTATTTTGGTCACCAATTCTCTAAGACGTTTTACCGCGTGGAATTCATCTTCAATGATCAATATTCTCATGCGGTCACAGGATTTAATTCAAGTAAAGGGAGCTTGACCATAAATTGGTTTTCATCTTGGATACACACCACTTCTTTATCCGTGAAATAACGGTACCTTTTTTTGATGTTTTCCAATCCAAGTCCCATAGAAGGTTCTTTTACTAGTTTAGTTTGAAAATTATTAGCCACCACGATGTATTCATCATTTTCAGAGACGATGACAATACGCAAAGGGTTGGAAGAGGAAATGACATTGTGTTTAATGCAATTTTCGATCAACATTTGCAAACTCATCGGAGGCAAATAACAGTACTTACACACCTCTTCTATATCCACGATGATCTGCAAATTGCCCTTAAATCTTTCCAAAAGGATGAATGAAAAGGATTGGATGGCTGCGAGCTCAGATTCCAATGTGGTCAATTCATTATTACCAGACTCCAAAATATATCTAAAGAGTTTTGAAAGATTTTGAATGTATTTGATTGCTAATTTTGGATCATCACTCACAATGTCTGTCAGCGTATTGAGGCTATTGAAAAAGAAATGTGGGTTGATTTGATTTTTCAAGCCCTCCAGTTCAGATCTCAGATTGGCTTGTGCCAACATTTCTTTTTCTACAATGATGTCTTGAAGCCTCTTGTTGTAATAGATATTTTCGTAAATGCTGATGCATAAAAATGAAATCAATAAAACCCCTATTGAGGGAGCAATTTCTTTGGTACCAGTTTCGGCAAAGCTCATCCCAGTGACAAGGGATTTGATGAAACGAATTGCGAAATGATCTAAAAGGAAATATAAAACCACAATTCCAATCGAAGTGAGGATGATCCTTTTTTGATTCTTATCAAAACTGGGTAATTTTTTACGCATGTAAATCGACCATTCAGTAAATATTATCCAGTAAATGAATGTATACATCATGCCCACATAAAAGCAATGGGTGCGACTGACTTCATGGCTGCTCATCCTTTGGAATTCTTCATAAAACATAAAAGACATGATGAAGCCTACGAGCGGCGTCCCAAACAGAATCAGCCACAAATCATTGAAGCCTAGCCATTTTTTGCGGATGTGGAAAAAATTCTGTAACATCTTATTGTTTAATGAAAACCAAAATTAAAATTTAGCCAATGAATTACCTATAAAACTCCTTCGTTTGCATTACTAAAATTGAATTCTGTATACAAAATCAGGGAATAGTCCAGATTGATAAACATCGTTGACCATTTGTGTGCGATCGTTGTATCGTTTGATGAATAAATTTTGCCTATTCATCACATTTTGTAAGTCGAAGTAAATCTGTTGAGATAACTTTTTCTTTTTATTGTTGAATCTGAATCCGAATTTTACATCCCATCTGAGGTATCCCGGATAGTTTTCTGAAAAGGCCAAGTTGGCGTTTCTAACTTCAGATCCCTTGGCAATTGATGCTGGCAAATCTACTGGTGTATAAGGTCTGCCTCCTGCATGAGTGAGTTTCGTATCAATTGAAAACATGTTTCTTTTTGATTTTCCAAGCCCCCATTCTTTGCCAAATAAAGCATTCAAAACATATCTATTGTTGAATGCCGTATTTCGTTCTACTTCATCACTTCCAGTGTATTTACTTTGGTAAACAGAACCAGTCAACAAAGCGTAATATCCCTTGCTATAAAATTTTTCCAAGGTCAATTCCAAACCATAATTCTGACCACTTCCTGTACTTATCAAGGAAGTTTTATCGGTTGGAAATCCAAAGTCCGCTCCGACATTGAGCATTGAAAAACTTCCGGGAACAGACTCCACAGGCACATTAAAAATGGATTGATAGTACAACTCAGTCTTCAATCTCCAGTCTTGAGCCAAATTGCTATTCAAACCCAAAACAAAATGGTGGCTTCCAGTGAAATCCAAATCTTTATTGGTTTCTTTAAATACTCCAGGTTGTACTTCTTCCTGCAACAACAACATCGGCAATGGTTGAGATTGATTGTGCAAACCATATCCAAAAGTCAATTCATTTTTTTGACCCAACTTGTGACTGATAGAAGCTCTTGGTTCAATAGCAGCTTTATTATTGATCGAAGCAAATTGACCATGAAGTCCCATATTCAAAACCCATTTGTTGTTGAATTTGTATTGTGTTTGTACAAATGGTTGCAAAATGTAGGTGTTGTCTTTTGATTCGTAAATCGGAATCCAATCAGCAATGCCGTCACCATCCACATCAGGAGTGTCTTCTCTGTCTTGAAAACTCAAGTCAAAATCGTAGCGTTCTGCAACGATCCCAGCCCTCATCGTCGTTTTTGCATTGAATTTTCGATTGATATAAGATGATAGGGTTGTCCTGTAGTCTACGTTTTTGTTGTCAAAAATTCTGAAATTACTTTCATTTTCTGTACCCAATCCATCAATCCTTTCAACATAAAATGAATTTTGAGAAGTACTCACCGCCAAAACAGTTTTGATGTAAGTGCGGTCATTGATCAGATAACTGTGTTTCAAACCACCTACACCAAATAGGGATTCTGCACCCGAATCTTCATCGCTGTCAGCAAAAAGATCATTTTCATCCACTTCATTGTGTAGGAAGGTAATATCACTTTGTCCACCTATTCCAAATAAGCTCCATTTGTTCTTTTTGCCGCCAAAATCCAACTTGAATGTAATGTCCTTGTAGTCTGGAGTAGCATTTGTACCAATGGGTAAACCTAGTTCGCTGGCAAAACCAACAAAAGAATACCTGCCGGCCACAACAAAACTACCATTTTTCAACATGGGCCCTTCGATCATGGTTTCCAAGCCACTGATGGCTCCCATTTGCACCATGTATTCTGTTTTATCTTTATTACCTGAACGCAATCCGAGGTCAAAAACACCAGCCAAGGCATTGCCATATTCTGATGGGAAAGCACTCGTCATAAAGTCAGAATTGCTCAACATATTGGGATTCATAGCGCTCACTGGTCCGCCTGTCGTGCCCAAAGTTGAAAAGTGGTTTGGATTTGGAATTGGGATACCTTCCAAACGCCAAAGAACGCCGGTAGGACTATTGCCTTTGATCACGATGTCATTACGCGAATCGTCTGCAGTGGATACACCAGCAAAATTACCAACTAATCTAGCCACATCTCCGCGCCCGCCAGAATAGCGGTTGACTTCCTCAAGGCTAAATTGTCGCGCACTGACTGCGGCCATATCATTGATTGTACGATCTTTATCCACTTTGGCAGTAACGACAACTTCGTCCAATACTTCTGCAGATTCTTCTATTTTGATATCGAGTACTACTTGTTTGCCCGCGGTAACTACGATGTTGGGAAGGGTAGCGGTGAGATAACCGATATAACTCACCCTTAAGGTGTGGCGGCCAGGGTTGACGTCTGGAACGGAAAAAGTGCCATCTGCATCAGTGACTGTTCCTTTGATGAAGCTGAGGTCATTGTTGTCGAGCAGTTCCACAGAAGCTCCGACCAAACTTATTTCTGCTTGTTTGTCAATCACACTCCCTTTGATGGTTTGATTCTGAGCAAACACAGATATAAGGCTTCCAATTGCTAAGATAAAAGTTAAAATGTTTTTCATATTGATGTAATTCTTTGATTGATGGTATAAAATTAGGCTGACATTATGAGTTGTCGAATTACTTATTGTTGGATGGTCTGATTTTTTGGTTGAATGGGAAAAAAGTGGAACTGAATCGTTAAAAACTAATAACGATGTTTTACGGGCGAGTGTAACCAGTGTAACACACCCTTCGGTAATTTATATCGTTTTTTGCCTTATAAATAGAAAAGATGATTAGAGATAGGGTATTGACAGGCTGGAATTTTACCAGGATCGCATACACTTTAGTTGGTTTGTACATTGTTTTCCAAGCTTTCACAGACAAACAATGGTCCTTTTTACCACTTGGATTATACTTTGCGTCTATGGGTGTTTTTGCTTTTGGTTGTGCTGGTGGGAATTGTTACGTACCAAAATCTCAAACCTCAACAGAAGGAGATGTTGCTGTTTCCTTTGAAGAAGTGGAGAAAAAGTAATATTGTCGAGTGTAACAAAAGTGACTCATTGAGTTTTGACAATTGCAGATTTTTGCATCATTAAATTAAAGTAAAATGAATATAGAGCAAATTTTAAGAGACAAAAAAGGTACAATAGTAGACGTGAGAACTCCTGATGAATTCAGAGGTGGTCATGTGGTAGATTCCATCAATATTCCTTTGCAGGAATTGGGACAAAGAATGAATGAAATTAAAGCTTTATCAACACCTTTGGTTTTGTGTTGTGCTTCTGGCAATAGAAGCGGTATGGCAACCCAAATGTTGACTCAAGCTGGTGTAGCATGTATAAATGGTGGGTCGTGGTTGGATGTGAATTATCACCAGGCTCAGTTGGTGTAGACAGTTAACCAATCGTTTGCAATATTTGCAATGTGAACGTACACCAATTTTAATAGCGCATGCGTCCTTAGTAAAATCTAAAGATCATGCGCTATTTTTTTGTCCTTTTTGCTTTGCTATTTATTGGTTGTTCCCAAGAAAAAAGTAACAGTTACGACGACGTTTCTGCTCCTTCTATGGGTCTCAGTACCGAAAATGAAAAATCAGAATCAGAGGTTTCCTCAGACCAGTCGGCTCCTATTGTCCCAGGTATACCTGCCTCCGTTCTCAAAATCCTAAAATCTGGTCAGATTGGTTTTGAGGTTACTGACCTTCAAAAATCCAAGAAAAGTTTGGATACCTTGGTAGAGGTCATGGGAGGTTATCTTCAAAATGAAGTGTTGAACACTTATGGCAGTAGCAATACACTTCAGCTTTCCATCCGAATTCCTGCGGCACGTTTTGATGATTTTATAAAAGCCATGGAGGCAAAGGAAGGCCAAATGGTTTCAAAGTCGATCCAAGCCAATGATGTTTCTGAGGAATACCATGACTTAGAACTTCGCCTGAAAAGCAGTGAGGCTTATTTATCTCAATACCGATCGTTATTGACCAAAGCTCAGTCGATTAAAGACTTGATGGAAATCCAAGAAAAAATAAGAGGCATTGAGACTGAAATGGATGTGCAAAAAGGCAGATTATTATTTTTGAATGATCGAGTATCCATGAGTGTTTTGGATGTTGAACTTCGGCAATATGTGCGTCATGCGGGTGGGAAAACCAATTTTGGTACTCGACTTTGGAATGCAGTCTCTAATGGCTTTGAAGCAGGTCTGGATATTTTAGTTTTGTTGGTCACTATTTGGCCGGTGTGGATTTTTGTTTTGGGCCTTTTTGGATTTTGGAAAATGAGGAAAAGAAAAAAGGTAGTTGCGGGAGAGATACAATAATAAAAAAAGGGGAAAGCGTTGAACTTTCCCCTTTTTTATCAGACTTATAATTTCTTATAATTAGTTACTAGACAATTTTTCGATTTTGTATTTGGCATTGGTCAAATACTTTGCATCTGTAATTTTCCCGTAGAATTCAATAGCTTTAGGAGCGTTTGAAAGTGCTTCGTAAGCTTCTCCAAGGGCATAATAAACTTTGTCGTCTACTTTTCCACCAGCAGATCGGAAGAGCGTCGTGTAGGGAAAGAGTGTACCATCCAGT
>ERZ795059.6740-NODE-6740-length-10109-cov-7.882236_pt1 | contig 10109 bp, 9 predicted proteins | sample MGYA00375143_ERZ795059 | MGnify/ENA primary metagenome ERZ795059 (study PRJEB30188, sample SAMN05720168) | activated sludge metagenome | isolation source: Anaerobic digester | place: USA | collected 2015-01-07 ... | reverse complement strand
GTATCAGCTCCGTAGGTTTTGCTTACGGCGAGAAGTCTGATATCATCTGGGTTTCTTCCTGCTGAAACGGCAGCCTTTAGCGCTGATTCATGAACAGAATCATAGTTTTCTCTGATGCTCATAGATTAATCAGACAAAAAGAGCGTTTTCTGTAAAGAAATATTTCTTGATCAATTGATCCGCTGAATTATCGTGCCCCGGGGGACGGATGGATTCAATTTATTCAATAATAGGATATTCTGCAAGTATTCTTGTCGCTGTTTCTCTTTTTATGAATTCTGCATTCAAGCTCAGGCTCATTAACCTGATCGGAGCAATTGCATTTTCTGTATACGGCATAATGATAGAAGCATATCCCGTATCTGTACTGAATATTCTGATAGTATTTGCTGATCTTTATTTCCTTTCGCATTACATTTTCAAGAAAGAGTATTTCTCAATTGTCGAAATTTCTCACGATTCGCAGTATCTTGAATATTTTATTAAATTTTTCGGAGCTGATATCGCGAAATTATACCCGGAATTTACGTATAGAACTGATGAGGATACGAAAGTTCTTCTTTTGGTTCGCGATCTTGTTCCGGCGGGTATAGTTTTTTATGAAGAAAATCCGGAAGGAATATTTTTTATACATCTAGATTACGTTGTTCCAAGATACCGCGATATGAAAATCGGACGTTTTCTTTACCGTGACTCTCTGGGTTTTTTCAGAAACAGAGGTTGCCGCGAAATCAGGACTCCGCTTTACGGGAAGAATCATCTTCGTTATCTCAGAAAAATGGGGTTCCGGAGGATTGAAAATGACGGGGATATTTTTTCTAAAACGATTTAGCTTCCTTATTGCGCTTTTATTGTTTTCATGTTCAGTGAAAGATGAACCATTAGTGGGATTTGCTGTTTATCCCGGAGATGCCGAATCTTTTATTAATTCAAGAATTATAGAGAAAAATATTACCCGCGGAAATTTTATTTATGCCTGTTCGGAAAAAGCTTCATTGTCAGAATTAGTATCCTCTTTATCGGACGCAGGATGTACAAAAATAATTATCAGAGGCGAGGCTTTGGTCATATCCGGATATCTTCCTGTAGAAAATACGGTTATTATCGATCCGCCGGATGATAAAAGCGGATTTCTTTTTGATACTGAATTTGCGCTAAAACGGGCGGATGATTTCCGGAAAAAGAAATTTCTGAATAAAAAGTACGCGCTGATACTGCCGGAAAATAATGAATTGAGAAAATTTGCTGATAGATATTTCAAAGAGTGCGGAAAAATTGTTTTTCTAAAATTTGATTACGGCAGATTTGATTCTTATGAACTCGAGAGAGCACTGTCTCAGTTAAAAGATTCCAATATCTTTATTCATTATTCGGGATATTCATCTGAAAGAATAAAATCATTCTGCTTTGAAAATGGGATTTATTCGGCATCTGTTTTTTCTGATTTAAAAACAGACTCTGTTAATATTTTTTCTGCTGAAAAAGACTATGTCTTTGCAGGTGAATTTGCCTGTTTGAATAATCACGGAAAAGAAAGGGTTGTAATGCCTTCAGACTGTGTTAAAATAATGGAATATACGGGACAATAAGAGTTTAAAATTGTTTGACAGTTGAAATTGACTCTTTATCCGGTTTATATTAAAAGAGGTTGTGATGCGTTTAAAAATATTGGTATTATTTGCCGTGATGATTTCGTCGATGTCTTTTTCTCAAAAGAAGGAAGAGACGATAGAGGAGTTCGTGTCAAAGATGACGATTGAGGATAAAATCGGTCAGATGATGATGACGGGAATTTCTGGCAATGATGCGGGTAATAACAACTCATATTCAATGATTAGAAAATACCGTCTTGGCGGGATTATTCTTTTCGGTTATAATATCGGTGATGCGCAGAAGCTTAAAAGATTTACCTCGGCGATGCAGAAAAATTCTGCTGATTTGACTGGTATTCCGCTTTTTATTTCTACTGACCAGGAAAGCGGACTTGTGGTACGTATAAAAGACGGAGTAACGCAGTTTCCCGGTACAATTGCATCCGGATCGGCTGATGATCCGGCTCTGACTAAAAAGGCTGCATATCATCTCGGCATGCAGATGAAATCATTGGGGCTCAATATGAATCTTGCGCCTGTCGCGGATATAAACAATAATCCCGATAATCCTGTAATAAATGTGCGCTCATTCGGTTCTGATCCGGAAAAAGTTTCCGCTCAGGTAAAGGCATATGTAGAAGGTCTGCAATCAGCTGGATGCGCCGCTGTGGTTAAACATTTCCCGGGTCATGGAAACACATCGAAAGATTCTCATAAAGTTCTTCCTGAAATAAATTCATCCATTGAGGAAATCAAAAATTTTGAATTGAAGCCTTTCCGTGCGGCAATTGATTCTGACGTTTCGTCATTTATGACTGCTCATATCTCATATCCCAAGGTGCTGAAGTCTTCCGAGCCGGCTACTTTTTCCGAGTTCTTTCTTAAAAAAATTCTGCGGGATGAAATGAAATACAAAGGTCTGGTTTTTACGGATGATCTGGAAATGGGAGCTCTTTCGCAGCATATGACTATCGGACAAAGCGCAGTAAAAGCAGTGAAAGCCGGAGTAGATATTCTTCTTACAACGTCTTCCAGAGCGGATCAGATTTTCTATGCACTTTGTAACTCTGTAAAAAAAGGAGATATTCCCGAATCAAGAATAGACGAATCTGTTATCCGGATAATACGCGCAAAAAGAAAATTTTGTAATGCAGATTCAAATAGCGATTATATTTTCCCGAATGCCGAGGCTGATGAGGTTAACCGGATTATTTCAGAGAAGGCTTTATATCTTTACGGAAAAAATTCATTTACCGAAATCAAAGATGATAAAACAATTATTGTTTCAGACAATGCATATTTCAATTCTCTTTTCCCAGCTGAGAATTTTACCGTAATGGCATCATCTAGATTCTTTTCTTCTAACACATCAGGAAGAAAGATTTATGTTTATTCTCACTCAGTTAATAAAAATCTCATGGACGGAATAATCCGTCTTAGCGGAAAAAATGCAGTGACATTTGTTTATTCCGGAAATCCATTTCTGTTTTCAAAATATAAACAGCATCCCGCAACCTTGTTTATGTTGTCTAATACGAATGCTTCTTTTACTGCTGCTGCAAATTTCATCAAGGGACAAATTAAAGTGAAAACAGAATGTCCTATTAATTTCGGTTTTTGATGCCTGCCGGTATTTATGTTCATTTTCCGTTTTGTTTTTCAAAATGCGATTATTGCTCATTTTATTCTGTTTCGGATGCGGATTCATCTTCTTTAAACCGCTATTGTGAAGCGGTTTTGCGTGATATTGAATATAATGCTTCATTGTACTCGGGTAAGACATTTGATACGGTTTATTTCGGAGGTGGAACTCCGCTTTCAGTAGGAATTCCGTTATTGAGGAAAATATCAGAAAAAATATTTTCTTCTTTTAGAGTTGAATCCGGTTATGAGTTTACTGTTGAATGTAATCCGTCTTCTACAGGTATTGATGATTTTAAAATGCTTTCTGATTTCGGATGCAATAGAGTATCAATTGGCGTTCAGTCATTTGATGAAAAAATTAATAAATTTCTTGGCAGAAAATATGTTTCGCCTGAATATGCAGTAAAACTTCTTAATTGCACTTTTCTTGATATTTCTGCGGATATCATTGCCGGAGTTTCAAATATTGATAAAGAATCGGTTTTATCATCTATAGATATTCTTTCGGAAACGAATGCAGATCATGTTTCAGTTTATATGCTTAGTGTTGAAGAAGGGACTCCGCTTTATTCCCGTTTTACTGATTCGGATAAATATGAATTAGATCAAAAAAATACTTTTGAAGCTGTTATAGATAGGCTGAAAAATAAATCTTATGATCATTATGAGGTTTCAAACTTTGCAAGAAAAGGAAGAGTATCTCGTCATAATATGAAATACTGGACATGGCAGGATTATCTAGGACTCGGTGCAGCATCGCATTCGTTTATTGACGGAAGACGTTGGCATAAAGAAGATGATTACATCGCATATTCATCAAATCCGATTGATGTTATCTATGATGACCGTTCAATTTCATCGGCTATGGCAGAGTATGTAATGACCGGACTTCGCCTTTCAGAAGGAATATCCATGGAAAAAATGAAAAAAGTTTTCGGTGAGGTAATTCCTTCTTCTTTTTATGAAAGGGTGAAATCCGCAGCCGACTCCGGAAGAATTGAATTTAAAAGCGGAGATGTAATCTCCGCTTTTAACAATATTTTTTATTTAAATGATACTATCTATTATCTTACAGAAAAGCTCATTTGATGATGTTGTAGGCGATGTCCCTGCATATATTCTTCAGGTAAGAAATTTCTGTTCCTGTTATAGTTTTGTTTTTAGTTACTAAAACAGCCCCAAGCAGATTTTTGTTTTCGATTACTGCTATATATGCATTTTTAGACCGGGCTTTGATTATAGGTGAACCTTTTTTAAGTTCGGAAATAATTTCTTTCCGTTTTTCAGCTTCAGGCTGATTCTGATCAAGCTTAGAAAGAATACCAGAAGTATAAAAATATTTTTTTATAAGATTTAAATTTTCTTTGTCATAATGATAATATGCGAATGATTCAAAAGAATGATTCTGACTGGCTTCGCTGAATGTTTTAGCAAGAAGTTTTTCAAAGCTGTTAGTCCGGCGTTGTGTTTCTTTCGGGTTTTCACGTAAAACGGAAGATTCAGACTCTGCTGTCGGCTGAGCTGATTTTTTGAAGAAATAGAAAAAACTGAACGCTGATATGAAAATTATTAATAATATTATGGATGTTTCAATAATAATTTCTGTAATCAGTTTTGCCGGCAGCTTGTATCTGTACACGACAAAGAATGCGAACTTGACACCTTTTAATTTAATGTAATAAAATTTTTCTGAGCCATAGTATTTTGATTCGACTTTACTTGCAGAAAGTTTTCCGTTTTTGATATCACTTATAATAAGATCAGAAAAGCCATTATTAATTTCTTTTTGGGTAAGACCGGAAAAACCTCCAAGATAATTATTCTGCATGTCTGCAAGAGCTATGAATGCCACTTCTTTTTTTGATGATGCAGCAGACTTGAGGGCAGACTCGGCTTCATCTTTTGTTTTACCTTCAAGAAACGGTTTAAGCTCTGAAACAAGAGACTGATTGAGCGATGAAAGATGAGTCATGTATGTTTCATGAATATAGTCCGCTCTTATAAAGAAAAATACTATAATCGCCGCGCATGAACTGATGACAGAAACTGAAATTGATTTAAATAAGTTATTCATAGAATATCCAGAACAAATTTTGATTCATGTACGCACAATTCGAATGTGCGTGTCAAAATAAATTTTGATTTGAAAGAAAAATTCTATTTGATTTTAAGAACCTGACGTAATGAGTCAAAATGGTTTTTGCTGATTGTTTTGAGCTCATCTGCGGAAAATTCTTTTGCAATAAGCTCCGGCTTTTCCATCAAAATGCTTTTTCCGGAATGATTTGCTATATAACGGATGTAATTAAGAGCTGCAAGTTTATGCTGAGTCAGATTGTCGTAATCAAGATAACTGTACATGATTGCAAGTCCAAGGAAAGGGTTATCGTAAATAGTGCTGCTTAGTGCAAATTCTTCGTGAGTAACCGGATCCTGAATTTTATATTTGTTATATAGAATTTTATGACTGAGTTCGTGTATTTCGAACATCCGTGTCATGTCTTTTATGATTTCGCTTTCTTTGCCCGCAAAGGCTTTTCTCAGACAATATGATATTTCAGTATTTACTCTTGCTCCGTTAAAAAGAAATGCGCTGACGTTTTTTCCGGCAAGAACTCTCTGTGCTATTCCGGAATCATTAGCTATTTCTTCCTGACTGACATAAATGATATCATCGTATGTCATTGAGTTGCTGACGGATATCTCCGGATATGATATCATCGGAATAATATTATAAATTGTTTCGGAAAAATCAAATAGAGGATGACTTACCAGCAGAAGTTTCTTTTTTCCGTAAATGCAGTAATTAAGATTTATTTTTCTGGACGGTGCGTCGTCTATTGAAAAGCTTATAACTATATTTCTGGTTTCAAGTTTTTTAGCAATCTGATCAATTTTCTGATTATCAAACAATGACGGATTTTTATAAAGATTCAGCAGAACAGTAGCGTCATTTTTGAGATTTTCATCCCGAAGGGTCCGGATATAGTTCTGATAGGCTCTGATTTTTAAAGCATCACTCTGAACATCGTTATGGGATACAGAGTTCGGCTGTATCAGATTTACGAAATAAACATTACTGTAATAAAGAAAATTGATATAAGCATAAAATTTGCCGTTTGTGGATTTTATGGCCGATCCGGAAGTCGAGAAAAAGTTTTCAGCATTTACGGTATTTCCGTAAAAGATAAAAAGAAGTAAGGCCGCAAAAGCTGCCTGTTTTTTTAACATATAATCCCCGTCTGGTGGAATCAAAAACCAGAGAAAAAAAAATACAAGCAATTTTTTTTTAGCTAACTATTAATACGTAATGAACCGATACATAGAAAAGGGTGATTTATGCTCATTGACCTGCGTATGAAAAAAGGGATTTTTGCTGCTTTTATCATACTTCCTCTCGTTATTTACGGCAGGTCAGGGCAGGTTAAGAAAACTTCTTCTGATTATGTCGCAAAATCAGAATCCGCCCAGTCAAAGCGCAAATTAAGAATTCATACAGTCAAAAAAGGTGAAACGCTTTATTCGATTTCAAGAAAATACGGTTTAAGTCCTTCTTTAATCAATAAGAGTAACGGCTTAAATTTGAATTCAGTTATCAAAATAGGAATGAAGCTTAAGATTCCGGCAGTTGAAATTTCACTCTCGGAAAGTGATCCGGTCATAGAAAAAAAGCCGCAAACCGGTAAAACTTCTAAAGCAATTTACGTTAAAGATGCGCCTTCAGATTTTTCCTGGCCGGTCAAAAAAATAGTTTCCGTCACAAAAGAATCCGGCATCTCTAAGGGAATCGGAATTTTCATTAAATCAAATCCGGGAAGTAAAGTATTCAGCGCATGCGACGGAAAAGTTGTAAAAATAGGATATATGCGCGGGTATGGAAACTATGTCGTTGTTTCTCATGGCGGGCGTTATCTGAGTATTTATTCGATGATTACACCGGGAGAAGTGAAACCCGGCAGTTGTGTCCGGAAAGGAGACGCTATAGGCTTAATCAACAGGGATTCGGGCGGTGTTCATTTCCAAATAAGTAAGAGCGGCAAGCCGTTAGATCCTGAAAAGATTCTTCCTCAAAGGTCTTAAGTTTCTGTATGACAATTCCTTGATTACTTTATAAATTGAATAAACATTTTCGGATAGAAATTTGAAATTAATGGTATCTGAGCTGTCATTAGGTGAATGATAGTTGGGATTTCTGAGTATTCCTGTATCCGTGAACAGTACAGCCGGAATTCCGTTTCTGATAAAGGAAATATGATCAGATTCAGCTATACCTCCGTATGATGCGGGCAGAGCTGCTGAAATTATTGTTTTCGGAGAATGGCGGTTGAATATTTTCGCACAGATGTCGACAGCCTTTACGCATGACGGAAGAGAGACAATTGAAAGAAAATTTCCCCTTGATGGATAAATTTCTTTCATGTTATCATCCGGAAAATTTTGTTTTGTGAACATTCCTGCATAACCAAGCATGTCAAGGTTAATCATAAGAGTTATATCTTTTCCTGATTTAGTGCAGTTTGAAGCATGAACCGAACTTCCCATTTTATCTGTCGAAAAGAAAGGCGGTTCTTCGAGTGTAAAAGCTGTAAAACGAAGAGTATTTTTGGGATTTTTTCCCGACATCAGTCTGCAAATTTCAAGTAATGCAGATATGCCGCTTGCATTATCGTTTGCTCCGCGGCTGTTTTCAACAGTATCGTAATGAGCACCTATCAGGATTATGTCTTTTGATTTTATTCCTGCTATATCAGCATAAATGTTTCGAACAGTTTTGCCTTCAACCGTAAAAACCTCTTCGCAGACTTTGAGACCGAATGATTTGAATGTTTCCGAAATATAGTCAGCAGCGGCATTCAGATTATCGTGGCAGGCGAGAGAGCGTTCGCCGATTCTTTCTGACAATTCGGATACATGCTTCTTTGTATCCGCAAGAATTGCGGAATACCTTTTTCTTAAACTGTATCTGTAAATTATTTTTTTGAACACGGTAAAAAGAGAAGCGGATTTCTCCGCTTCTTTAATTCCTTATGCCTGATTGGCAGAACCGAGAACGTTAATATTTTTCTTTTTATAAAGTTCTTTAAGAGCGTCTCTTGCAGGTCCGAGATATTTTCTTGGGTCGAATTCGCTTGGTTTTGTTGCGAAAACTTCTCTGATTGCGGCAGTCATTGCAAGACGTCCGTCAGAGTCGATATTGATTTTGCAAACTGCGGATTTAGCGGCTTTTCTGAGTTCGTCTTCAGGAATTCCGATCGCATCAACCATTTTTCCGCCGTACTGATTTATTGTTTTAACCTGATCCTGCGGAACTGAAGATGAACCGTGAAGAACGATTGGAAAACCAGGTATTCTTTTTTCGATTTCTTCAAGAATGTCGAATCTTAGAGGAGGAGGAACAAGGATTCCTTCTGCGTTGCGTGTGCACTGTTCAGGTTTGAATTTGTTTGCGCCGTGAGAAGTACCTATTGAAATTGCAAGTGAGTCAACACCTGTTTTTTTTACGAAATCTTCAACTTCTTCCGGTTTTGTGTAATGAGATACTGCAGATGATACTTCGTCTTCAACTCCTGCAAGTACTCCAAGCTCTCCTTCAACTGAAACGCCGTGCGCGTGTGCGTATTCAACGACTTTCTTCGTAAGAGCAATGTTTTCTTCGTATGAATGGTGAGATCCGTCGATCATTACGGATGAAAAACCGTTGTCTATACAGTCTTTGCAAAGTTCGAAAGTGTCGCCGTGGTCAAGATGAAGAACGATCGGAATTTCGTAACCGAGTTCTTTTGCATACTGAACTGCTCCCTGAGCCATGTATCTGAGAAGTGTTGAGTTAGCATATTTTCTTGCCCCTGAAGAAACCTGAAGGATTACAGGTGACTTTGTCTCAACACAAGCCTGAATAATAGCCTGCATCTGTTCCATGTTGTTGAAATTGTAAGCCGGTATTGCGTATCCGCCCTTAACAGCTTTTTGAAATAGTTCTTTTGTGTTTGAAAGACCCAATTCTTTGTAACTAATCATATTAAACCTCTTTCTCTAATATTCCGCCTTTCGGCCTTTTCAGCCTCAAAGAAGGTGTATTTTTTGGCAAGGAATTAATTCGGCTATATCTGTTTTGCCTGTTTTACTATTTCAGGTACAATGGAATAGTATTTCTCGAGATCAGCATCGCTGATTCCGGTTTCTTTTACTGCATCCGGATTTAAAGCGTGATAAAGTCCGTCTCCGCCTATGCCGACTCCTGCCATGAGGGTTATTATATTAGCGACATGAACAATAGAAACAGCCTTATAGAATTCTTTCGGTGAATTTTCCGGATTATGATGATATGCCACAACTGCTTTAAGTGAATCCGGGAATTTCCATTTTTCCAGAATTTTAAGTCCGATATCCTGATGGTTGAATCCCATTACATCTTTTTCGGCATCAATGAATGTAACGGCTTTTTCCTGGGTTACTTTCATGATATCTTTGAAAGTGTTGGCGACGTAAAGCGCCAGTACTGTTTTTCCTACATCATGAATTATTCCGCCGGTAAAAACAATATCTGCTAAATCTTTTCTTTTGATATCCATTGCCATTTTTTTTGCGAGAATTGCTACTGTCAGGTTGTGAGTCCACATTTCGCCTGCAGCTAAGTCATATCCGAGAATTGGTTTGTCGAGTACATTTCTGCATGTTACGAGAACTACTATATCTTTAATTTCCTTGAGTCCCAGCGTCACGATTGCACGGTCAACCGATACAATCTCCTTTCCCTTGCTGAAATAAGCGCTGTTGCAGAGTTTCAGGATGTTGGTCGTAAGAGACTGATCCTTGGCAATTTCTTCGGCTACAGCCTTGAAATCGACATTGGGATCATTGACCATGTTAATA
>ERZ795059.6724-NODE-6724-length-10131-cov-6.036423_pt1 | contig 10131 bp, 9 predicted proteins | sample MGYA00375143_ERZ795059 | MGnify/ENA primary metagenome ERZ795059 (study PRJEB30188, sample SAMN05720168) | activated sludge metagenome | isolation source: Anaerobic digester | place: USA | collected 2015-01-07 ... | reverse complement strand
AAAAGCTCAAGACCTTGCAGGACGTTTCATCAAAAACTTTAACAAGTTTACAGGAAACGAAGCCGGAAAAGCTTTGGTAAAAGCAGGTCCGAAATTACCAAGCTGCGGTTGCAAATGCAAATAAGCGTTTTCCACGCTGTTTTTCAAAAAAGATTGCTCCACAAGAGCAATCTTTTTTTTGCTTATCTGTATAAAAAAATCTATTTTTGCAACATGACAATTCGCTTAAAAAAGATACGTAACTACTACAAAACTATCGCTTGCAGCATAGCGATATTGATACTTTCTATCCTTCCGGGAAAAACATTGCCAAAATTTCCCGAAATTCAGAATATCGACAAAGTGGAACATTTCGCAGCCTATTTTTTGCTTACCATCTGCCTATTGATAGAAAGTAAACAATTTCGCACCTTGAAACAAGGCGTATTGCTGTTGCTTTATCCTATTACTTACGGCGTATTAATGGAACTGCTTCAATTCTTTACATACGACAGAACGCCATCGTTGCTCGATATTGTAGCCAACAGTTTAGGAGCTATCGTTGCACTTTTAATTTTCCAACTCATTCGTAAACGCCATGGATAATTTACTGCGCTACCAAATAGGTCTGACACTTATCAACGGTATCGGACCAATTAACGCACGCAAGCTCATCGCTTATTTGGGTAGCGTCGAAGCTGTTTTTACGGAAAAGAAGGAACATTTGAAATTAATTCCGGGCATCGGAGAAGTGTTAGCCAACGAAATAGCTAATCAAAACGTTCTAGAAAGGGCAGACAAAGAAATAGAATTTATACAAAAACACCGCATTGTCACCCATTATTTTACAGATTCAAGCTACCCTTACCGACTAAAAGAGTGCGAAGATGCACCCATACTAATCTATTCTACCGGCAACTGCGATTTTAATTCGGGACACTTTTTGGCTATCGTAGGAACACGAAAAATAACACCTTACGGCAAAGACCTTTGCAACGATTTGGTAAAAACTTTGGCGGAAACACAACACAATCTTACCATTGTGAGCGGTCTTGCCTACGGGTCGGATATTTGTGCACACAGAGCCGCATTAGAAAATCAAGTACCAACAATCGGTGTAGTGGCACACGGTTTGGATAGAATTTACCCTTCGGCACACACTTCCATTGCTAAAAAAATGCTCGAAAAAGGCGCCATTCTCACCGAATACCTCAGTGGCACCAGCCCCGATGCACCTAATTTCGTAAAACGCAATCGCATTGTGGCGGGCTTATGCGATGCCACTATTATTTTGGAATCGCCCAAACGTGGCGGTTCGCTCATTACCGCTCAACTTGCCAACGACTACAATCGTGACGTTTTTGCTTTTCCAGGGCGTCCCAATGACCTCTATTCTGAAGGTTGCAATCAACTTATTCGCACCAACAGAGCTGCCCTCATTACATGCGCCGACGATTTGATTGATTTTATGGGTTGGGATGCCAGTAAACAGAATAAAACGCAACAGCAAATTTTGTTCGATGACCTAACGCCCGAAGAGCAGCGTATTATAGTAGCACTCAGCAAATCCGAGAGCGTCTATATCAACACTTTAGCCAAAGAAACAGGTATTGCTCTACAAAAGCTATTAGCACTATTGGTGCAATTGGAATTTAAAGGTTTGATAAAAGCATTGCCCGGAAGTATGTACCAACAAGCCTAAAAATCTTGTGTACATAAAACATTGATTACCAAAAAAACATTGGAAATTTTTATAAATACATTTGTTAAATGTATGAAACGAAATTATTTTTTCGTCAATTTCGGATAATAGACATTTTTCACGTATTCGAAATTGGGCGACACTTCCAAAATTTTCTTACACGTCAGGATTGCCTTTTCCTTTTCTCCATTTTTTTCGTAAGCTTGCGCCATAGCCAAATAAGTGGCGATATAATTCCAATTGTTCGTGGTCAAATTCTGCTCCTCAAATAATTTCAGAGATTTCTCGAAACAGAAAAGCGCACGTTTTTTAGAACCGCCGAAAATCCCCGGTCGATAAAAATCAACATTTCCTTTGAGACTTACCACCATTGGATTATTTGGTGACATTTCATAAGCTTTTTCTACGCACTCAATACATTTGGACACCGACGACAAATCCCACACATTGAGTTTGTACGCATAGGCGTATAAAGAGGAACGGTAAATGAGAATCATCGCAGCATCAGAGCCGTATTTTTCCAACAAATCAACGTGTTCAGTCATTTTTTCCATTACGCGCTTTGCCTCTTCTTTGTTTTTTTCATCCAAACGAGCGGGAATGTAGCCATATTCGTAATTGACAATTTTTTCAAGCTGACGAACCGTAGGTTTAGAAATGGTATAGGCTTCGTCGAGTGCTTGTTGCCATACATCCATATTTTGCTTCAAATAGGCTTGATACATTTTAGCGTCATTGAACTGCGCCAATGCGATGGTTGGAAATACCAACAAAAATGTGTTAATGAGATAGTGTTTCATTATGAGATAGTTATATTAATATATTTTTGAATAATTCAGCGATTTTACATATTTGAACTGCAACATTTCACATTTTAGGATATGAAAAAATCGTGTCATTTATAGCCTACAACTATACAAAAATCGCGCCAGAGTTTAAACAACTTCGGCGCAGTTTTATTGTATAAATATCTTATTATTTTTCGATGTAGGCAATTATATCGCCTTTTCGTACCATTGTACCCTGTTCTACGGATTCTACAATTTTTCCGCCAAACAATGCCTTAACAATTTCCAAACCGCGTCCGTTTGTTTGAATGGCGCACAAAAAGTCGCCTTCTTTGTAAACCGTTCCGGGAATTGGTTTGATGGATTTTTCCAGATAATCAAATTCCCACATCACGCAACCACTTACGGGAGCAATAACGGGTTCGGCATTCGGATGACGCAACTGACGGAAGTCAGGAATTTTGATGCCATCGCCGCCAGCACATTGAAATTTAGCAGCCATTTTTTCCTCCAACTCAGCATTGAAACGTCTTTTCGCTTCGCCGGACTTAAATTCGCGGTACTGTTTGTCGTGCATAGCAAATTCAAACAGTTCTTCATCGTCCTGACCGCGTTCCCAACCGAGTTCTTCCATTTCTTTAATGTATTTCGGCAATACATTTGGATAGTTATCTTGCGGATTACCTTCAAAGAATTCAAAGTTTTTCGATTTGGCAAGTTCTACAATTTCGGGAGCTAACGTACCGGGCAATTTGCCGGCTTTGCCCAAAATCATATCCCACGTATTGGGGTCAATCATCGACCAGCGTTCCTGACCTTTGCTCATGGCAAATACATTCATCAATGCCACATTTTTAACATATTGACTGAAAGGCGTTACCAATGGCGGATTGCCCAATTTTGGCCAAATATATTTTACTTCGTCAAAGAGTTGCACAAGCAATTCGTCTTCACTCAATTCAGCTTTGCCTTGTGCTTTCAAATTACTATTAATAGCAGCATGAACACCTTTCAAGTCAGCCATGAGCGAACCCATCATACCACCCGGGAGACCGCAACCTACCAGCAATGAAGTCATTTGACTGTTGCGTGGGTCAATAAAATAACCCAAAAAGTCGTCAATGAAACTTTGTGTCAAACGGCGCGCTTCCATATAAGCCTTCATGTTGATTTCAGGCACTTGGAATCCTGCCTCTTTCAGCATAGCTTGAATGGTAATAACATCGGGGTGAACCATGCCCCACGAAAGCGGTTCCATGGCTACGTCGAGCACATCGCCACCGGCTTTGGCAACTTCCAACATAGAAGCTACGGAAAAACCGGGACCTGTATGACCATGATATTGAACAATTATGTCAGGATGGTTCGTTTTGATGGATTTTACGATAGTTCCCAAAATAGTGGGACGACCGATGCCTGCCATATCTTTCAGACAGATTTCTTGAGCACCTTCGGCTATCAGTTGTTCCGCCATATTAATGTAATATTCGGCGGTATGCACGGGCGAATAGGTAATGCACATAGTTGCTTGAGCAATCATACCGGCAGCTTTTGCCCATTTGATAGACGGCGCAATGTTGCGCACATCATTCAAACCACAAAAAATGCGCGTGATGTCAGTACCTTGTGCTTTTTTTACTTTGTACATCAATTCGCGTACATCGGCAGGAACTGGATTCATACGCAAAGCGTTCAAACCGCGGTCGAGCATGTGTGTTTGAATACCGGCTTCGTTAAAGGGTTTTGTAAACGTGCGTACTGCCAAATTCGGATTTTCACCGTAAAGCAAATTTACTTGTTCAGATGCACCGCCGTTTGTCTCCACGCGAGCGAAACATCCCATGTCAATAATTACCGGAGCAATCTTAGCCAGTTGATCCTTGCGTGGCACATATTTACCTGACGACTGCCACATGTCGCGATAAACTAAACTAAATTTTATCTCTTTTTTCATAGTATTTATGATAGTAAAATGGTTATTTAATTGAACGTGTAAAGGTCGTCATTTTTCTACAATATTCCAAACAAATTAAAGATTTTTTTCTTTAATTCATTGTGCACTGAAAATAAGAGTGTTTTACCAAAAAAATCGCCCCGCAACAGCATTACGAAGCGATAAAAAAAGTATGATTTTTTCTATTTGGCAACGATAAGAAAATAGTTTTTCTTACCTTTTTGCACCAAAATATAGCGGTCGTTCAACAACGCATTTGCATCTATATTCTGCTCTATATCAGTCAGTTTTTCTTTATTTACGCTTACTCCACCGGCTTGTATGGTTTTACGTGCTTCGCCTTTTGACGGAAAAATTTGCGTCTTTTCAGCCAACAAATCCAATGGACGTATGCCGGCTTCAAGTTCGTTTTTGGACACTTCGTACTGTGGCACGCCTTCAAATACCGCCAGCAAAGTTTCTTCGTCAATTTTATGGAGCGTTTCGGCTGTAGCATTGCCAAACAAAATATTCGACGCTTCTACCGCCGCCTCATATTCGGCTTCCGAATGTACCATTATGGTTACCTCTTTTGCCAAACGCTTTTGCAACAAGCGCAAATGGGGTGCTTGAGCATGTTCGGCAATCAAAGTTTCGCACTCCGCTTTTTCGATGGACGTAAATATTTTAATGTACTTGGCAGCGTCTTCATCGCCCACGTTGAGCCAAAATTGATAAAATTTGTAAGGAGACGTGTACTTTTTATCCAGCCAAATGTTGCCACTTTCGGTTTTGCCGAATTTGCCGCCGTCCGACTTGGTAATGAGCGGACAAGTCAATGCAAAAGCCTCGCCACCGTTCATACGGCGTATCAGTTCCGTGCCTGTGGTAATGTTGCCCCACTGGTCGCTGCCGCCCATTTGGATTTTGCAATTTTTCGTTTCGTAGAGATGTACAAAATCGTAGCCTTGCAGCAATTGGTAGGTAAATTCGGTAAAACTCATACCGTTGGAATATTCGCCATTCAAACGTTTTTTCACCGAATCTTTTGCCATCATATAATTGACCGTTATCAGTTTGCCGACATTACGAGCAAAATCAAGAAAAGTGAAATCTTTCATCCAATCGTAGTTGTTTACCATTTCGGCAGCATTAGGTGCATCGCTGTGGAAATCGAGAAATTTCTCTAATTGTTTTTGTATGCAGGTTTGATTGTGGCGAAGCGTTTCTTCGTCGAGCAAATTGCGTTCTGCCGATTTCCCCGACGGGTCGCCTATCATGCCCGTAGCACCGCCTATGAGCGCAATGGGTTTATGCCCGCAACGCTGAAAATGGCGCAACATCATTACGCCACAAAGATGACCGATGTGAAGACTGTCGGCAGTCGGGTCGATGCCCAAATAAGCCGTAGTTAACTCTTTAGCAAGCTGTTCTTCTGTCCCGGGCATCATATCGTGGAGCATACCACGCCATTTTATTTCGTCTATAAAATTCATATCTCAACTGATTTTGTTTACAAGTGATTGTTAGCTGTTTTCAAAAGTTTACAAAATTACTGCTTTTTTTGAAGAAAAAAAAGCGAACACCAATGACATTTTAAAACTATCAATTTACGTTGCATATTAAACAAAATGATTACCTTTGTACCATATTTGCCATTGCGCTTTGGTATTTTAAAAAAGCTCTGTCCGATAGGGGCAAGCCGTGTGCTTGGTCAACCACGTAAAAAACAAGAAACTATGAAAAAACAGGTCTCCGTACCCTTTATGCTGTTAGGCATTTTGTTCAACGTTTGCCTCATTACGGCAAACTTACTCGAAATCAAAGTCATTTCTATTTTTGGAATAACCATCACTGCGGGTTTGCTGGTTTTTCCCATATCGTACATTATCAACGACTGTATTGTCGAAGTGTGGGGATTTCGCAAAGCACGCCTGATTATTTGGAGCGGCTTCGCCATGAATTTTTTTGTGGTTCTAATGGGACAAATAGCTGTAAATCTTCCTGCCGCACCCTTTTGGGAAGGCGAAAACAGTTTCAATTTTGTGTTCAACATGGCACCGCGCATTGTGCTGGCATCGCTAATGGCATTTGTGGTCGGCTCGTTCCTCAACGCCTTTGTTATGAGTAAAATGAAGATTGCACACGGTGGCAAATATTTTTCGTTGCGCGCTATACTCAGCACTTTTGCGGGCGAAACGGCTGATTCTCTCATTTTTTTCCCCATCGCATTTGGCGGACTTTTTGCTTGGTCGGAACTTTTTATACTAATGGGCACACAAATCGTGCTCAAATCGCTCTATGAAGTGGTGGCGTTGCCCATTACCGTGCGCGTAGTGAAAAAAATAAAAGAATGGGACAATTGCGACACATTCGATGAAGGAATTTCGTACAATCCGCTAAAAATAAAGGATTACTAAAACTCACCAACCGCTTTTTTAGCTTCACCAATAAACTTTTTTTGGATTTTAAACAGGCATTGTCTATCTTTGCCAAGATTTTTTCACGCTAAAAAACTGCATTTTATTGATATTTAATTGACGTTTTATGAAAATAAAAACATTCATCTTAGCTTGTTTGCTGACACCTTTTATGGCTTTTGCCAATTATGAAAAGCCCGTAACATGGAGCTACAGCACCAAATCGGTATCCGATTCCGAAATAGAACTCATACTTACCGCCACTATCGAAAAAGGTTGGCATCTCTATTCACAGTACCAAAACGGCATGGCTTTGCCATTGGTCATTACGCTGGAACCGAACAGCAACTACCAAATAGTCGGCACATCAAAATACTTCACAGAGCCGAAATATACTGAACACTACAATGCCGATTTTGACGATACGGAACGTTTTTTAGTGGGGAAAGCGGATTTTAAACGCACATTGCGCATTGTAGGCAACTCCGATTTTGAACTGAAAGGCAACATCGAAGGGCAAGCCTGCATTGAAGGACGGTGCGTACCTTTGTCTGAACACTTTATGCTGAACGTTAAAGGCAATCCGAACGCAACGCCGCAACAACCACACGGCACCACCGTTACCAAAACGGAAATTGACACCGTGCCTCCGGTAGAAAAAACCGAAACAACGACACTAACAACAACGAATACCGAAAAAGCCGAAATGTCGTTGTGGCTCTTTTTCTTATTGGCGTTTGGCGGTGGACTGTTAGGCATTCTTACGCCATGCGTTTTTCCAATGATACCGATGACCATTTCCTATTTTATGAAACACGGCGGCAAAAAACAAGCCATTTTCTACGGTTTTTCCATTGTATTCATCTACGTACTTATCGGTATTGTACTTTCTGCCATTTTCGGGCAAGGTTTCGCCAATTTTATCAGCACGCATTGGTTGCCAAATATGCTGTTTGCCTTTATTTTTATCATTTTTGCCATTTCACTGTTTGGCTATTTTGAAATTTCTTTGCCGTCGTCGTGGATAAACAAATCGTCAAGCAACGAAAGTCGCGCCGGATATATCGGAACGTTTTTCATGGCTCTCACTTTGGTACTTGTTTCATTTTCGTGTACGCTGCCCATAGCCGGTGCAGTGGCTTTGGGTGCTGCCGGTGGCGGATTTTTGAAACCCATTATCGGTATGTTGGGCTTTTCGCTGGCATTTGCGCTACCTTTTACCTTTTTTGCCTTTTTCCCCAATTTGCTAAATAAACTCCCGAAATCGGGCGGTTGGATGAATACCTTGAAAGTCTGTTTGGCATTCGTTGAACTTGCTTTTGCACTCAAATTTATCAGCGTACCCGACCAAGCTTACCATTGGGGCTTGTTAGACCGTGAAGTTTATTTGTCGTTGTGGATTGTTATTTTTTCATTGTTAGGATTCTACTTATTGGGGAAAATCAGATTCCCACTGGACGATGAGCAACCCGTACAAAAATCGTGGTTCAAATTTTTCTTAGTCATTGCCAATTTCTCATTCGTAGTCTATATGATTCCGGGATTGTGGGGTGCACCGCTCAATGCTCTGTCGGGATGGTTGCCGCCCATGAGTACACAAGATTTCAACATTAAAGAAATTGTGTACGACGGTGCCGGACATGAAAAACCAGTCGGATTGTGCGACCACGCCTCCTTTTCCGACCGCTTGCAAATGGTTACCGGCTTAAACGGCTATTTCGATTACGACGAAGCCCTTGCGTGCGCCAAAAGTAGCGGCAAACCGCTTTTCCTCGACTTTACGGGACACGGCTGTGTCAATTGTCGCAGAATAGAACAGGAAGTGCTGTCGAACAGTCGCATACAAAAACTATTGAACGACAAATTTGTGGTGTGCGCCCTCTACATTGACGACAAAATAATAGAATTGCCCGAAAAATTGCAGATAAAAGACAACAAAGGCAACCTAATCAGCAAATTGGGAATTAAAAACACCTACATACAAAACACTTTGTTTCAAGAAAATTCGCAACCGTGCTACATTGTTATCAATCCCGAAGACGAATCGATTTTGTCCGGTCCTATATTTTACGAAACTAATGTAGATGTTTTTGAAGAATTTCTGAAAAAAGGAGTTGAAAACAAATAAAATAATCACACACTAAATCCTTCAAAACGTAGCTATGTCGAAAAAAAAGTTTTATGTGGTGTGGAACGGGCACGAACGAGGCATCTTCGATTCGTGGGAACGTTGCAAACCCCAAATAGACGGTTTTGAAGGCGCACAATACAAATCGTACCCTACCGAAAAAGCCGCTCAAGAGGCTTTTGCCAAAGAGTATTGGCAAGCCGTGCAAGAGGGCAAACAACAAAAAACCGTACCGCTGTTATTCGATGATTTGGATGCGGACACTCCGCGCCCCATAGCCGACAGCCTTACTGTGGATGCCGCTTGCGAAGGCAATCCCGGGCGCATGGAATATCGCGGTGTGTGGGCAACCACAGGGCAAGAAGCTTTCCGCCTTGGACCATTTGAAGCCGCCACCAACAATATCGGCGAATTTTTAGCCATTGTACACGGATTGGCTCTGCTCAAACAGCACCAACTCAAACAGCCCATCTATTCCGACAGCGTTACTGCACAGGCATGGGTAAAGGCAAAAAAGTGCAAAACCAAACTGCAACGCACCGTAGCCAACAGTGCCGTATTTGAATTGATAGAACGAGCCGAAACGTGGCTTGCCAACAACAGTTACACCACCAAAATTCTTAAATGGGAAACCACCCTTTGGGGGGAAATTCCTGCCGATTTTGGACGAAAATAAAAACTAAAACTGAAGAATGGAAAAAATCGAAGAATCTCATAAATAATTGATGAATTTTATCCCGTAAAAACCATTTTTAATGGCGATTTATGCGGTGTTTTTCAAAATATTCACTTTTTATATCTAAAAAATCTGAATAATTTATGATTATTTTTTAAAAAAACATTAATTATATATATTTCTTAAGGCAATTTGGTTAATTTATATTAAATTTTGGCGTTCGCATAATTTTAGGGATGAATTATTTGTTGTTTGAAATAAAAAAATCTATTTTTGTCATATAGTATATAATAATGTGTAACATTACGAATAACTAATATTATGAAAACTCAAAAATTAACCTCTATACGCTATTTTTTCATAGCGCTTATTGGGCTGCTTATGCCCTTTTTGCTTACCGCGCAACCCAAAAGGGAAGTGCGCTCTACATGGATGACCACCGCATGGAACAACGACGGGCCATAAGACAAAGGGACAACTTCGACTACTCAAACCGAACAAAAAA
>ERZ795059.6723-NODE-6723-length-10132-cov-7.222090_pt1 | contig 10132 bp, 6 predicted proteins | sample MGYA00375143_ERZ795059 | MGnify/ENA primary metagenome ERZ795059 (study PRJEB30188, sample SAMN05720168) | activated sludge metagenome | isolation source: Anaerobic digester | place: USA | collected 2015-01-07 ... | reverse complement strand
TTGGATGGTGTGACTGGAGTTCAGACGTGTGCTCTTCCGATCTGGATCGATCATCATCGTCGTTGCGACCGACGCGCCGCTGCTGCCGCACCAGCTCAGGCGCGTCGCGAAACGCGCCGGCATGGGTCTCGCCCGCATGGGCAGCTATGCCGGCAATGGCTCGGGCGACATCTTCCTGGCCTTCTCGACGGCGAATGCCGATCCGAACAAGGACGGGACCATCGGAACGGTCAGCTACATCGGCAATGACGACCTCGACAGCCTCTTCGAGGCCACCGTGCAGGCGACCGAGGAGGCCATCGTCAACGCGATGGTCGCGGCACGCGACATGCGTGGCGAGGCCGGACACTACGCCAGGGCGATTCCGCACAAGGAGCTGGTGCGCCTGCTCAAGCGCTTTGGTCGCTACAGCCGGCCGCGCTGAACCGCGCGGCGGATTTTCGCCGCACCCATTCATGGCTTGAGGAACCGGCTGTACCAGTCGAGGTTGCGTTGCATGCGGTCGCGCAGGTAACTCGGCACGCTGAGCCCGTGGTGCTCGCCCGGATAGATCACGAGCCGGGTCGGCACATCGAGCGCACGCAGGGCCTGGTACATCTGTTCGGCGCCGAGGCAGGGCACGTTGAAATCCTTTTCCGCGCACTGGAACAGGGTCGGTGTCCTGATGCGGTCGGCGTGCAGGAACGGGAAGCTGACCCGGTCATAGGCATCGCGGTTGGCCCACGGCGTGCCCAGTTCGAGCATGTACTCACGGATGTACTGGTCATGGCCGTACATCGCATAACTGTTCGATGCGCCGGCGCCGCTGACGGCGGCCTTGAAGCGCGTGTCGCTCGCGATCACGGCATTGGTCAGGATGCCGCCATAGCTCCAGCCGCCGACGCCGAGGCGTTGCGGATCGGCGATGCCCAGCTTGACGACGTGTTCGACCGCGGCCAGCGCATCCTGGACATCCTTGTTGCCCCAGTCGGCGTAGATCGCCCGCGCGAAATCGAAGCCACGCCCGGAACTGCCGCGCGGATTCACTGCAACGACGGCAAAACCGTTTGCCGCGTAGATCTGCCAGTCGGCCATGAATTCGCGACTGAACTGATAGACCGGGCCGCCATGCAGGCGCAACACCGCGGGGTAACGCTTGCCCGGTTCAAATCCGAGCGGCTTGACCAGCAGGCCCTCGATCGGCGTGCCGTCCGCGCTGTTGAAACGGAGCGTCACCGTTTCGGCGCGTGGCCTTCCGGCGAGCCAGCTGTTGTGGTCGGCCAGCGATCGCAGGCGCCTGTTTTCGAGCGCCTCCAGTGCAGGCGGACTGCGCTCATCGCCGCCGAGGATGACGCTGCGACCGTCCTTGCCAGGATCAAAATCGATGTCGAAGCGATCGCCCCGGGTCAGTTCGCTGACTCGGCCATCGGCCAGGTCGATGCGCGACACATGCGTGACGAGGCTCTGTTCGACAAGGGCGAGGATGGCGCGGCCATCGTGCGACCAGCGCGGCTTGGTAACGCAGCGGTCGATTGCCGCCGGAATGCGCGACTTGCCGGTGGCCACGTCGATCACGGCCAGTTGCCAGGGCGCGTAGTAGACCCACTTGTCCTCGCCGCCCTGCAGATAGGCGATGCGCGTGCTGTCCGGGCTCCAGGCCGGATAGCTTTCCCAGTACGGATCGAGGTCCGCCCCGACGAACGTCGTCAACTGGCGCTCCGTCGCGCCAATCCTGGGTTCGATCAGGTAAATGTCGTAGTTGAGATGCCGGTCCGGATCCGCGCCGCGCTTGGTCACGTAAGCGATGGTCTTGCCATCGGGCGACCACGCGGGCAACTGCTCGTCATGCGCACCGGGCGTCAGCACGGCGGACTTGCGAGTGCCGATGTCGAACAGGTGCAGGTGCTTGCGTCGTGCGCCGAGGTAACCGCTGCCGTCTTCCTTGAACTGGTAGCGTTCGCTGACGATCGGCGGCGGGTTCTTCGGTTTTTCGCTGCCGGGCGGGAATTCCGGATCGATCGCGATCACCGCGAGCTGCCTGCCGTCCGGCGACCAGACGAAGTCCTCGACGCCATCGGCGAAATCGGTGAGGCGCTGCGCTTCACCACCATCGCGGGGCATGACCCAGACCTGGGTCGTCGAATCCTCCTTCGCTTGGTCCGCGTCACGCGGCCGATCCGACAGGAAGGCGAGCTGGCTCGAATCGGCCGACCACTGCGGGCGCCATTCATTGCTGCCGGCAGTCTGGGTGAGGCGGATGCGTTGCTTGCCATCGAAGCGTACGCGCCAGAGATCCGACTGGCTCCGGTCCGCGTCCGTATCGGTCGTCGTCGCGGTGTACGCGACGAGCTTGCCATCGGCCGACAGCGCCGGTTCGGCGAGATCGACGATGCGGGCGAGATCGGAAGGCTGCAATGGGCTGGGGTCTTCTCCCGCCAGCGCAGGACAGGTGGCGGCAAGGATCAGCAGGCAAGCCAGTCGTTTCATGCGTTCCCCGTCATTATTGCGACTCGTTCTCCCGCGGACGGGCGAAAAGGTGCAGCAAAAAGCCGCAGTATTTGCGGGCTGAATCAATAATAATGCACGAACCACGGGGGTGGTCCGGGTTCGAGGCTGGGGGACGGGGGGCCAGACTCCCGCTTCGGGACGGTTCGATGTGTCGCTGCCGGGAGTTGCGATTGAGCGTCACCGCTGAACCCACCGCGAATCTGGACACGGCGCTCGCGCATGCCACGCGCCTGCTTGCCACCGATCCTGCACTTGCTGGCGAGCAGGCCAGCGAAATCATCAAGGCGGTCGGCGAACATCCACCGGCCGTGCTGCTGCTCGGGGCGTCGCATCGGTTGCGCGGCGATTTCGGCGCGGCGCTCGACATCCTGCGTCCGTTGGCCGCGATGCACGCCAATTGGGCGGCAGCCCAACTCGAGCTCGGCCTGGCCCTCGTCGGCGCGAAGCACGGCAGCCAGGCCAGGGCCGCACTGTTGCGCGCGGTTGGACTCAAACCCGATCTGCCCAAGGCCTGGCTTGCGCTCGGCGACCTGCTCATGGCCATGGACGATGCCGAAGGCGCCGACGCGGCCTACGCCAACCACGTGCGCCATTCGACGCGTGATCCGCACATGCTGCAGGCGGCGACCGCCCTGTGCGAGAACCGTTTGCCGGCGGCCGAAGCGTTGTTGCGCGAACGACTCCGGCAGACGCCGACCGACGTGGCCGCGATCCGCATGCTGGGCGAAGTTGCGGTGCGCCTGGGCCGCAACGAGGATGCCGAGAACCTGCTTTCGCGCTGCCTGCAACTCGCGCCGGGCTTCGCTGCGGCGCGCCAGAACTACGCCCTCGTCCTGCATCGGGCCAACAAGCCGGGCCAGGCCCTCGCCGAAATCGACGGCCTGCTTGCGCAGGATCCCGACAATGCCGGCTATCGAAACCTCAAGGCCGTCGTGCTGTGCCGGATCGGCGATTACGCAGCGGCGATCGACCTCTATGCGGCGATCCTTGACGAGTACCCGGATCACCCACGCATCTGGATGAGCTATGGCCATGCGCTGAAGACGGCCGGTCACCAGCAACTTGCGATCGATGCCTACCGACGCAGCCTGCAACTCGATCCGGGCTGCGGCGAAGTCTGGTGGAGCCTGGCCAACCTGAAGACGTTGCGCTTCTCGGACGCGGACCTCGCCGCGATGCAGGCCGAGCTGGCCAAGCCCGGCCTGGCCGACAAGGACAGGCAGCATCTCGAATTCGCGATCGGCAAGGCGTTCGAGGATGCCGCCGACCATGCGGCCTCGTTCGAGCATTACCTGCGCGGCAATACCTTGCGCCGCAAGACCCTGCTCTACGATGCCGACGACACCAGCGCGCGTGTCGCACGCATCCGGCGCAGCTACACGCGCGGGTTCTTCGCGGAGCGCAGCGGATGGGGCGCGCAAGCAGCGGATCCGATCTTCATCGTCGGCCTGCCGCGCGCCGGTTCGACCCTGCTCGAGCAGATCCTCGCCAGCCACTCGGCCGTCGAAGGCACGATGGAATTGCCCGAGATCACCTCGATCACACGCGAGCTGCGCAGCCTGGGCGATTCGAATCGCGCGATGCCGTATCACGACGTCGTGCTCGGCATGGATGCCGGCGCACTGCGCGAACTCGGTGAACGCTACCTCGACCATACGCGCATCCAGCGCAAATCCGCTGCGCCGTTCTTCATCGACAAGATGCCGAACAATTTCCTGCATCTCGGCCTGATCCACCTGATGTTGCCGAACGCGAAGATCATCGATGCGCGCCGCCATCCGCTGGCTTGCTGCTTCTCGGCGTTCAAGCAGCATTTCGCGCGCGGCCAGAGTTTCACCTACGGACTCGATGACATCGGTCGCTATTACCACGACTACGTGGCCCTGATGGCGCATTTCGACGAGGTGCTGCCCGGCCGCGTGCACCGCGTGATCTACGAACGCATGGTCGATGACACCGAGGGTGAGGTGCGCCGCCTGCTCGACCATTGCGGTTTGCCGTTCGAGGAAACCTGCCTGCGTTTCTTCGAGAACGAGCGACCCGTGCGCACGGCGAGCTCGGAACAGGTACGCAAGCCGATCTATCGCGAAGGCGTCGATCACTGGCGCCACTATGAAACGTGGCTGGGGCCGCTGAAAGACGCGCTGGGGAAGGTTCTGGAAAGTTATCCCGAGGTGCCGGAAGGGATCGCCGGCGAAATGAAAAATCATTGAACGTTGCATTCACGCAGACCTGGAGGGGAACCCGATGAAAAAAAGCAGCAACACGACAAGACCGCGAATGCACCCGATGCGAATGGCGCGAGTGCCGCTGGCGGTCGCCATCCACCTGGCGGTTTGCGCCGCGGCGTATGCACAGGACAGCGCGCCGGAGTCCCAGCAGGCAGCGCCATCGAGCGAGGATGCCTCGAGCCTCGGCGTGATCACGGTGACTTCGCAGAAACGCACCGAGAATCTGCAGGAGGTGCCGATCAGCATCCAGGTGCTCGGCAACGAGAAGCTGCGCGAACTCAATGTCTCGAATTTCGAGGACTACGTGAAGTTCCTGCCCAGCGTTTCGTATCAGACGCTCGGCCCGGGTTTCGCCCAGGTCTACATGCGCGGCGTGGCCAGTGGTGGCGACGGCAATCATTCGGGTTCGCTGCCGAGTGTGGGCGTGTATCTCGATGAACAGCCGGTCACGACGATCCAGGGCCCGCTCGATATCCACATCTACGACATCGCCCGCGTCGAGGTCCTTTCCGGCCCGCAGGGCACGCTCTACGGCGCCAGTTCGGAAGCCGGCACGATCCGCATCATCACCAACAAGCCCGATCCGAGCGGCTACGAGTCCGGCTACAGCGTCGGCTTCAACAGCACCAGCCACGGTGGCATCGGCAACGTGCAGGAAGGCTTCGTCAATGTTCCGCTCAGCGAGCGGGCCGCGATCCGCCTGGTCGGCTGGCATGAGAAGGATGCCGGTTACATCGACAACGTGGTCGGCACGCGCACCTTCCCGACGTGGGACGAGTTCACCGGCGGCAACGGCACGATCAGCAATGCGGCGATCGCGAAGAACAACTACAACGACGTTGATACCACGGGCGCGCGTCTCGCGCTCGGCATCGACCTGCACGAGAACTGGACCGTCAATGCGTCGCTGATGGGTCAGAAAGCCGAGTCGAACGGCCTGTTCGCCTACGATCCGGCGGTCGGCGAACTCGAATTGACCCACTTCTATCCCGAGAGAGCGCAGGACAACTGGAACCAGGCCGCACTGACCGTCGAAGGCAAGATCGGCAACTTCGATGTCACCTATGCGTTCGCGCATCTCAACCGCAGCGACCTGATCGAATCAGACTATTCGGACTATTCGTTCTGGTACGACACGCTGTATGCGTACGGCGGTTCGATCTACAACGACAACGGCGACATCATCAATCCGTCGCAGTACATCCAGGGCAAGGACCGCTATCGCAAGACCAGCCACGAACTACGCATCGCGACGCCGCAGGAGGAACGCCTGCGTTTCGTCGGCGGCTTCTTCTGGCAGAACCAGAAGCACGACATCCAGCAGCGCTACAAGATCGACGGCCTCTCGAGCGAGCTCAGCACGCCGGGCTGGCCCGACACGCTGTGGCTGACCAAGCAACTGCGCGAGGATCGCGACAAGGCGGTGTTCGGCGAACTGGCCTACGACATCATCCCCGATACGCTTACCGCCACGGTCGGCGGCCGCTACTTCAAGGCGGACAACAGCCTCGGCGGCTACTTCGGTTTCAGTGCAGGTTTCTCGCCGAGCTCGGAGTACGGCGAGGCGGGCTGCATTTCGCCCGATCCCTACAACGGTGCGCCGTGTCTCGATTTCGACAAGTCGGTCAAGGAATCCGGTTCGTTGTACAAGGCGAACCTGACCTGGAAGGCGACGCCGACCAAGATGTTCTATCTGACCCGCTCCGAAGGATTCCGTCCCGGCGGCATCAACCGGCGCGGCATCCTGCCTCCGTACCTGACCGACTACCTGACCAACTACGAGGCCGGCTGGAAGACGACCTGGCTCGACAACCACCTGTCGTTCAACGGATCGGTGTTCCGCCAGGAATGGGAAGATTTCCAGTTCAGCATCCTCGGCGCGAACGGCCTGACCGAAATCAAGAATGCCAACCAGGCGCGCATCAACGGTGCCGAGTTCGAGTTGAACTGGGCTGCGACCTACAACCTGCAGTTGTCCGCCGGAGCGGCGTTCTACAACGCGAAGCTGACCGCGAACTACTGCGGCTTCACGGATGAGGATGGCGTGCCGGTGACCGAATGCGACGATCCCGAAGCACCGAGCGGAACTCGCCTGCCAGTCACGCCGAAGTTCAAGGGCAACCTGACCGCGCGCTACACCTTCGATATCGGCAGCTTGCAGGCGTATGTGCAGGGCTCGGGCGTGCATGTCGGCCAGCGGACCTCGGATCTGCGCATCGCCGAGCGCGGCATCCTTGGCGAGCTTCCGGGCTATTCGATGTTCGATTTTTCGATCGGCATCTCGAAGGAAAGCTGGGCGCTGGATTTCTTCATCGACAATGCGTTCGACAAGCTCGGCCAGATCTCGCGATTCGCCGAATGTGCCGAGGCCGTCTGCGGTGCCGCCGGCGTGGTGCCGCAATACCCGGATGGACAGGTCTACGTGGTTCCGACCCATCCACGCATGTTCGGAGTGCGTTTCTCGCAGACGTTCTGATCCGCGATCGTGTCCCCGTGAAACAGGAACCCCGGCGCAATGCCGGGGTTTTTCATTCCGGCAATCCCGGGCTTGCCCGCGTCCATTGTTTTCCGGCAGCCATCACGGGCACACTCGGAGACTCGTCGCTCGCGCCGCAGCCCTGTCGTTCCCGACCGCCCTTGTTCGTGGAGATCACATGTTCATCAATCGGACCTGCGTAGCCCTGATCGGTTTCGTTGCCGCGTGCGGATCCGCCGTTGCGGGATCGCCGGCAGCGACCAGTGACTCCGCCTTGCGTGCGCGGGTCGAACGCGTTCTGGCCAGGACACCCTTGATCGATGGGCACAACGATCTGCCGTGGGAGATCCGTTCGCGTGTCGAAGGTGTCGATCTTGCCATCGATCACACGAACCAGCCGCGGCCTGCGGATGCGCCGAAGGACTGGATCGGCCTGATGACCGACATTCCGCGGTTGCGCGCCGGTCGGGTTGGCGCGCAGTTCTGGTCGGTATGGATTCCGTCGACGACGACGGGCGCGGAAGCGATCAAGACCACGATTGAGCAGATCGACATCGTCCACACCATGGTTGCCCGATATCCGCAGGCGTTCGAGATGGCCTATGCCGCCGATGACATCGTGCGCATCCACAAGGCCGGCAAGGTCGCCTCGCTGATCGGCATCGAAGGCGGGCACCAGATCGGCAACTCGATGGCAGCGCTGCGCCAGATGTATCGGCTCGGCACGCGCTACATGACCTTGACGCATACCACCAACAACGACTGGGCGGATTCCGCCACGGCCGATCCGCAACATGATGGATTGACCGGGTTTGGCCGTGCCGTGGTCGGCGAGATGAACCGCCTCGGCATGATCGTCGACCTCAGTCATGTTTCGACCAAGACGATGAAGGATGCCATCGCCGCGAGTCGTTCGCCGGTGATGTTTTCGCATTCCGGTGCGCGCGGCCTGATCGATCACCCGCGCGATGTGCCGGATGACGTACTGCTTCTCGTGGCGAAGAACCATGGCATCGTCATGGTCAATTTCTTTCCGCCCTACCTTTCCGCCGAACGCGCGCGCTGGAACGCGGATCGTGCGGCGGAAGCGACGCGCTACAACGCGCCGCCGTACGACGGCCTGTACATCGGCCAACCCGAACGCGCCGCAGCAGCGATGGCCGAGTGGGATCGCCTGCATCCATCACCGCTCGTTCCGCTGAGCATCGTCGCCGATCACCTCGACCACATCCGCAAGATCGCCGGCAACGAAAGCGTTGGCCTCGGCTCCGATTTCGACGGCATATCGAGCACGCCCGAGGGCCTCGATGGCGTCGACAAGTATCCGGCCCTGCTCGTCGAACTGGCCCGCCGCGGCTGGACCGATGCCGAACTCGCCGCCGTCGCCGGCGGCAACATGCTGCGCGTCATGCGTGCCAATGAAGCCGTCGCGCGGAACTTGCAGGCAAGCGAAGCGCCTTCGATGGCGAAGATCGAGGATGACAAGATCTCGCCTACTCGCTGAAGCACACAAAATTCTGCTTCGCTCGTCGTTCCGCCGTGCAGTTCAGCACCAACGGTAGTGAACTGCGGAATATTTCGGACTCAACTCAGCCCATCGTATTGCAGCACGCAGTCGCCATATAAGGAGATGAAGATTCGGCCTGATCCGACGTGTTCGTGGCCATGAAACTTGATTATCGACATATTTTTGTCGGATAATGAATTTCGCGGCCACTATTGGCCCTGTGCAGCGAGTTCGGTCATGCTTCACTTCTTTGCGTTCAAGAACTTCCTCAGCTTCAAGGAGCGAACCGAGGTGTCGTTCGTCCTGACCAAAAAGGCCAGTGCGCACGGTTGGGACGTAACATCGCCCGCCGGCCAGCGCCTTGCGACGGCGATGGCCGTGATCGGTGCCAATGGCGCGGGCAAGACCTCGTTGATCAAGCCCTTGGCGTTCCTTAATTGGTTCATCACCCATTCGTTCCAAAGCCAGCGGAGTGCGCCGCTGCCGCTCAAGCCTCACTTTTCTTCGTCGAACGAACCGATAGAGTTCGAAGTTGAGGCCGACGACGTGAACGGCACGCTATGGCGCTATGAATTGATGGCCACGCCAGAGCGCGTTCTGCGCGAAGCCGTCTACAAGCGGCCGAACAAGAAGCGCGCAAAGTTTTCCTATGTGTTCGTGCGCGAGTGGAATGAAGCCTCGCAGGAGTACGCAATTAAGCAGGAGGGTTTCGGCTTGGATCCCGCCGAGGCGAGAAAGGTCCGTCCGAACGCCTCATTGGTGTCGACAGCGGCGCAGTATGGCGTTGAGGTTGCACAACACCTGATTGGCGCGCACGTCGAAACCAACATCCTCCAGTTCGGTCGTGTCGATTCCACCAGCGGGTTCCTGGATGCATCCATGCTCTACTTCGAGAATGCGGCATTGAAGAAGCAGATGGAGGCCTTGTTGCGGAATCTGGATCTTGGTCTGTCTGGGGTGGAGATCCGGAAACTGGATTTCCCTGCGCCGCCGGAAGCCAGACGCCCGGAAGACGTGAAAATGCCGGCGCGGTATCTGACATTCGGCGTCCATGCCCTGAAGGACGGTTCAAGCCATGAATTGCAAATGGCAGAGGAGTCCAGCGGCACGCGCACCGCCTTCGTGCAACTTGCGTATCTGTTGAGTGTGCTGGCCAGCGGTGGCATCGCGGTGATCGACGAATTGGAAAGCGACATGCACCCGCACATGATCGAACCCTTTCTCGATCTGTTTTCCAGCATAAATACCAACCCGCACAATGCGCAGATCATCTTCACCAGTCATTCGATCGAGGTGATCGGCCTGCTCGGCAAGTCACAAGTGTTCTTGGTGGAAAAGAAGGATTGCGAGAGTGAAGCCTGGCGCCTGGACACGATGGAGGGTGTGCGCAGTCAGGACAACCTCTATGCAATCCTTCTAGATCGGAAGAGC
>ERZ795059.6720-NODE-6720-length-10133-cov-5.165707_pt1 | contig 10133 bp, 5 predicted proteins | sample MGYA00375143_ERZ795059 | MGnify/ENA primary metagenome ERZ795059 (study PRJEB30188, sample SAMN05720168) | activated sludge metagenome | isolation source: Anaerobic digester | place: USA | collected 2015-01-07 ... | reverse complement strand
GGACCGGCAATCCGCACAGCCGCGTGACTTCCGCGGGCAGCCGCCGTTGCACCGGCTCGGACGACAAACCAAAGCGCGCCGTGAAGGAGAACGTGCTCCCCGTCCCCAGCTCGCTCTCCAGCCAGATGCGTCCGCCCATCCTTTCCGCCAGTTGCCGCGAGATGGCCAGTCCCAAACCGGTCCCGCCGTGCCGGCGGGTGGTCGAGGCATCGACCTGCGAGAAGGCCTGGAACAGCTTCGCTTGCTTGTCGGCCGGGATCCCCATGCCCGTGTCGGCGACGGCGACCTTCAGGGTCACCTCATCGTCGGTCTGGGACTCCCGCTCGACCCGGACCACGACCTCGCCGCGTTCCGTGAATTTGATCGCATTGCCGACCAGGTTGATGACGACTTGCCGCAATCGCATCGGGTCTCCCAGCAGGCCGTCCGGGACGTCCGCCGCAACTTCGTGGGCCAGTTCCAGGCCCTTCTCGCTGGCCCGCAGACCCAACGTGGCCAGCGTGTCATCCAGGTTGTCACGCAGGCTGAAAGCGATCGTCTCCATCTCCAGCTTGCCGGCCTCGATCTTGGAGAAGTCCAAGATATCGTTGATCACGGCCAGCAGATAATCCGCCGAACTCTTGACCATCTCCAGGTATTCCCGCTGTTCCGTGGTGAGTTCGGTGTCCAAAGCCAGGTCGGTCATCCCGATGATCCCGTTCATCGGCGTGCGGATCTCGTGGCTCATGTTGGCCAGGAACAGGCTCTTGGCCTCGTTGGCCGCCTCGGCTGCCTGCTTGGCCCGTCGCAACTCCGCCTCCGCTCGTTTGCGCTGTTGGATTTCCCGTTCCAACGAGGCACTGTAGTGCAGGACCTCCGGGAAGGCAGCTATCGCCTCCTTGACCAGCGCTTTGTACGGCAGCCGGCTGTGCTCGATTCCCAGCCAGGGGAGCGGCCGGATCGGCTTGGGGCTGCTCCAGACAATGGCAAACTGTCCGGCCGGCGTGGCTCGGCCGACATAGGCATTCATCGTGACGTGATGGTTCGCTTCGATCGTGAGCCGCCCCGCCGGTCCCGTGAACGATTGTCCCGGAAGGTGTTTCGCGACCTGCGCGACGTCAAACGAACCCGCCGCTTCCACGGCCTGCTTCCAGAGGTAGATTTGGCAGTAGGCCAGCACCATGGGCGCAGAGCAGACCTGCGTCGGGCCGTAACGCTGCTGGAAATCGGCGACGAACCGCCGGTTCTCGGGTAGGTCCAAACTCTGGAAGTAGTTCCAGCATGCCAAATGCCCCTCCGCCACGTCGGCGATGGATTGCAGCTCCGTCTCGGCGACACTCACGGACAATACCGGGACCTCGTCCGCCGCAAGCCCGGCCGCGCGATACTGGCGGAAGAAGGCCAGGTTGCTGTCGCCGTTCAACGTGTTGATCACGAGTTGCGGTCCCAGATGCTGGATTTCGCCAAGGACTTCCGCGAAGTCCTGTACGCCCAGCGGCACGTAACGCTCGGCCGCGATGGCTCCGCCATCGCCGTGATTCTCTACCAGCGACCGGATTAGCTTGTTCGCGGTGCGCGGGAAGACGTAGTCGGACCCAAGCAGGAAGAAACGGGAACCGACGTTGGCCAGCGCCCATTCCATCGCCGGCGAGATCTGTTGGTTGAGGCAACTGCCGGTATAGACGATGTGGGGAGATTCCTCGAGACCTTCGTATTGAACCGGATACCACAGCAGCCCCCCGCCGGCTTCCACCACCGGTCGCACTGCTTTGCGGGACGCCGAAGTCCAACACCCAAACAGGAACGGCACGCCGGAGGCAAGCAACTCGCCGGCCCGCTGGGCGAACGTCTCCGGCTCCGAAGCCCCATCCGCGATCACGGGTTCGACGGGGCAGCCGAGGACGCCGCCCCGCGCGTTGATCTCTTCCACGGCCATCCGTTCCGCGTCCCCCAGCGGCCGTTCGCTCAGCGCCATCGTCCCGCTGAGAGAGTGCAGCAGCCCCACACGGACCGAATGCTTGCCTCTCGTCGCTGCGCGTTCCACGATTTCGTCACGCATGGTCTCGCCATTCTCGATCGGGGAAGCCGCCTTGCGTCGCACTTGGAACACGAGTAGCAGCGGCGCGAAGGGACGACGTGAACGACCCCGAATCGCAGGGGTATCCTAACATTTCCCGCAGTTCCTGTCAGGTGCCGTCCCATCTTTTCCAGCAAAGCCACGGCCAATTGTTTGGCATGACGGGCAGCTATTAGAATAATGGCGCATTCCGCCCATCCGGGATGGAGGGAACGTTGCCGAGTTCGACCTTGACCTTGCGGCAACGCAGGCGTTGCGTTTCGAGAGCGGCTTTTTCGAGCTGCGGAGCCGGCCGGAACCGCTGCTGGAGTCACTCCGGCAAGAAAGGATGTCCCCGATGATTGTCGCTCGTCTGTCCGCAGCCCTGATCGTCGTTGCCGCGGTTGCCCCGTCCGCTGTGGCCGAAGTCAAGCAGGCGCCGGTGGAACGTCTGACCGCCTCTGCCGATGCCGGTCCCAAGTACGGGATCGAGAAGGCTTACGACGGTCTGACGGACACGCATTGGGCGGCCGCCAACCGGCCGCCGGTCTGGGTGCGGGCCGAGCTGGCCGGTGCCGAGTGGATCAGCCGGATGCGGATCCGCCAGAGTGCGGCGACGGCGATTTACGACAACTGGCGGCGGATCGCGGTGACGTTTTCCGACGCCACGACCTTCTCGTGTACGTTGGCCGACCAGTGGCAGGAGCAGGTCGTGTCGTTTCCACGCCGGAAAGCTCACGCCGTGAAGATCACGATCGAGTCGACGTACAAGACCTCGCACTACGTCGGACTGAGCGAGTTGATCCTGGAGGACGAGGGCGAGGCGGTCAGGGCCCGCACCGGCGTGTCCGTTGATCCGCCTCCGAAACCGCCGAGCGCTGAGAGCAAACCGCTTGCGCCGGACAGCGCCCGCACGCGGTCGCCTGCCCCGGACGGCCGAGAAACCCGATCCGCACTGCTGGCCCGATTGTCGCCGACTTCTTTCGGCTCATCCGGACACCCCACGCTGTTCGTCGGGGCGGACGACGTGCAGCGGGCTGCGGCGAACATCCGCAATCACGCCTGGGCTCGGCGAGTCTTCGCCGGCATCCTGGCCGGGGCCGACGGTTGGCTCGATCTGTCGGACGAGCAACTTCGCGCCGCGATCCCCAAACGCGAAGCCCTGTTTGACAGCAAGGCTCCGTGCCCGGAATGCGGCGGGGCGTGCGGCGCTGACCTCAAGCAGCCACACGTCGTCATTTGCCGCAAGTGCAATGTGACCTATCCCAACGCCAAGCACCCCGACGATGGCCGCGGCTGGAAGAACCCGCAGACCGGCGACGTGACCTACTTCGTCGGACTGTACAACTCGTTTGCCGTGGATCGCGTCACGGACGGAGTCCAGGACCTGGCCGACGCCTACGTGCTGACGGGCGACCGCCGCTGTGCCCACGTGCTGAGCGTCCTGCTCGACGCCCTGGCGGCGATCTATCCCAGCTGCGACAAGGGCCCCGTGTGGTATCCGGGCGTGGGCGGGCGGCTGAATCGGCCTTTCTATCAGACGGCCCGCACGCTGATCTACTATGCCAACGTCTACGACCTGACGTACGACAGCCCGGAGTGGGATTCTCCCTCGTGCGATCCGGCCAGCGGCACGCGGCGGGCCAACTACGAGAAGAACCTGCTCCGCCATGCCGCCGAGTACTGCCTCGGCGAGGTCACCAAGCAGAAATCGCCCGCCCTGCACAACGGCAATTGCGATTACCTTCAAGGCGCGCTGGCGGTCGGCCGAGTGCTGGGAATACCGCAGTACATCGACTTCGTCCTCCAGAGCGATCTGTCGATCTTCAACTTCATCGACAACACGATCGACCGCGACGGACAGTACTACGAGACCTCGTTTTCCTACAGCCAGCACGCCGTCGAACTGTTCAGCCATCACGCCGAGATGCTCCGCAACTTCCGCAGTCCCAAGTATCCCCAGGGCGTGAATCTGTACGATCTGCCCAAGCTGCGCACCAACTACCTGCGGGCGGAACGCGACATCGACTGTGCCGGGCACCAGCCCGCACTGGGCGACGCCGGCCCCGATCTGACAGTAACCGGCGATGACGACCGGGCCGCCCTGCTGGGGCGGGTTGCCGAGCGTCTGGAGGTGCTGGCGGCGCGGACCACCGATCCTGCGCAACGGCTGGCCGTCCAGCGGCAACTCTGTTGGCTGGCCGAAGGCGACATCGCCGCCTTGCGATCGAAATCGTCCAGGGGCCGTTGGCTTCTGTTCCACGCCGACGACGTGCCGGCGCCCTCGGACAACGAGAATCCGGCCGCGGCGACGGACACGTGTACGCTGCTGCCGGGCGGGCGCGGAGTGGCTATCCTGCGATCGGGATGGGCCGGGTCCGGCCAGCGTTGCGCCTTGCTGCGTTACGGCGCCACGCTCAATCACGGCTCGGCCGACGAGATGAACGTCAATCTGTACGCTTTCGGCCGGGAGATCAGCTACGATCAGGGCTACGGCTGGGCGCACCACCGTTGCGGCTGGGCTCACTCGACCGTGGCTCACAACGTGGTCGTGGTGAACGAGAAGAACCAACTGCGGAATGCTGCCGGCTCCGGCGGAAGCCTGGAGCAATTCTGCCAGTCGCCGCGCGTGCGCGTGGTGGCTGCCGACGCGCCGCTGGCTTACAGCGCCGAAGGCGTTCGCCGCTATCGCCGGCTGCTCGCCCTGGTGGACACGGGCCGCGACGCCTCGTATGTGCTGGATACGTTTGACGTGGCCGGCGGCCAACAGCACGACCTGAGCCAGCACTTCCTCGGCAGTCTCGTGCAGACCGACGGCGCGACCTTCGGGCCTCCACAGACCTCGGGCTCGCTGGCCGGGCCGCAGTACGAGTGGTGGAAGCTGATTCAGCCCAGCGGTTGGCTGCGCGGCCAGAAGCAGGGGTTCTACTGGAACGCCCCGCCGGAAAACGGCTACGGCTTTCTGTTCCACGTGCGGCAGGGCGTAGGTTGGGACTCCGTCCCGACCCGGTCGGGCCGGAGTCCCAACCTACCCCAAGAGGCTCTGAGCGGAACCGCGCCTAGGTTCATCTGGAAGATCGGCGAGCGCATCTCGTCGTCGCCCCAAGGCGTGACGTATCCGGCGGAATGCGGCCTGACGGCGGCGAATTGTCCGACCCAAGTGTTGGGCTCCGGCGGGTTGCGGGTGTCGGCCGGCCGCCCCGGCGACTTCGCGGCAGTCCCTGTCGCGGTGGAAACGGAGGGCGAATACGTCGTGCTGGCTCGTTTCGCCAAGTCGCCACAGGGCGGCGTCGTGGGCCTGAAGATCGACGGCCAAACGCTCGGCGAGTCCTTCAATACGTACAGCCCGGTTGCGTACTCCAGCGACTTTGCGGCCTTGGGCCGAGCCCCGTTGACTGCCGGCAGGCACGAGCTGCATTTCCAGTGTACGGGCAAGGACGCGGAGAGCGCCGGATACGAGTTCGTCATCGAATCGCTGGCCCTGGAAGTTCCGGATCGACTCGAAGCGCGTCCGGAAAAGCAAACCGAAGGCGTCGTTTTGCATTCGCTGCCCACGGCGGACAGCCAGTACCTGCTGGCCAAGGCCAAGGGATTGGCCAACGCGCCCGATTCGGATTACCTCCTCATCCGGCGGCGCGGGAAAGACCTGGTGAGCCGCTTCGTGTCGGTGATCGAACCGTTTGTTGGACAAGGGCCGGCGTTGAGTGCGACCCGTGACGGTCCCCAGGGCAGCCAGGCGGTGACGAAGATCGCGTCCTCCAACGGCCGCGAGGACTACTTCTTCGACTTCCCCGACGGCAAACCGGGCGAGGTGGCCTTCCAGGAAGGCGGCGTGTCCATCCGTTTCGCCGGCCGTTTCGCCGCCGTGCTGACGCGAGCGGGCAAGCCGGTCGAGATTCTGCTTTCCGGCCCGCGCGCGCTGCAGTTCGGCGATGTGGAGGTGACGGCCGACCGGGCCGGCTACCGCGCCAAGGTGCTTGCCGTCGATTACGAAAAGAGCCGGGTGACGCTCGACACGGCTTTGCCTGCCGGGGCGACCGCGGGGGCTGCGAATCTCGCCTACTTCTCGCGATCGGGTTACTCGCGCAACGCACCGTACACGGTCCACGGCCTTGTGCCGGCCGCCGCCGGCTGCCAGCTTGATCTGGGAGGCGTGCCGCTGGTCTTGGGCCAAGGACGGGCCATCTCGCCCGTCTCGGAGGCGGGCGTGGTCGCCAACGGCGTCCCGTTGGACCGCGAGAAAGCCTACGGGCGAAGCGTCCGAACCGGCTGCTTCGACGGCAAGGCGATTCGCAATCTCCGTACCGGCCAACTCGGACGCATCAAAAACGTGAACCTTGATTCGTCGCTGGCGCTGGAGGCCAATCCCGGCCTCCGCGCAGGCGACCGCTTCGAGTTGCTCGACATCCAGCCGGACGACACGGTCGACATCCCCGGCGTCGTCGCCCTTTGGCAAACCGCGCCGGACCAGTGGACGCTGCGGTCCAACGTGCCACTCACGATCCGCCTGCCCGACGCAGCGTCGATCACGGTGGCCCCATCCACCGGAGACCAGCAAGTCGTTCCCTGCGAAACATCACCCGGCGTCAAGAGCTGGCGGTTCGTGGTCTCCAAAAACTCAGCCGGATATCGAGGAAGGGGTATTGCGGCAGACGGCTGAGGATGGTGGCTCATGACGCTTCGCCCGCGAGGCGAAGGACCAGTTCGCGAACATCGGGGCGGAGGTAGAAGCCCGCTTCGTCCAATTGGTCCAGGTAGGGACGAACCGTCGAGATATGACCTGCGTGTTTGGCCCTCACGAGCACACCCAGTGTCCCCGTGAAACGAATCCCCAGCGTTTTCGCTTGTGTCCGAGCCGCAGCATCGTCCAGAAGCAGCAACGGGTCTTTTCTTCCGAGCGCGAGCGCCATCGCCTCTCGCTCACCCGCATCCAATGCGGCCGGTACTCGCTGCAACTCGACCGGGGCAACTGGCTGAACGGTGACCCACGCCAACGCGGGTAGGATCGGGACATCAATTCCCTTCAGCTGACCCTGACGCAACTCGTCCGCGACCGCCCGCGGCACGATTACGCGCCCATACAAACGCGGCAGAAGATCGAGGCGGCCGACTTGGTGCAGATACTGCAGTGGCGTCGTATTGGAGACTACGTCAGGCATTCCTTATCTCGTCGAGGAGTTCCTCTTCGGTTTGCTGAAAGGTGGCCACGCCGTAGTCCCCAAGTCGTTCCAAGAACTCGACGCGCGAGACACCGGCTAGTCGGGCCGCGGCGCCAGACGAAAGTCTCTTCAACTCAAACAGCTTGACTGCCGCGAGCATCCGCAGCTCCGCACTCGCTTCCTCGGACGTTGCCGCGAGACTTGTTAGGGATTCGTCGGGAAACGTAATCGTGATTTGGGACATCTGTTGCCTGCGCCGATCAAGGTTACTGAACATAGTGTTTCAGCTAAGTCGCCCGCGGAGGCCGTAGGCCGAAGCGGGTGAGCTTGAGCGAGAGGTTTGGCCGTCAACGCATATTCGTTTCGTTCGCTTCTCCATGATCGCCCCAGCTCCCAATCGTACGGCCGGATTTGCACAGCCAGATCCGCGGGGCCCTTACCGACATTGTACCATCTTGCTCGGGTTCACAACACATCCTACGGGCCGAGGTCTTGTCCTGTACTTCGTTAGCCGCAAACTGTCTGGGAGGTGCGGAGCCGCAAGTTCTCCTGTCACTGTCGATGGCATCTTCCGTCGGCCGCGTGCGGACGATATCGTGGCTATGGAGTTGGTTTCCCTTACATCCACGTTCTTGCCTTTCCAGCTACCATGAGCACGAGCAACCATCAACGTACCACCGGGTTCAGTCGGCGCAAGTTCATGGCGGCAGCCACCGCAGCGGCCGGCGTCGCGGCGTCGTCCCCCTGCCAGGCAGCCGGGGCGATGCCGGACGGCGACACGATTATGTCGCCCAGCCGCGAGGTGAGGATCGCTCGCCGGGTCGACGTGCTGGTTTGCGGCGGCGGTCCGGCGGGTGTGGGGGCGGCGATCTTCGCCGCCCGGACCGGGGCCCGGACCATGTTGATTGAAACCATGCCTTTCTTGGGCGGAGTCTGGACCGCGGTGGGGGTTTCCCACCTGATGGCCGGCCGCAGCCGGCGCGGCGTCAACGCCGAAATCCATAGCCGCCTGCCGGTCCACGAGGTGTTCGGCCGCAATATCTACGTGATCGAAGAGATGAAAATCCTGCTCGACGATCTGATGGCCGAAGCCGGCGTCGAAGTCCAGTTTCACACGCGGGCTGTGGCGGTGGCCAAAGACGGCCGGCGTTTGCGCGGCGTGTTCACCGAAAGCAAGTCGGGACTGGAGTTCATCGAGGCCAAGATGGTGGTCGACGCCACCGGCGACGGCGACGTCGCGGCTCGGGCCGGCTGCGAGTACGAGGTGGGCCGGCCCGGCGACGGCCAAACGCAACCCGTCACGCTCTTCGGCACGATCGGCGGTTATCGCGGACAGCCGGCCAAGGGACGGGCCCTGGTCGAAATCCTCGAGCGGGGTGGCTGGCGGCCCAGCTACCCGCAAGTCACCTTGTTTCCGCAACCCGGCCAGAGCGGCGTCTTTGTCCTCATGGCCACTCAGTTCTACGGCATCGACGGCACCGACGTGCGCGACCTCAGCCGCGCCGAAAGGCTCGGCCGCCAGGAAATCCGCCGGTGCGTCCAGGCCTTCCGGCAGCACGGAGGCGATGACTGGAAAGATGCCTTCCTGATCAAGACCGGCCCGGCCATCGGCGTGCGCGAGACGCGGCGCATCCGCGGGCATTACTACCTGACCTGGGAGGACCTCGACCGCGGCGCCCGCTTCGACGACGGCATCGCCGACATCCAAGCCGGTTCGAACATCCACAGCGTTGACGACCCGTACCGCGACCAGCCGGCGGAGACCGCCCGTGCCCGGCCCCAGTTCCGCGTGCAGCCCTACCAGATTCCCTTTCGCTGCCTGGTGACCCGCGACGTCGACAACCTCCTGACCGCCGGCCGCTGCATCTCCGGCGATCATTACGCGCTGGGCAGCTACCGGCTGACCGGCAGCGTGCTCCAGACGGGCGAGGCCGCGGGCCTGGCCGCTGCCCTGGCAACCAATCAGAACGTGTTGCCGTTGGAACTGGACGGCAAGAAACTGGTCGAACGCCTGGAGGCCCTGCGCGGTGAACCCCCGGCTTCCTGATGCTCCCGAGAGAGGGCATGATCGGGGCAGGTGTCCTGTTGACTTGCGAGATTGACACGCGTCGGAACTGCCCCTAGACTGAGCATCATGAGTGCCGTACCGCAAACCGCGATCTGGATTTCCCCCGACGATTACCTGGCGGGCGAGCTGTCCGCCGACGTTCGGCACGAGTACGTCGGGGGGCGGGTGTTTGCCATGGCGGGGGCGAGTGCGGATCACAACCGGATCGCAGGGAACATTTTCCGAGCTTTGGGAAACCATCTCGAAGGCCACCCTTGCGAGGCATTCTTCAACGACATGAAGATCCGCACGCACCGCGAGGTGTTTTATTACCCGGATGTGATGGTGTGCTGCGATCCCACCGACAACGCACGATACTATCGGGAACGTCCGCGCTACGTGTTTGAAGTCTTGTCGGAGGAGACGCGTCGGACCGACGAACGCGAAAAGTCCCTGGCCTATTTTCACACCCCCAGCGTCGAGGCGTACATTCTGATCGAACAGACCAAGATGCAGGTCACCGTCTTCCGCCGTGATGGCGAAACCTGGTGGCGGGCCGAGATCCTCACGCAACCTGGCGACGTTGTCCGTCTCGATGGGATTGAGTTTGAGATCTCGTTGGAACGTATCTACCGCCGGACGGAAGCAGAATTGGCGTAGCAGCGGTGGCCGATGACACTCAATTGGGGCGACTGGTCGATTGTCGTGGCGTTCCTGGTGGTGAGTCTGGCCGTCGGCCTGGCGGTCACCAAGCGGGCGGGGAGCAGTGCATCCGAGTTCTTTCTGGCCGGCCGAGGCATGCCCTGGTGGCTGCTGGGCGCCTCGATGGTGGCCACGACGTTTAGATCGGAAGAGCGTCGTGTAGGGAGAGAGTGTACCATCCAGTGTAGAT
>ERZ795059.6719-NODE-6719-length-10134-cov-5.263121_pt1 | contig 10134 bp, 4 predicted proteins | sample MGYA00375143_ERZ795059 | MGnify/ENA primary metagenome ERZ795059 (study PRJEB30188, sample SAMN05720168) | activated sludge metagenome | isolation source: Anaerobic digester | place: USA | collected 2015-01-07 ... | reverse complement strand
TGTAAACGTAAATTGATTTGATGTAAAATATATCGCCTTATCATCAAATCCTACTCCCTGATAATCTCCCCACGAGCTGGATGGTGTCATTCCATGCAAATCCGAACGTAATACCCAATTATACCAGATACCGTTTGGATCGGAATCATCGGATACAGAAAGTAAATAAACACCTTCGGAAGATGCATCATTTTGATGCAACCAAACCATTATCCACCTATTATCAAAATGGTCATAAGATATCTTAGGATCAAAAACACTAGCTTGAGGATAAATATTTTTATACCAAGTATCACCGGTAATTGTTTGAGGATTTCTGCCATATTTATCGGTTATTCTAAACTGAGTATTTACAGTTTGAATTATATGGTTTGGTCCAACTGCCAAATATGGATCGGGTGGAATTGAATTTCCTTGCGGAATTCCTTTTACACTTGTAAATACGATAATATTATCAGGTGTAAGTGATTTTCCTTTAAATTGAGGGCTAAGGAATAGGTTGGAACCTTCCGGAGCAGTTGCATCATACTCTAAATTTGATGATTCAATATCTGCAATATTTTGGTTTGCAAACATTCTAAAACGATATGGTCTTTCGTTAGATTGAGTCAAAAAATTATTGGTATTTAAAATAACACCGGCAGATGTTGTACCTGTTACCGGTCCTTGATACACTATTTGTGCATTTGAAGAAATTGCCAATAAAAACACAAAAAATAGTGAGTAAAATCTTTTTATCATTCTTTTCCTCCAACTTATGGATTTAATTAAAAAAATACTTATTAATTTAATTATTAAAATATTAAAAAGAAAGGATAATAATTCTGTCTATATACTAATTAAATAAATAATATAAATATTTTAATTAAAAAATTTATTTATTTGTTTAATTTTTATTAAATTACTACATCCTAAATTAAATCAACTTGCAGCTATATGATATACGGTTCACAATTAGAGTTTTTAGAAAAATATAATTCTTTATTAGTTCTTGCAAATAAAGGGTTAGACGATTACCCAGATTACATTTGCAACTACTTGGTAAAAGAACTTGAGTTTCAATCAGTAGTATTATTTAAAGTGTTAGGTAATAATAAATACTTGGCTTTGGGCAAAAGCCATACTGCCAGAAAGAATTATATTAAAGGTACAGAATTTATTTGTAAAAATTGCAAATATGGTCAATTAAATACTGATTTTGCTATTGGAAATGAATCTGATTGTGAAATTGCTGCTAGCGAATTTGTAACTTACGAGATTTGCGTTCATTTTAAAATTAATATTTCACTTAGCGGTATGCTAAAAATTGCATCTCGCACTCCTTTTAATTCCTCAGATACCGAGGTTTTAAAAAAGATTACCGAATATGTAGGGCAATTATTGAATATTTGGTTTATTACACACGGAGGAGTAATAGTTTCAACTAAAAGCCATTTTCCTGTTACCGTTAGCGAAACAATAAACGAACTAAGAACTCCGGCTAATTCAATTATCGGTTTTACTGCAATTCTTTCTGAAGAAAGTTTATCCAGCACACAAACAGAATATGTTAGCACAATAAAAAGAAATGCTCAAAGTTTACTTCTAACAATTAATGAATTGAATGAATTGGCAAAAATTGAAGCAAGTAAAGTATTATTTGAGAAAAAGAGTATTACTATAAAATCACTAGTAAAAGAAATTGTTGATATATTTAAAACTAAAACAAGTGACAAGAATATACAGTTTAATGTATCCATAGATCCTTCTGTTCCATTAACAGTTGATTCGGACGAACAAAAATTGAAATATATTTTGAATACTTTAATTTTTTATAGCTTAAATTCATCAAATTGTTCTAATGTTAGTATCGAATTTAAATTAAGTACAGCTGATAGAATAAATGTGAACATTTCTGCAGACGGGAATGGTTACCTTATTGATAAATCAAAATCAATTTTTGATCCTTTTGTATTAAATAAGCTTAATGAATTCAGAAATTATAATCTTTCGGGCATCTCGTTAATTCTTGCCAGAAAATATTCTACTTTTTATGAAGACGATTTAACAGTATCCAATAACATTAATAGTGGAATTTCATTTTCTTTTAGTATTAAAAGTGATGTATTGCCAACCGATATTGAAAACAAACTTTCTGCTTTACCTAAACCTGTTGCGGATTCTTTAAATCGTATTCTTGTTGTTGAAGATGATTATGCAACATCTAAGCTATTAAGTAATTATCTAAACAAGTGGGGATATGCTCCTACAATTGTCCATACAGCAGAACAGACTTTGGAACAAATTGAAAAATTTAGTTTTTTAGCAATAATATTGGATATTGAAATTCCCACAACAAACGGCTTGGAATTACTTAAAAGAATTCATGAAAATTCTAACTCTAAAAACACACCTGTTATTGTCTGTTCAGTAGAGCCTGAAGAACAAAAAGCATTTCTTATGGGTGCTGTCGAGTATTTTGTTAAGCCAATTAATTATAATTTTTTAGTTGAGGTTTTGACAAGTTATAAACTCCGTAAAGATAGCAATGTTTTATGCGTAGATGATGATTACCCAACGCTTAATTTAGTGAAACAAGCTATAGAAACAGCAGGATATAGAGCAATTGCAGAAAATATAAGTGCTAATGTTATGGATAGAATTAGGAATATTGATGTTGACTTGGCAATTGTAGATTTAGATATGCCCTACCCTAACGGTTTTGAACTGATAAAAATGATTAAATCTGAAACAAAATTTGAAAGATTACCCATAATTATTTATACAGGCAAAGATAATTATCAAGAAGACCTTAAAAAAATTGACGGTTTATTTGAAGAATTATTAGATAAACGTAGTACAAATATTGAAGATTTAGCAGATGTAATTAAATCGATGATTAACAGATACGACTCACCACCTCCTGTTAAAGAAGTTATTGAGAAAAAAGATACAATTAAAATTTTGCTTGCGGAAGACTACAAGCACTCACAAATTATTGTAACAAGATTATTAAAAAAGAATAATTTTGAAAGTATTGTTGTTGTAGAAAATGGTGAAGAAGCAGTAAAAATGTGTACCGAAGATAAGTTTGACCTAATTTTAATGGACATGCAAATGCCTATTATGAATGGTTTTGAGGCTATGGAAAAAATAAGAGAAATGCAGGGTTATGAGAAAACCCCTATTATTGCGCTTACGGCTTTTGCTATGAAAGGCGATAGAGAAAAATGTATTGATGCTGGAGCTACCGATTATATACCTAAACCCATTGACAGTAAAGAATTTATTGAAAAAGTAAAGTATTATACAAATAAAATAGTTAACTGATTTGTCCCAAAATTGATTTAAATTATGATTAATGAAACACCAAGAGTAAGATTTGCACCTAGCCCCACAGGATATTTGCATGTGGGCGGCTTAAGAACTGCACTATATAATTATTTGTTTGCAAAGCACAATAACGGCACGTTTGTTTTACGAATTGAAGATACTGATAGAACCAGATTGGTTCAAGGTGCCGTTGAAAACTTAATTGATACATTAAAGTGGGCAGGATTAGAGTATGACGAGGGACCTTTTATTAAAGGTGATTTTGGTCCGTACATTCAATCTGATCGTTTAGATATTTATAAAAAATATGTTAAAGAATTGATTGACAATAATAAAGCATATTATTGTTTTTGTTCAACCGAAAGGCTTGAAAAAATTAGAGAAGAACAACAGCAACTGAAACTTCAACCCAAATATGACAAACATTGTTTATGTTTAAGCAAAGAAGAAATTCAAAATCGTATTGCCAACGGTGAACCTTATGTGGTCAGGTTAAATGTTTTACCGGATCAATTAATCAGAATTGAGGATGTTATTAGAGGAACGGTTGAATTTAACAGTAATATTGTTGATGATCAAGTTTTATTAAAAAGTGACGGCTTTCCTACTTACCACTTAGCAAATGTTGTTGATGACCATTTAATGAAAATAACTCATGTGATAAGAGGAGAAGAATGGCTTTCTTCAACACCCAAGCATGTTTTATTATATGATTACTTTGGTTGGGAGCGTCCGGTTTTTGCTCATCTCCCACTTTTATTAAATTTAGATAGAAAAAAACTTAGCAAAAGACAAAGTGATGTTGCAGTTGAAGATTTTAGAGATAAAGGTTTTTTAAAAGAAGCACTTGTAAATTTTGTTGCACTATTAGGTTGGACTGCAGGTGATGATGTTGAATTTTATTATCTTGACGAACTAATAAACAAATTTTCTTTAGAAAGAGTTAATAAATCTGGTGCAGTTTTCGATTTAGATAAACTAACTTGGTTAAATGCCGAACATTTAAGAAAAAAATCCAATCCCGAGATTATCGAATTAATAAGAAAATTCAATAATTCCGATAATGCTGCAAAAGGATTTAACGATGAGTATTTATCAAAAGTTGTTGATTGTATGAGAGAAAGAATTTCGTTTATTCATGAATTGTTCGAAAAAGCTCCTTTCTTTTTTAATGAATTTGATTGTTACGATCAAGAAGTTATTCAAAAAAGATGGAAAGATGATTCCGGCAAACTTTTAAGCGATTTTTTAACTTTAATTGAATCAAAGGATACTGTTAATAAACAAGATTTTGAAGATATTTTGCACAATGTTGCGGAAAATAATAATGTGGGAAGCGCTAGAATTATTCATCCTCTAAGATTAGCAGTTTCTGGTATTGGTATTGGTCCCGGTCTTTACGATATCCTTGATATAATAGGTAAAGAAAAAGTTATTTTTAGAATTAAGAAAGCACTTGAATTAATTAAGAAATAAAAAAAAGGCGAGTTAGCTCGCCTTTTTATTTATGATTGTTTTTCAATTTTTGCCCAAGTATCTTTTAATGTAACAGTTCTATTGAATACCATTTTTTCTTTTGAGAAGTCTTTAATATCTGCACAAAAATATCCAATTCTTTCAAATTGGAACTGTTCTCCCGGTTTAACATTTTCCAAATATGGTTCAACATAACAGTTATTTAGTATTTCTAATGAATTTGGGTTTAAATAATCTTTAAATGTTTTCCCATCTTCAGTATTATCCGGATTTTCGGATGCAAATAATCTATCATATAATCGCACCTCAGCAGTTTTAGCATTTTTTGCCGATACCCAATGGATTGTACCTTTTACTTTCCTTCCATCAGGCGAACCGCCACCTTTAGTTAAAGGATCGTATGTACAGTGCACTGCAATAATTTCACCGTTCTCATCTTTATCTACATGAGTACATTTTACATAATACGCATAACGTAACCTAACCTCATTACCCGGTGAAAGTCTAAAAAACTTTTTGGGAGGGTTTTCCATAAAATCATCTTTTTCTATATATAAAACTTTCGAAAAAGGTACTTTACGTGTTCCCATACTTTCATCTTCAGGATTATTTACCGCTTCCATCTCTTCAATTAAATTATCATCATAATTATCAATAATCAATTTTAATGGTTTCAATACTGCCATTACTCTCATTGCTTTTTTATTTAAGTCTTCTCTTACACTATGTTCTAATAATGCAATATCAATAACATTATCTCGTTTTGCTACACCTATCCTTTCTGCAAAATTTCTTATAGATTCCGGAGTGTATCCGCGTCTTCTAATTCCCGCAATAGTGGGCATTCTCGGATCATCCCAACCGTTTACATACCCTTCCTGAACAAGTTGAAGAAGTTTTCTTTTACTCATAACAGTATAGTTAAGATTTAATCTTGCAAATTCAATTTGCTGAGGATGATGTTCAGCATCTATTGCATCAAGTAACCAATCGTATAAAGGTCTATGATTCTCAAATTCCAATGTACAAATTGAATGAGTTATACCTTCCAACATATCACTATAACCATGAGCAAAATCATACATCGGATAGATACACCACTTATCTCCCGTTCTATGATGAGAGGCTTTTAGTATTCTATATAAAATCGGATCTCGCATGTTTATATTTGGAGAACTCATATCTATTTTTGCACGCAATACATATTTACCTTCTTCGTACTCACCGGCTTTCATTTTTTGAAATAAACATAAATTGTCTTCAATAGACCTATTTCTATCAGGACTTTCTTTCCCCGGTTCTGTTAAAGTGCCTCTATACTGCCTCATTTCTTCAGGACTAAGACTACATACATATGCTTTTCCTGCTTTAATTAAATAAATAGCAAACTCATACATTTTATTAAAATAATCTGAGGCATAAAATTCTCTATCTTCCCAGTCAAAACCTAACCATTTTACGTCTTCTCTTATTGAATCAACATATTCTACATCTTCTTTACTTGGGTTGGTATCATCAAAACGAAGATTACACTTGCCCTTAAACTCTTTAGCCAAACCAAAATTCAAACAGATAGATTTGGCATGTCCAATATGTAAATAACCGTTCGGTTCAGGTGGAAAGCGTGTGTGAACTTTTCCATAAAATTTATTAGTTTTTAAATCATCTAAAATTATCGCTTTGATAAAATTGACAGAACTTAAGTTTTTCTCTTCTAATTCATTACTCATATTAAAATCCATTTTAAAAATTAACTAATTTAAATTTAAATAAAATTTAATTAAAATTAAAGTAAAACATTATATATTATCCGGTTATCGGAATGTTAAAAACGAATGTAGTTCCAACATTAACTTTACTTTTTACTTTTAACTCTCCCCCATTTCGTTCAATAAACTCTTTGCACAATACTAGCCCTAAGCCTGTTCCTTTTTCATTTTCCGTTCCTCTTCTACTAATATTCTTATCAATTCTAAACAAGTCTTGTAGTGTATTTTTATCCATCCCTATTCCGGAATCCGATATAGAAACAATTGCAAATTTCTTCGTCTTTTTAACTGATATTTTTATTAAACCACCGCGGTTTGTAAATTTTAAACTATTTGATAGTAAATTTGTAATAACACTATTAATCATTTTAATATCGGCAAAAACAAATACATTCTCTTCAAATTCGGTTTCTATTATTATTTCTTTTTTAACCGCATTTCCCATTAATAAACTTTTAACACTTTGTATTAATTTCGATAAATTAAAATTCTCTTTTACAATTTCAATTTTTCCTAATTGTACTCTACTCCATTCCAACAAGTTTTCTATTAAAGCATATAAATTTTTTGTCCCTTCACCCATATTTTTAATTATATACTGAACTTCTCCCTTGCTTAAAGTATCATATTCTTCTTTAAGGATATTGTAAAACCCCAATATACTTTGAAATGGACTTTTTAAATCATGTGCAATTATTGAGAAAAATTTATCTTTACTGGTATTTATTAATTTTAACTCTTTTTCAGATTCTTCTAACATTTTAGTTTTATTTTGTAACTCGCCAATAAACACATTAAGTTTATTTGTTGCTAAAGTTAATTCGGTAATATCGCGTGAAATAGCAAAAAAACCCATGTTCTCCCCCTTGGAATCGGTTAAAGGTAGTATTTCTATATCTATATGTTTATTTTTTGTTTTAAGAGGGTTTTTATACCATAGTTTTGCATTCCACCTTTTTTTTTCTCCAAATATTTTTTCTAGGTTTGATATTGGAGGAATAATTAACCCATATCGTTCAAAAACCGAATAATGTTTTTTTATTATTTCTTTTTTACTAAATCCAAACATCAATTCGGTTGCAGGGTTTAAATCTATTATCTCACCTAAATTATTAAATATAAAGACGGAATCATTTAAATTTTCAAAAATTAATGCACTCCTTCTTAATTCTTCTTCATATTTCTTGATATCTGTTATATCTAATATTAAAGTAATTATTCTAATTAATTTTTTATTATCCAATACCGGAATGAATTTTACTTCAAAATAATAACTTTCATCACCAATAATAAACGGTTCAAATATAATCAATTCCTTTTTTGAATCAATTATAATATCGTAAAAGCTATTATTTAAAAACGTAAAGAAACTTAACATATCATCCAAAGTTAGCACTTTACAAATTAGTTCTTCATTCTTCTTCTTTAAAAAATTTAACAAAGAGTTATTCATTAATACAATATTTCTATTTTTATCTATAACAAATAACAAATCACTTAAAGCATTTATTGTAGTCTTGTTTAAGTTTTCGGAATTAGATAATTCAACTTCGGTAATTTTCCTTTCTGTAATGTCTCTAAAAACGCTTAATAAATATGTCTCATTCTCTAAATCAATATATCCATTTGTCAGTTCAAACCATACAAATGAATTATTCCATAAATGAAGTTGCCTTTCAAAGCGATATGGTAGGTTTTTATTTTTTATATCTTCCGATAACTTTTTAAGTGATTTTTCTCTTTTGTTTTTGTTTTTTATCTCCGATAAACCATTATAAAATAATACAGATATTGGTTTTCCTATTAGTTCTTCTTCGCTTAAACCGAACATTAGACAAAAAGCCGGATTAACCATAAAAATCTTTCCGTTTGAATCCAAAATTCTCATCCCGTCAATCGAATTATTCCAGATTGATTTAAATAATAGTTCCGATTTTTGTAATGCTGCTTCAATTATTTTTTTTTCGGTTATATCCCTTGTTATCCCTAAAGTACCGATAATACTTTTATCATAATCCAAAAGTGGAGCTTTAATTGTTGATACCCACCTAAAACTTCCGTCCGAATGTTTAATCAATTCTTCTTTTTTGATATACGGAACACAACCATCTACTAATTGTTTCTCATCTATTAACGCATCTGTAGAGTGGCTCTCGGTAAAAAAGTCTTTATCGGTTTTACCCAAAGCATCCTCTTCGTCTTTAACTCCAAGCGTTTCAATTTGTGTTTTATTGATTCTTAAAAATCTACTTTCTTTATCTTTAATATAAATAGAATCCGGTAATTGATTCATTATATTAAACATATACATCTTCTCAATCTTCAACTCATTTTTAATACATTCTAATTTTGTAATATCCCTAATAAAAAAAATATAAAAACAATAATCAATAATTACTTTAACAACTTTAATTTTAAATTGAATTACTTTTCTATAATCATTTATCGTATAATTATATTCGTAAATATTATTAAACTTATTAATATTCTCAAGTAAATCCGATTTATCGTTTAGATGCATTAAATATAAAATTATTTCCTCATCTATGTTAGTTAATAATTCTTTAGCTTTATCATTTTTATTAATAATATTAAAGTTTTCATCACAAATTATTATTGAATCTGTGCTATTATTAAAAACATTAACAAACATTTCATTTTGATTTTTCATAATACCTTCTTTTAAGAAAATTTAATACTAAGTTTTTTCATTTTACTTTGTAATGTTGTGGGTTTAATTTTTAATAATGCTGCTGCTCCGTCTTTTCCATAAATTTTTCCGTTACATTTTTTTAATGCATTAATAATTATATTGGAAATCTCTTCGTCTAACGACCCCAAGTCTTTAATATGGTTATTATTTTCAACTTTACTACTTGCTATATCTTCAAACTTTTCAAATAAAATATGTCTATTTTCAATAATCCCAAAATTAGCTAATATTGCTCCTCGTTCAATAATATTACTAAGTTCTCTTACATTTCCAGTAAAATTATAGGTATTAAGCTTAATAATTGCACTTTGGTCAAGCATTAAATTTTCAGAATTGTACTTAACTTTTAATCTTTCGATAAAACGATTGCAAATTAGTATCAAATCTTCTTTCCTATCTCTTAACGGAGGCAAATTAATAGGAAAAACACCTAATCTATAGTATAAATCTTCACGAAATATACCTTCTTTTATTTTATCAGACAGGTTAACATTTGTAGCGCATATAATTCTAACATCTGCCTTTAATGTTTTCTCACTTCCTACTCTCTCAAAAGTAAAATCTTGAAGTGTTCGTAACAATTTAGGTTGAAGTTCTATCGGTAAATCACCCACCTCATCCAAAAAAAGAGTACCTTTATCTGCTAATTCAAACCTCCCTTTCCTCGTTTGATAAGCTCCGGTAAAAGCTCCTTTTTCATGTCCAAATAACTCACTTTCTGCAAGATTACTGTTTAATGCACTGCAGTTTAATGCTATAAAAGGTCCATTTTTTCTATTGGATAGTGCATGAATTGTTTTTGCAACTTCTTCTTTGCCTGTTCCTGTTTCACCCAAAATCATTACAGGTATTTCAGCGGCTGCA
>ERZ795059.6717-NODE-6717-length-10135-cov-17.409921_pt1 | contig 10135 bp, 6 predicted proteins | sample MGYA00375143_ERZ795059 | MGnify/ENA primary metagenome ERZ795059 (study PRJEB30188, sample SAMN05720168) | activated sludge metagenome | isolation source: Anaerobic digester | place: USA | collected 2015-01-07 ... | reverse complement strand
TATGAAAAAAGTAGACTTAGAGACTAAATTTTTCCTGCTTACGAGCCTTATTCCTAAGTTCGTTTACTGCCCTCAAAGCGTTCGGGTCGAACCTTTCACGCTTAACCACACTTACCATATGGTTGAATTCGTTTTCAGTTATTACCTGACCAACGTATCCTTCGGTCTTGAGCATATAACTCTTTGGTGCTTTACTTGCAGCAGAAGGGTTTCCTTCGGCATCCAAAGTTGCATCGAAAGTCAAGTTAAGAAGTTCCTGAATTTTTTCCTGAACACTGTCAGTCATAGATTTCTTGGTTTTCTTCAATGCTTTTTCAAGCAAATCAACAATATTTTCCTGATGTGACTTTTTCAAGTCATTGTAAGTTTCAGTAAAAGTACTCATTACTGATTTCTTCTTCAACTCGCTTATAATTGCAAGTGAACCATAGCAGTCACGAATCATCAAGTCCCATACCTGTTCAGCGTAAGTGAATGAAGGGAATTTGTCGATTGCGACAATTTCACCGTCAACAAGTACGATGATACCGATAAGGTTACGTGGACGTTCAAAGTGGGCAATAAACTGTTCGAGTTTCTTGTCATATTTTTCGAAGTACACGTTAAGGTAGTTACCTGCATTTGACTGAGTGTCAATACCAAGTTTCTGAATAGCGGGATAAATCCTACCATATGAACTTGGCTGACCAACAGTATCAAACACCATTTCACGCATGGTTACTGGAAGCATACGGAACTCCTGAGTACCACGAAAATGTCCAGTCTGTCCACCCTGAACACAACCAGCATCGTGATAAGTAACGTTACCATACTTTTCAACGTAACCTGCTTTGGTCATACCATGATTCTGAGCACTCTGCTTGGTCATAACAGCCATCTGAGTAGGAAGAATAACTTCCTTATTTTCCTTATTTGTGAAGGAAATCTGACCATATGAACTGTTACCAGCCTGAACAGCAGTCAATGGATTCGCAAAACGTTCATCCAAAGAATATTCCTTGTCAGTCGTGAGACATACAACTTGCATGTTCAAAATTGACTGAACGATGATGTTTCCATCCCTGTCTTTAACCGGACGGCAACCTTTGAGCAATTCTGTGAAATCTCTTGTATTCATGATATGATATTTTAAGCGTTAATACTAATTTTTTTATTCCTCTTAACAGGTGCTGCTTCAAGAGCAAGAACCTGATTTTCAAGCCACCTCTTGGTGTCAATTTCAAGCAACCTTGCGTTAATCTGAGGCTGCAATGCAGCAGGGTTGTTTATAGCCATCGTAACGACACCTGAACCAAGTTTCCTTACGTTAGCACCCATTTCAGCACTTACGATTGGTGAAATCTGGAACATCGGTATATTCCTTCCGGTTTCTGCCTTCCAGATTGAAATAACTTCGTTAGTCAATCCGTCATATGCATTTTCGTAACCATCAGTTAAGATAAAGATTGCATCATATGGTTTTGAAGGATTTTCACTCTTCAAAAGTCCAATGAATGAACTTGCCAAGTCAGTAACTTCACCATCAGTATACTGAATACTGCAACTGTTGGTTGCAGATTTGCTCAATACCCTTGCAGTAAAATCTGCCACTGCCTTTGGAGTATTCTTTGATTCAGCCTGATGACCGTCCATTGAATTACTCTTGTCAACAATGATACCGATGTTCTGGTAGAAAAAACCTGCAATCTTTTTCTTGTCTGCAAGTTTATCAATTGCTGACATGATTTCGTCAGTAAACCTCGTTTCATAACCAGTCTTGTAAAGTGCCAAGAAGTCAGTTGCCTTTTCCATGTCAACAGTCTTTTCAACACCCAACTTTGCAGTTGATTTGGTCTGACGAACCTGCTGGTTTACAGAAGTAACTGTAACATTCTTCCTGATTAAAGCCTTTGTTGCTTCTCTCTGGATTTTTGTTGACCACATTGAGTGATACTGAGGATGCCTTACACTTGAAATCAAACCAAGCAATACTTCTTCAGGAACGCTCTTGATACCAGTGATGTCAGTCTTTGCCTTCTGATATTCACTCAAAAGAGGAAATTCAGTTGCACCATAAGTAACACCAGCATCTTTCTTGAAAATGAAAAGCAAGAGTTTGAATGCTTTCATAGGTTCACCATTGTAATACCTTAATATGTATTCATTCAAAATCTTCATTTCCTTTTCATTTCCAACAACAAATTCACCAACATTTGCTGCTTTGCCAGCAATTGAAAGCAATACAGAAGTCATCTTCTTACCATATACGTGCCTCAAAATTTCGGCAAGTTTGTTACGGTACTTCATCGCATAGAATTCAAGGTTGTCCTGACCCCAAATAAAGCCAAGCACAATCTTCCTTGACCTTTCGTTGTTAACCTTTGCGTTCTTCAAATCTACGAATAAACGAAGAACATAAGGCAAACCGTTTTCGCCAAGGTTATTCAATGCGGTAAGGACTGCCTTATCGCTCAATCCATTATCATACCAGTCAATTGGATTGACAATATTGCATGCTCCACCCTTTAACGTATTCTGAAATTCGTTCAAAAGAACTTCAGCTACGAATTTACCTGTTGCTCCCTTTTGACTTGCTACAATCAACGGGAGTTCCTTTGAAAGTTTATACAAACTCTTGATTTGAGTCTGGATAGCCTTCAATTGTTCGTCTTTTCCGTGGTAGTAAGTAGCACTGCTCTTAGCACCAGAAGCAATAGTAAGACCGTCAATTAATGACTGCCTAACGGTTGCAAGCGATTTTTGTGTCAATACCAATTCTTTCATAATTTTACCTTTATTTATATTTATTAATTAAGTGCCTTTTGTCCATTTGCTTTGTCCAAGAAACGCTGTAAATGACCAACAGCAATTCTATTTTGTTCTTCAGTGCGATGTCCACCCTTATTAAACAATAATGTTTCCACCACACACGCAACACCTTCTACCAGCATTTTTTGAGATTCACGCAATTCAGCGATTTCCTTTTTCAATTCTGCATTGTCGCTGGTTTTTTCAACACAGAACATCTGATTCAACCATTTCATCCCCTCTTCTGTCACCCTTACCGGACTCGTTGTAAAATATCCCATCTTCACGTACTTTGGAAGTGGTTGATGGTTTTTCTTGATTATCCTGTTACGTTCCAAAATATTAAGCAAACCATTTCTTCCAATTTTACCGCAATAATCGGTTAATTTCAACCTTTTTGCAGTATCTGACATCGTATAAAGTGCAGGTCTTGTTGCTTCTTCTTTCATTTCCCTGTACTTCTTTTCAACCTCAATGAAATATAAACGTGCCCGTCTACCTTTTTCATTGTTTTGAACCATTGCAAGTTCTTTGGCACAATCCAAAGTCAGTGCATATTCGATTCGATATATCCTTTCAAATGCCTGTGAATCAGACTCGCTAATTTTAGCGAATGGTATTACATTACCATTTATATCGTAAAAAATTCGAGCGTAATCCACATTTTCAATGAACTGATATTTCTTTATTCGTCCTTTAAACCAGTTCGAAAAATCTTGTTTTGCTTCAAGAAATTCATGTAAATCTCTTGCATTTACCACCGGACTTCCGGTTTTAATGCTTTTTCTGATTTTAATAAGTTCTTCCATGTTGATAATTTAAATGATGCCAAATATAAAAATATTTTTCCAACAAACAAGTACTTATACGATACTATTTTCAAAATGTTACAAAGAACGTCAAAAAAAATCAAAAAAAAAACGGGTGAGTTGACAGATTTCTCTATCAATCCCCACCCGTTTATGTCTGGAATAACTCTGCTTCTCAAAATAAGAGAAGAAGTGCGGTTGTATTGCCTGTAAGTTGTCTCCCCTCTCACACGGGGGAGATTGCATGTTTCAATTACTGTAAACACAGCCAGTTCTTCCATAAAAGTTTAAATTTTTTGAAAAAAATGCCACACGACTGTGACCAAAAAACCATTCTTAACCGAGCACCCGTCAGTGCTACTTCAAATGTTAGGCTTCGAGCGGTGGGGTATGCTCTGAATTTTAATATGCATTATCATAATTTTGCATTCCCAGCTTACCACTCTCAATAATTTAAGGGAACAATTTAAAAGTATTTTGTTTTGTTTGCAAGTTTAAGAGACTTGTGCCTTAACCACTTGGCTAATTCTCAATTTTGGCTGAGAACAATGGATTCGAACCATCGTATTACTGTAAACACTTTTCGTTTTCCCCAATATTTTAAAGAACATCAAATAAGGTGCTGATTGCGGTCTCGTGATTGTAATCCGACCTCTCTCACAATTCACATGAAGTAATCAACTTCATAACACCTTTAATAAATTTAGAAGAATTTTGTTGGTTTTTCTTGGTTTCAAACTTCTACGAATTTTTACTGTAAATACCAACCGTTCTTCTTTTTGTAGCGGGGGCAGGACTCGAACCTGCGGTCTTGACGTTATGAGCGTCACGAGATGCCAACTTCTACCACCCCGCAATGTGACCGCCTTATTTTGGGAAGGCGGTGACCCTTATTATCGCCTCAGTTCCAAACCGAGGACTTGTTCCGTGACATATCTGCCCCAGAGTTATAAAATAAAAAAGAGATAATTTGTTTGTTATTTTGTTTAACAATGACTGGAATTGAACCAGCGACATTCTGCTTGACGTGCGGACACTCTAACCAACTGAGTTACTTGTATTACTGTAATAACAACCAGTTTCTCTTTTTTGTGGGGAGAGTGCGATTCGAACGCACAATCTTTTGTTTTCAACACAAATTGCTTTACCTTTACTGAAAACACTACAAGTTCTCCTGTTCTTACACCGGAGCAGTGAGATAGTATTTTTTGTTTTTGATTTGCTATCTCCCCATTTTAAAAATTTCAATCGTTAAAAGAACGTTTTTGTCATTTAGACGATGCAAATATAAAACACATTTTTTTCTTGTGCAAGTATTTTTCAAAAAAATTTTAAAAAAAATGAAAAATATTTTATCGCACGTCTGGATTTATAAATACGATGATATTTTGGAAAAGTTGCAAAACTAAGAAAATATTTTATTCTTTTCTTATATTTCCTTGTTTTTTACGATATTCTTCAAGCATTTTAAACACGCTTGGATGTGACTTTTCTTCGTCAGGGTCAATTAGTTGCACTTTCTTTTCTTCAGAAACTGGCTCAATCTCAATTTTCTTTGGATTTCCGTGAATATCCACTCCCGGTGAAACAAAGGCACTTGAATCAAGTGATACTTTTTCCACTCTTGGGGATTCAACTGGTTCTGACTGCTTATTAATATCTTCAATTTTTACTTCCGGCTGTACGACAATTTCATTAGCCGTTGTTCCAGATTCTCCATTCCATTCAAACGGTGCATCATCCACATTTGCTCTCATTATTTTTTCAATTTCAGCTATGGCATCCGCATTACTTTGTTCAATATTACTATTTACACCATCAGTTATTCCCTCATTTATTCCCTCATTTACAATATCATTTGCAGTATCAATTTCCAAAATATCATCTTTTGGTTTTTCAATAAAAGGATACGCATTATCACTTCTTATAGCAAAGTTTTCCAGTTTTGGCAATCCTTCAATATCACCACTTACAGTATTATTATTTTCATTCGAACCATTATACATTGAATCATATGCGGTTTTATAATCCACCAATTTATCCTTTGGAATATCTGCTACAACATCCCCTATTGTAACATCATCACTATTATCATTTGCCTTATCAATTGATTTTTTCTGAAAATCAGAGAGATGTGAGTGTATTTTACTCATTTCATTACTGTTCTCTTCAAGATTTTCAATATCTTTTTCACCATAATGCTTTGCATACTTATTCACTTGGGCATATTTGTACCTGCTGTCTTCGATACGAATTTCCATTGTATCGTTATTGAAAATAGCATCATCAAATGTCTGACCATCTTGTGCAAATCTGGCTTTGATAATCCTGATATTTGCAAGTTGTGCTTCTTTTTGTTCTTTGGTTTTTGCAACCGACATGAACAAGTGTGCCTTCTGTATTCTTTTAATACTACCGCCAGTTTGATGTGCTTCAACATATTGCGAATCAAAACCAGAACGATTTGACTGTATTGCAGTCCATGCGGGTATGTCAAAATCTGATGCCAATGCTTCAAACGATTTTATAATTTGAAGTTCAGCTTCAGTTCTATCGGGTGTTTTCTTGTGTGATTCAAGACAATCCAAATAATCAAGTATAAGTATATCGAACTTAATTCCAGTTTTCTTTTGATGCCTAATCATCCAATTACGAATGTCAAGCATTGTTGTGTTTTCTTGACTGAATCTCTTAATAAGAAGAACACCCTTCCCCTTCATTGATTCAGCCTTTTCACTACAAATTTTAAATGCTTTCTTGTTTTCTTCTTCGTCATCCATTTTACTTAATGGAACTTTTGACCAAATAGCATAATGCTTACGCTGAATCTGTTCCGTAGTATCCTCAAAAATAACTTGAAGCACGTTTTTCTCAGCCTCATATGCATAATTGGCAATCTTAGTAAGTAATGTGGTGTTATGCGTTAAAATATAATCGTCAGTAACGTATAAATGGTCATCATTTTCAACATAAATACATTGAGCCTCTTCTTCATGTGAAAAAACAATATTACAAATAAATTTTTTGTTTGCATACTTAATTCTATATCTAACCCTTTTCAATTTTCTTGGTAATAAACATGGTTGAATATTGGCAGTTTCTGGAAAACTTATTGTTATGTCATATGATTCTCTACCATATACTTTTTGATTACTTTTATTATATTGTTTATTTTTATTTTTTATTACACAAGTTCCGCCTAATGATAATACTAACTCACGAACCTGTAACGCCAACTTATTTGATGTTGTTGAATATATTATAGTGCCACTGGATGATACTGTGCCATCGCTATCGATTAATCCTTGCAATAATGCTTCTCTATTTTTTATGGAATTAAACAAATAAATTTCAGGTATTTCCTTTTCATATGATAATTTACCGTATAAATTTAAATCATTTTGCAAGTGTAGCTTACTATCGAGAAGTAATATTTTATAAATTTTTAAATAATTCTCCCCACGTCCTTCAAATTCAACAACCTTTGTTTTTTCATATAAATCACGCACTCTGTCAACGACAAATTTATCCGTTGTTGTTATATGTGGTTGATTATTTTTTGATAAACATCCGTCACCCAATAGTACACCCATAACATATGGGTGTATTTTAACATCTTTTTCTATGAATTCAACTGGTTGAATATTAGGTAGTCTATAATTTAAAACAGTTTTGCTATTGTTGGATAATATATAATCATTCATCATTTCATTAACAGTTAATTGAACATAACTGTTATCGGGAGAATAGTATGTGATACCACCCAATTTATGTTTATCTGTTCTTTGTTTGTGGGTATTTACTGACCAAATATGTTCCTTATCACACAATACTGATGTGTTGTCAGTAAAATCAATTCTATATATATCTCTCTTCCCTTGTGGAAATACACCCAATACTTTTTGCGACTTACCATTGCTTCCAATAACCAAGTCATCGACTTTAATATCACCCATTTTAATCCAACCATTTGGAGTAAGTACCTTAGAACTAAGCGGTTGCGCTTTTCCAACCCCACTTGGTGTCAATATCACACCTATTTCGCCCTTACCGAGTCCACCACCAGTGACCGCATCAAGTACATCAACACCCGTTGGTATTGGCTGACGAAACTCTTTTCTTAACGCTTTTTCAATATTGTCAATTACTTCTGTGCCATAATCCTCTTCATCACCAATATGTGAAATTCTTTGAATTTTCTCATCAATTTCACCAAGCACATGTTTTCTTCTTATTTCACCGTTCTTTGTTTTGTCGAGAATAAATTCAGCAAATTTTCTCCATTCCTGTTGTTTTATAAAAGTATTTGTTTCCTTTTGAACAACAGAACCATCATGAAGCATTTCTTTATTTAAAATTCTTTCGTTCCAAAGTGTAATTCTTTTAATGACAGAAAATAACGATTCTTCTTCAATTAAATTATTTGGAGTTTTGTATTTGTTGATTGCCTGATGAATACTCTGATTTTGAAGGTTTGGAACTTTTTCATATTCCTTAAAGTATTCAAGCATAATGATGAACAACCTCTTTAAATTGGGGTCATCAAAATATTCAATAGCTAAATTCGGTATGGTTTTTTCTGCAAATTCTGGTTCTACAAGCAATTGCCACATAAGGCGTTGCTGAAATTCCGGTCCGAGATATGCTGTAAAAGTATTTTCTGTACTATCTGCCATTTTATAATAATGTTATAAAAAGGGCAGTTGCTGTTAATATATAAAGAATAAAAATAATTATGAATCAAATTTTAAAAACCAAGAGCACAGCAACTGCCCAATATTATTTAAACTCAGTTCTTCCTGAGTTTTCGCAGCATTTCTTCTCTTTTTGCCGGGGGAAGTTCTCTGATTTGATTAATTGATAATCCTTTGATGTTAATTAAATCATAATCATCCCACATATTATCAATGTCGTCCCTTTTTATGTGATTGAAAATTGTGTTTCCAACCTCAACAACTGTGTCAATTAAATCAACCGACCAGCGTGCAACCGGATTGAAACCATCAACATAAAACAGCCTTTCAACTATGGTTTTATCGTTAATATAAAAACCGATTTTACATTCAACACCACGAATTACCTTTTCCTCAATTTGCTGAACAATTGGCTGTGGATTATAACGCATACCCCCCCTATATTCCTGTGGATATAAACTTATCATCTTCTGATGATATTGAAACAAATCAAGTCTCTCGTTTAACTCCGTCACATAACTTCTTTTTGAAAGTACTTTTTGGAGTTTAGTTATTGCACGGGGCAATATTTCCCTTATATCAATGGAATATCTTGTAAAAGGGTTAAACTGGTCTGCATCGAAAACTTTTTCACCTAACAAAACATTACCCTGATACAGTGAAAACCTAAACTCATTATTAAATTCTTTCTCGTTCATTTGATTTATTTTTTATGGTTAATACTATTGACACAAATATAATTGGAATCCGGCAAAAGTGAAAGACTTTTTCACAAAGTAGTTAAATTTTTTTTCTCATACTCTTTAAGTAATTGTCTTTCACGCATGATTACAGTATAGAATGGTTCTATGTAATTGGGATATGTGCTACCATATACCGATAAAAACTCATCTTCTTTAACCATCCACTCGTATAATCTCTCCCCTCTTTTCTCTTTTCCCTCTGCATCCGACTCCAACAATGGCATTTCCAATTGCTGCAATTCTTCAATTGCTGCTTCCGTTAACATCGGTTTTGATAGATTAACTAATTGATAGTTTATCTTCAATCTTTCAACGCCTTTCAATAAATTTTCAAGTGCTTTAAGTGGCTGCTTCTTTTCAACAATTCTTTGCTTATTCATTTCATCGGCTTTTTGACAAATTTCTCTAACCGATAAATGCTTATATTCCATTTCTGGAAAATATTTTAATAACGTTGTTTCCTTTATCCCTTCAATTCCTTTTATGTTATCAGATACGTCACCACAAATTATTTTAAGCACCAATGCATTCGAATAATGATGCTTAAAATACATCATATAATTAATTTTGGTAACTGGTTGACTGATATTTGGGAATATGATTGTGATATTCAAATCAAGTAATTGTGCAAAGTCCCTGTCATTTGAATACAAAAAGATTTCTTCTTTGTTGTTGTATTGCTGACAATATGCTGCGATTAAATCATCAGCTTCAACATCATCGACTTCAATTTGTCTTAAATATAATTGTTCTGCATATGCCTGAATGCGTTTTCTTTGTTTTAAAATGGATTCTTCTTTAGCTTTTTCCCTGCGGATTTCCGCAGCAGATAGTTCAATCTTTCTATACCATTCCTTATTTTTTCGATTGGCTTTATATTCCCTATCGATACGATGGCGCATTACTCCACCACCTTCCCCATCCCAAATGAGCACAACCTTATTAATCATATGCTCCTTTATTAATTTACGAATGGTTGTCATAAAAGAATACAAACCGCCAATGTGACCGAATTTGGCGGTAAATGTATCCTTTGCTCCGTGATATGAACGTTGTAAAAGATAAGAAGAATCCACTAACAAAGTTCTGGTTTTCATTCAAT
>ERZ795059.6715-NODE-6715-length-10136-cov-5.703502_pt1 | contig 10136 bp, 11 predicted proteins | sample MGYA00375143_ERZ795059 | MGnify/ENA primary metagenome ERZ795059 (study PRJEB30188, sample SAMN05720168) | activated sludge metagenome | isolation source: Anaerobic digester | place: USA | collected 2015-01-07 ... | reverse complement strand
TGAAAGATGTCTCGCAAACCCCGAGAATAACTAATATCTACTCCGGGACGGGGAAAATCATTGCGCAGAAGCATGGTCGCCGTTTCGTTGATGCAGAGAACACGACCACGAAAGACGTTGCGAATCGTGTTGAGAACCGGAGTTTTACCGGCTTTCTCTCCGCCGGTCAGCAGGATTAGTCTTGGTTTCATCGGAACCTCCTATTGGCAAGGAGAAAGGACTAGGCAAAGCGTAGCATTCATTTTTTAAAAAGAAAAGAGGGAGCAACACATGGGTTACTCCCTCCCGGCGACGTGAAATGTCGCCTTAGATGCGGTGATGACAGCCTCGCGGTCCGAGTCCGCAAGGACAGCTGGCGGATGCGGGGATGGCAGGGGGCTCGCCAAAGTTCAGACGAACACCGCTCGTGGCGAGCAACTCGCCGAGCGTGATGTCGCCCAACTCCTCCGGGGAGCCCGCGTCGCCCTGCTCGTCGGCGATGGAGTCAGCTTCCCAGCTGTCCCCACCGTCGTAGCCGTAGCAGATGCCACAGTTGGTGCAGGGGTGCTTGCCCGGCTTACACCGACAGCGAGCCCGACTTTCGATGCCGGCCAGTGCCTCGAACTCCTCCCATTCGAGGTTCGTCTCCCTTGTGGCGGAGACGATCTTACGACGGGCGTTCTCGCCCAGGAGAGAAACCAAACCAGAAGATCCCCAGCGACGAGTGGTATGAGACATGGTAGCCTCCCAAAAAAAGAACTGTAATTCGTTTTATTATAGCGTATTTGAGCGTTTTTGTCAATAGCAAAAAACTTTTTTTGTTTGTTTTTAAACTTCTTGCTTAATTTTAGATAAAAAATAGACTAGAATGTTGTCTAGTCTATAAAACATTATCGACGGGGAAGCAAAGATTCTTCCAGTTTTTGGATCTCCAAAGCGAAAAGATCCCAATCTTTAGAGGAAATTTCAACTAAAGCGTCGGAATCAACGTTTGAATCCCCTGTTCTTTGCGATTGTTCCTCGCCCAACTTTTTCAATCTCCGCCAAAGCTCCAAATGCGCTTTCGAAGTTCGACAGAATCCAGCCGCATCCATACTTCCAGAGAGGTCTAGCGCCAAATCTTTGAGATCACGTAACGTGCTACACATCCGGTATCTCCTGGCTGAAATCAAATGTCTGAAAAAATCGGATCGTCCCCTTCGGGAAAAAGGTCATGATCGTCGTCTTCCGCAGGCAAACTCGGATTACTCGCTTCTACAGGAACAGAATCGCGCTTCCGGCAGCAGACTCCGCCATTGGCACAAGGCGCCACCGACCCGAGAGACTGGCAGTTGCAGTCAGGATGACTCTGCTTGACCCTGACAGAAATATCGCCAACGATTTCAGGGAGATTGGGCATATCCTTCCTCCTGCCGTCGAGGGACTTGCAAGATTATAAAAAATTACTAATGATCTGTCAATTATAAAACTTAATTCTCAAATAACAATAAAAAAGCTATAATTAAATATAATTATAATGAAATCAAAAAAGTTTATGCTTTATCTAAACCAGCTAATCTCGTTGGGCTTAACGGAAAAAGAAGCTTCCGTCTATGAGACGCTTCTCAGGTTGGGACCGAGCACTATCACGCCGATTCTAAAAGAAACTCATTTCAAAAAAGGAGATAGTTATAATATCTTGCGCGCTCTCTCTAAAAGGGGCTTAATTAAGGAAGAGAGAAAAAGAAAAATATTTTTTTCCGCGGAACAACCACAGAATTTGCAAAAAATTATTTTCGAAAAACAAAAAGAAATAACTCTAGCGCAACAACAACTTGATCAAATTATTCCAGAGATGACAACGCTTTTTCAGTCGCGAACAGAGCACCCCGTGATTCAAGTGTTAAAAGGAGTATCCGAAACAAAAAAAATGTATGATGAAATTCTAAAAACAAAAACAGAGTTACTGATTTTTGTTTCTCGCTATGACTGGGATAACCCAGAAATGGAAAAATTAATTAAGGACAATGTAAAAAAACAAGCAAAACAAAAACTTCAAACCAGAGCGATAAATCCGCTGATAGCGGGCTTCTCATTAAAGGAACGCAAGGCGTATATTAAAGAAAGAAAGCTTCGTAATATTCGAATACGCTTTCTCCCACCAGAATATCTTTTACCATCGCAAATAATGGTGTTTGACGACAAGATCGGAATCACTTCTTTGAAAAAAGAATTGATTACAACTTTTATTCAAAATGAAAATATCGCTAATACTTTCAGGCAATTATTTGAATTTATTTGGTTGTCCGCGGAAGATGTACATAATAAATTATTAAAATAAAAAAAGGTCTGCATAAAGCAGGCCCTTTTTTGTTTCTTACTTTATAAACGACGTCGAATAGCCGCCCGGATAACTTCCTTATTCGAGGATGATGAAGTTATATTGGCGTACGACAATATTTTATCCACACAAAGAACAGAATCTCGTTCGCTTAAACACGGAAAATTATCTAGCAAACTCTCCGAATACCATGTTTTTAAAGATTTTATTTTTAAGCCGCTATCTAAAACTTTTTTAAGCCAACCATCTATTGGCAGTGTTTCTTGTTCATTCGTTCCATTATAAAATTCTTTTGCGGTTTCAGACAACCATTCCCCCATATTTTTTTCATTATATCGAAATCCCTTAACATCAATAAAATCATAGCCGAGTTTTTTTAATTTTGGCAAGAAAGCTAAATCACTCATCCCCGCAATATATGGGTGAACAATCGGAAAAGCTTTAACGCCTAACCTTTTTGCTCTCGCCAACAAATCCAGGCGATCTTTTGTTTTTGTTCCTTCAAGCGTATCCAAGCCAGTAATTGAAACGGTTAAACGAAAGTTTGGAATTTTGCTTAACCGAATCAACATTGCATCCGAGATGTTAAATTTGGTAACGCAAACAACCAGTTTTGCGATCGGAGCGACTTTTTCTAGAAAATAATCAAGTTCTTTGGAGTATTTTGGCCAAAATGGGTCGGAGATGGCGTTGAAGCCAACGATGTCACCACGTAATAATTCAAGCGGGAAATTATAAAATTCAGCAACTGATTTTTGATCATTTAAATCTGGTGGCGGATTCAAAATAGTGACTGCGCGATTTAGCCCAATTAAAGTTTTCTCCTCCCACATTGTACGACGGCAATCGACTTCGGTGATAACGCAATATTTACAACCGATAGGACAGCCGTATTTTTTATTTAACTTCATATCCTTTTAATCTAATGATACGATCCAATAATTCTGCCGGAGGAAAACCAAATTCTTTACGCTTATTGCCGTAATATTTTTCGATACAATACGAACAACCAAAACAACGATCGCCTATCTTTGCGTATGGCCACCAACTATTTAAACACTGAATATCTTTTATCTCTGAAAAAGCAGGCAGATTAATAAGACCAATTTCTTTTTCTCCGCTGTCGTTTTTACCCGGCTGTATCGTTAAAATGCCCGTCAAAAAACGAATAAATGTGAGATCACCCAAGCTTTTCGCATTTTTTACGACCAATCGATTTCCTTTTAAATGAAAGCACGTAGTACAACAAGAAAAACATTTTAAACGATTTTCCGGACTGATGTGGCAACGATCAGCGCAGTTGCCTTCGATAAATTCGACATCATAACCCAGAAATCTCACCAAATCCAAAGAATCTTCTCTCGTTTGAGTAACTGGTTTACACGTGTCAGAGAGCGGACAGTGCAGTTCCTCACAATGCACCAAGTTCGGGCTGTAATAATATGGATTGTACGTGACTTTATCTCCCAAAACAGCGGAAACAGCGCATGAGGTGCGCGTAAATAATTGCAAACCCAATTCTTCACAATATTTTTTAAAATTTTCATAAACATCCTTCGTCATCACCTTGACACGGAGCACCCACTCCACCGTTTCATCGGGGTTCATGTCTTTGACCAAATTTTCATCACCACGAAAACCAGAAACAACGAGCGCCTTGGCGCCGACTTTTTTTAATTTTTGGCAAATTTTTTCGATGATTTCCGGATTAGTATTGTGTGGCGGGGTCAGTGGGCGGATGTAAGCAATGTTGGGAATATTAAACTGGTTTAAAACTCTGATATTTTCATAACGATGTTCCATGGCCACATTCTCAAACTGCGGTAATTCGGAAATAGAAATTAAAACAACAATTTTTAAACCAGCTTTTACGAAACAAACGAGCTCCTGCGCGTGTTTTTCTGTTATCTTACCCTTGGTAATAATGCCAATTGGGCCCGAATGTTTTGTCGCGGCCAAATTTTTTAATTTTAAAATAGTATCCTCCCACTGAATGGTCGGGTCGCCATAAAAATTATTAATACTAACCGGCATATTTCTCAATAAATTCTGCCACCGATTATATTGTACTGTTGTGATTTGCATATTCTTTGATTATTTTATCAATGGCGCGATTGAAACGCTTGGCGTCCGCCAACGTATTGCACAGTCCGACTGACGCACGCACCATGGTCGGAATTTTGGATTTGTCTCCGCTTTTTACAGCGGCAATAATTTCTTTTTCGTTATTAAGTTTTAAAATTTTTCGGATGAATTTATACGAGCAAAAGCTACCGGCACGAACGCCAATGCCAAATTCCGTATTTAACTTTTCAGCGACAAGATTGCCCGCTACCCCCCGAAGGTTAAACGGAATAACCGTATTTAATACCTTTCGAGTAACATACAAATCAACTTCCTTTTTCTTCGCCAAGTGGTCAAAAATTTTTCGAGCGATCTTTTTTTCATACTTTTCGACTTTTTTTAAACCAATCTTTTGCAGGATATTGATGGCCGCAGCCATCGTCACTGCGCCGACCGCATTCGGCGTCCCTGGATCGTGCGCCAATTGATTTTCGTAGCGTAAAAATTCTCCCTTTTCGGTAACATATGGCAGATTTCCCCCACCAATTTGATAAGGTAAAAATTTATCCAAAAATTTCTTTGGACCGATGAGAAATCCGCCACCAAATGGCGCATAAAATTTATGGCCAGAAGCCGCAAGGAAATCTATTCCCATCGCACGCATATCGAGTGGATGATGCTGGATAAACTGACAAGCATCAACAAGATAATAAGCGCCATATTTGTGAACTAATCGGCCGATCTTTTTAATGTCCGGACAGTAGCCCGTAACATTGGAAGAAGCCGTTAAGACAAAAACTTTAATATGATTTTTTTTTAAAACTTTTTCAATATCTCGAAGATTAAATTCCAACTTTTTATCGAGGGAATACACGACCACTTGCTTTCGGCCGTATTTTTGAATTTGACAATTAACTTTATCTAACTCAGAAATTTCATTCAACTGTTTGTCGCTCGATAATTTGATTCCTTCCGCTTTTATCCATGGCAAAAAAGAAGAACTGTGTTCAATTTCCGAAACCGCAACTTTGCCTTTTAAAAAAGAAAAGAAATGAGCCGCGGTATTTAGTGCGCCAGTAGTGTTGTTTGTAAATAACACATAGGAATTATTCGGAGCATTGACAAAATTTTTAATAATTTCTCTGGCTTTTTCATATTGAGTTGTGGAAATTTTTGATTTTTCTCCAGCGCCACGATGAACGGAGCCATAACTAGACAGAAAGTTGTCTAATTCTTTTTTGACCGCAAAAAAACACGGCGTAGTGGCAGCATTATCCAAATTAACGTAGCGAATACGCCCAAGCTTTTTTGTTTGCACAAGAAAGTCTTGCGTGTCCGCAGAAAATAGTTTTTGAAAATTAATTTTTGGCATAAAAATAATTTTAATCTTTTTTTAAAAAACCATAATCGATAGTGTTTCTTAAAAGAAGAGAGGAGCCCAAGTTAATGGACTCCCCGCACGCCTGTCATTTTCTGGAACCAGGCTCTGTTCGGCAATCAGTCGACTCATCGACTTAAGCCGAACTTTGTTCCAACCCCGCTAGCCAGCGAGGAGCTGTCGCCCGATCGGGTGGCTACAGCCGGCTGAACGCCCGGCACCCGATGATCTTGCCCTGCGCGTCTCGGACGGCATCGTCCGTGATCAGCAGGTCAGACCGCCCCTCCTTGGCCCCCGCCTGCGCCGCGATGAAGGACACCACGTACAGCGTCCCCTCCTCGGCCGCCGGCAGCCCCTCCAGCCCGCCGACCGTCTTGCGACGGATCGGCACCGCGCCCCCCCCGACCTCCACCGTCCCCAGGATCTCGACCGTCTCCTTCGCGCGCGCCAGCGATCCGCTGGGCGGGAGGGTCATCACCTCCTGGCTCTCGGCGTTGAGGATCACGATGGCATGGGGAGTCAGGTTCACGAGCTTGGTCATGGTAAACCCCCTACGGATGGTTGTACTGTACGAGTGCAAGAGAAAACCATTTCCTCCTGCTCGACGCGATTGAGAGATTAATCGCATTGAGCAGGAGAAACTCCCCAAGCATGGAAGGGATTTCTCCGGAAAAAGCCCTGAAATTCAATTAACAACCGATTATTATAGCACTATTGATTTTATTTGTCAATACTAAATGACTATTTTTCTTTTTTTGTTGAAATTTAGCTATTTTTACTCTATTTTTATTGTCATTTTTTTTTGACTAATTCTTTCTTTTTTGACAAAATAAAAAAATATGACTTAATAATATATTCCGACCAATAAATTGACACTCCTCCAAAAAATTGCTATTCTGGAGTTACAATTTTACACGTTCGGTTTGAACCAAAGGGGTGTAACCCCGAAAAGTCACACCGACGACGTGTACTTCAGGGCCCGTAGCTCAGTTGGCTAGAGCGCCTCGTTTGCACCGAGGAGGTCACAGGTTCGATTCCTGCCGGGTCCACCAATTAAGACTTTTTTAAGAAAACAACTTTAGGTTGTTTTTTGTTTTTCAATGAGGTCATCGCGCAATTCACGTGACCAAGTCCAGAAGAAAACAAAAAAACACCAACCAATTTGGTGTTTTTTTGTTTTGTCTTTTATGAAATTTCTTTTTGTCTCAAAAACTCAATCACTTTATCAGAAGCGTAATTCGCGCTTCGCACAACATCCTGCATTTCAAGAAAGCGTGAAATAAAATACCCAAAAAAATTATCCCCGGCGCCAATGGTGTTTTCCGTCTTAACTACTTTTTTAGGCTTAACGATTGTCTTTTTGCCAAAATAAAATATTTCTGCTCCCTGCCTGCCTTTCGTGCAAATTAGAATCTTTTTCTTCTGTGCTTCAATAAATTCCGAAGAAATATATTTTAATTCTTCATCAGTGCCCTTTAAACAAAATATTGCTTTTTGCACCGATAGAGAGGGCTCCCATATCTTTTTCTTACCAAAATCAGTTTCGTCGCGAACATAACCCTGAATATCTAGAAAAACTTTACCCGTAAATTTATCCAACTTATCAAAATCAAACTCACGAACAACTGTTGACACAACCAGACAGTCTTCCGTAAGCTGTGTAAAATCTAATTTTGTTTTTTTAGGAATAACAGGAACCATACCAAACTCATTGCTAGGAGTGATTACAATTTTAACATTAAAAATCGGCGGAGCTTTGATTTCAAAATTAATTTTCTCTCTTCTAAAGACCTCTGATAAAAATAAGCCTGGTCCGCCGGATTGTTCTCGCAAAACTTCATCATTTTCATCAATCAAAATATCTTTAGTAAATGAAGCTAGAAGTAAAATTTTTTTTGCCATATAAAGATATTTATCATAATCTTTAATTAAAAACACTGGACTACTACCCTCACCCTAGCAGATAAGCACTCCTAAAGTCAACTAAAAAAATATTTTAAAATAATTTTTATTTCTCCGAACAATTATTTTGTTTTGTTACTTGAAAGAAATAATCCAGCAATTAACTATCATAAATTGCAAAAAATACGAACTACTAGTTTTTTTATAAAAAACAACTAAACACTAGATAAACAAGTTTTAATTAAAAGAATCATAAAAATATAAAAAAATGATTTTAAAACAAAGAGTTATCCACTGTTTTATTAGAAAAATATTGTATTACCATTGAAAAAGATTTATAATTTAATTGAGAAATAATTTTTATTATAAAAATTATTTTAACAAATTAATTATTAAGGAGGCGAAAACAAAAATATGCCAGCAAAAAAAAGAAAAGTGGCTAAACGAAAGCCTGCAGCAAAAAAGAAGACTGCAAAAAGAAAGGCTGCTCCAAAGCGAAGAAAAGTAGCAAAAAAGAAAAAGAAATAGCCCAAAACAAAAATGCCCCGCACTTGCGGGACATTTTTTTGTTTTAAAATAACTTTGATTGCATTGGTTCCATTTTTTTTTGTTCTTGCTCGCTAAAAACATGAATTACGCCATAGACACCATCATAACCTGGTTGCGAAAAAATTCGTCCCTCTCTTACGCGCACAATAGCTTCGGCAATACGATCGTCAGAAATATTTTTTATTTGTTCCCTGGTTAGGTTTAATAAAATATTAAATTCATTAACACCTCGTTTTATCATTGTCTCATAATATTCGTTGGGGCCCTTGCCGCCTTTCTTTTTTCGCAGACATTCAGCAATTATTTCCTGTAGCGGCACCAAACTTTTATACGGTATTTTATTATCCGGAACAAAGCCTGCTGTTCGATCGGCAAGAGCGTTGACGCGATGATCGACGCCCAAAACCAATTCTTTCTTACAGACAGGACAATTATTATTCAATTTTTTACTTTCTTCGGAAGAACAAACAAATTTACAACTAGCGTGACCATCGTAGTGATACTTTCCTTCTTCCGGGAAAAATTCAATCGTATAGAGAAACTTTTTTTTATCTTGATACTTTAATGCCTCGTACAATTCCGCGTAATTAAATTTTTCAAATTCAAAAACATTGGCTTCTCTCCCGATATTAGAGGGACTGTGTGCGTCGGAATTGGAAATAAAGGTAATCTTATCCAAGCAAGAAAGACGCCAATTCATCGCAGGATCAGATGAGAGGCCGGTTTCTATCGCAAATATTTTAGGCGTCAATTCTTCAAAACATTCTTCCATCGAATCATAACCAGACTTGGAACCAAAAATTGCGAACCAAGGAGTCCAGGCATGTGCCGGAACAACCAAGGTTTTTTCATTGGCTTCAAAACATATCTCCGCTATTTTTTTTGCGGATAAACCGACGATTGGTCGACCGTCTGATTTTAAATTACATTTATATTTTTCCAATGTTGCGATAATTTTATCAGCGGTTTTGAAATCCGGAACTAGAATTAAGAGGTGGATACGCCGGGTTCTTCCCTTCTCTTTGTAAATACATGAGATTTCTCCACTAAGGATGAACTTTGTTTCGACGGAATAATCTAAATTAAAAAAACCCAAATCAAAGTCTTTGGAGGAATTATGCAACGACTTAGCCTCCTTAACTTTTGATTTTGGATCAATGGATTCGTCATTCTTTAATCTTAGAAACCCGGAACCATCTTCCATTAAGGTGCTTTTCAGCTCGGATAAATAACGCGGATGAGTAAAATCACCGGTGGCGATCAAATTAATTCCCTTCTTCTCCGCCCAATGAGCCAATACTACAGGCTCCATCTGCTTGGAGGTAGCGCGAGAATATTTAGAATGAATGTGTAAATCAGCAATTACACGCATAGGCTTAAAATATTTCTTTTTTTAATAACTTCGTTAGCTTGTCGATATCATGACGAGCCAATACACCCTCCGCAATAAGATCAGCGCGCAGAATAGAAAAAATGTTTGTCTTTTTTGGTAAATCATCAATGACAGGCGATGAATTTTCATCTTTATATTTATTTAAAACCGCTTTTTCCGGTTTTTTTGTGTTTAAAACAATGGTGTCTATCCTCCGTCCTAAATAATTTTCTATCTTTTTTAAAAATTTATTTGCAGTATATCCATCCGTTTCGCCAAATTTCGTCATAATGTTCAGAATATAAATTATTTTTCCTTTGGCGCTACGCAAAACTTCTTAAACGCCAGGGACAAGAAAATTAGGGGTAATACTAGTAAATAAATCTCCCGGACCGATAAAAATAATATCCGCATTATTAAGCGCCTCTTTCGCAAAACAACTAATTTCCAACTTGCCCGAATGGGGCACGAGAAAAGTGCGTTTTATCTTTTCGCTCTTACTTCTTTTGTCAATTTCCGCCTCGCTAAAAATCATTTCTCCATTGTCCAATTCGGCGACAAGAGTAGCCTTG
>ERZ795059.6710-NODE-6710-length-10140-cov-5.156073_pt1 | contig 10140 bp, 8 predicted proteins | sample MGYA00375143_ERZ795059 | MGnify/ENA primary metagenome ERZ795059 (study PRJEB30188, sample SAMN05720168) | activated sludge metagenome | isolation source: Anaerobic digester | place: USA | collected 2015-01-07 ... | reverse complement strand
AATTCCGGTTTCTGGCTGGTATGGAACTAAATACTACATAATAGGAAAAATAATCTGCTACAGCTGCTATGTCATCGGATGGTTTATGCCCATGTATTTTGCCGGACGTTTAGAAAGTGGAAATGTAAATGAGTATTTTATTATGAAAGAATATTTCAATAAAATTGGTATTACAAAACATGATGCGGCATTGATTGAAATGGGCATGAAAGAAAAAGAACACGAAGTCTATTTCTTATCTAAAATTAAAACACACAAATGGCTGCCTTTTTTCGAGAAAGTGTTTTCCTGGGGAAATAATAAAAGTTTGAATTCTATAAAATAAATTGTAACAAAACAACAAAAGTATTGTTCTATCCTTATGCATACTATTACTACGATTGGTCAGCTAAAAAAATCAGGTTATCAAACTAAAACCATTAAACAGGAACTAAGAGATAATCTGATAGCAAGTTTAAAATCAGGAAAGAAAACGTTTAACGGAATTATTGGATATGATACATCTGTTATTCCGGATGTGGAACGAGCCATCCTTTCCAAACATAATATTTTATTACTCGGTTTGCGCGGCCAGGCAAAAACAAGGATTGCGCGTCAAATGGTAAATTTACTGGATGAATACATACCCATTGTTGCCGGAAGCGAAATTTTAGATGACCCATTGCAGCCTTTGTCGCGCTTCGCTAAAGATCTGATAGAAATTAACGGCGACGAAACGCCGATTGAATGGGTGCACCGCTCCGAACGTTTTGGCGAGAAACTGGCCACGCCGGATGTTACGGTTGCCGATTTAATTGGAGATGTCGATCCGATTAAAGCAGCTACTCAAAAATTAAATTACAGCGATGAACGTGTGTTGCATTTTGGAATTATACCGAGAAGTAACCGCTGTATTTTTGTTATCAACGAATTGCCAGATTTGCAAGCCAGAATTCAAGTGGCGTTGTTTAATTTATTAGAAGAAGGCGACTTGCAAATTCGTGGTTTTAAATTGCGTTTTCCATTAGATATTCAGTTTGTGTTTACCGCCAATCCGGAAGATTATACCAACCGTGGTTCCATCGTAACACCATTAAAAGATAGAATTGAGTCGCAAATTTTGACGCATTATCCGAAAACTATTGAAGATTCTAAAGTCATTACAGCACAGGAAGCAATTTTATCTGAAGAGCAGGAAAAAAGAGTTATCATTCCGGAATTGATTAAAGATTTGGTAGAACATATTGCCTTTGCAGCACGCGACAGTGAATTTGTAGATGAAAAAAGCGGTGTGTCTGCACGTTTGACCATTGCTGCTATGGAAAATTTAATCAGTACGGCTGAACGCAGAGCTATTATAAACAATGAAAAACAAACGGTGGTTCGTATTTCCGATTTTGCAGGTGTGTTTCCGGCCATTACCGGAAAAATTGAAATGGTATATGAAGGTGAACAGGAAGGACCGATGCGTGTGGCACAGAATATAGTTGACAAAGCTATCCGGAATTTATTTGTACAATATTTTCCAAATCCAACGAAGGTAAAAAAGAAAAAAGCACAGCAGGAAGAAAAGAATATTTACAACGAAGTTCAGAAATATTTTGAACAGGGAAATGTGTTGGATTTGCTAACAGATATTTCGGATGCAAGCTATCAATCCAGCTTAGATAGCATAACAGGTTTGCGTGATTTAGTGTTGGCAAAAGTAAATGGCGTAAAAAAAGCCGAATTGAATACCTGGATGGAATTTGTACTGCACGGCATGGCTGCCTATTCTTTGCTGAGTAAATTCCAACTGGAAGAAGGAAATAAATTTTCCGATATCACTTCAGCCATGTTTAATTATGGAGAAGAAGACGTGGATGATGATTTAAAAGAGCTGTTTAAGTAAGGTTTATTTGAAGTGATATTACTTGTTTATTATCAATAATATTTATTTACAACTTCTCATCAGCTGCTCAAAAAACCATAATGAATGTCGATAGCTTTCTATACTTACTTGTTCGTCAATCGTATGGAATCCAATAGGGTCCTGCATTGGACTGAACTTAAAAATATTTTCTGAGACACTATAAAAATGCTTGGAATCTGTTCCGCCAATCATCAGAAATGGTGCCGTTAAAACACCTTTATAACTTTTCTTAATAATCGTATCCAGCACTTTAAATGCAGCTGTTTCTGTAGAAGCGGTGGGTGTTGCTTCCGGAGAAAATTCTCTATTGTATTCTTTAATGATTACGCGTTCATCATTAATGATTTTTTTAACGCTTTCCTTAATCATTTCTGATGAATCACCTGGCAATAACCGGAAATTAACCACGGCTGTTGCTAATGTGGGAACAACATTATCTTTAATTCCGGCATGGATAATGGTTGGAACAAAAGTAGTGCGAATCATGGCATTGCCTGAACCGCTTTTTGAATAATTCTTTACTATAATTGATTTAAAGATAGCCGGATTGGCAAATGCCATATTATTCGGAAATTTCATCTCAGGACCCAGAAATTCAAAAAAGTTTTGAGTAGATGCTACGAACTTTGCTTCAAACGGATTGGCTCTTAATTTGACAATTGATTTCGTTAAAATATCAATGGCGGTTTCACTTTCCGGCATCGATGAGTGTCCGCCTATTTTATTTACTGAGAACTCCAGCGACAAATAGCCTTTTTCTGAAGTGCCGATTAGTGCAACAGGTTTGGCAATGCCGGGCACTTTTTCTTTTGTTACAAAGCCACCTTCATCAATGATCAAATCTGCTTTTACATTTCTGCGTTCTAATAATTCGGCTATTTTTTTAGCGCCATTCTTTCCGCCAATTTCTTCGTCATGTCCGAATACAAAGTAAATGGTTCTTTCCGGTTCAAAATTTTCTTTTAGTAATTTTTCCGCAGCTTCTAAAATTGAAATGAGATTTATCTTATCATCTGTGGTGCCGCGACCGCAAATGTAACCGTTCTGGATAGTGCCACTAAACGGTTCAAAATGCCATTGATTGCTGGTGCTTTCCTCTATCGGGACTACATCCTGGTGTGCCATCAGAATATAGGGTTTCAATGCCGGATTTTTCCCTTTCCATGTGTACAAATAACTGTATTGACTGATGATTTCGCGTGTTAATTTCTGATGAACTGAAGGATAAGTAGTTTCAAGAAAATTTCTGAAGTTGATAAATGGAACAGAATCCCATTTCGATGCATCACCAAATGAAATAGTCGGATAAGTGATGGCTTGTTGAAAATTTTTCACTGCCTTATCCGTTAATGCAGGCGCAGGTATTGCTGTAATTTTTGACTGTAAATTGGGTGCAGTAATAGTTTTAAATGCAATTACTCCTGTGAAAATCAGGAGAAGCAATAAAATGGCTAAAAGTATCTTTTTCATTTAGTATAATTTAAAGTTTATCAATCAAAATTCAAAAGTATAATTGATTAAAACCCTTTCAGCAATGCTTCTTTAATTTTTTTGTCTTTTGGTTGTTTGCCAACATACATATTGAAAATTGTTTCAGCAAATAATTTTCCGTCTTTGTTGACATAGATTTCTCCTTCGTTTTTGTATAATTTTAATTCACCTTTGGATGTATAATAAATATCAATGGTGTCTTTGTATTGCACGCCGGATTGTTCAATTACTTTTCTCAAATCTTCTACCAACTCTTTTTGCTGATGATACAAACTGCCTAAGCCATCTTTCATGCCGTTTTGAATATTTTCACTAACAGCTTTTGATGTGGCCAACGGCGTAATAATTTGCATCCGTAAACTACGTTCAATATTGCTGTTTATAGCTAGCTTCTCATCTGTAATTTTTTCTGCACAGTACAATGAAATGATATAAGTCTGAATGAAAAACTTAGAACGAATAGCTGCGCCATTAAAAAATAAATCAATCTTGTTTAAATTGATTTTCTGTGGTAATTCTATATTGGCGAGTTTCATGTGTTTAAGTTATTTGTTATAGGATATTAGTTATATGGATTTTTTCTGAAATGCTTTTTTAAAGTTCTGCAAAACGAATTACAAATAACTTTACAACGTCTGACTGTTATTCATGCCTTTTTCAAAACATTCTCTGCATCGTGGTTCATAGCTTTCTTTTTCGCCTAGTAAAACTTTCGTGTCACTTTCCACCAAACGGTAAGAATGATTTGCCAGCGCACCGCATCGCACACAAATTGCATGTACTTTGGTGATGTATTCTGCTTTTGCCAGTAATGCCGGAATGGGTCCGAATGGTCTGCCTAAAAAATCCATATCCAAACCGGCAATGATGACGCGAATTCCTCTGTTTGCCAGCTGCTCACAAACATCTGGCAAGCCATCGTCAAAAAATTGAGCTTCATCAATGCCAACCACTTCCACATCACTGGATAATAACAAAATATTTTGCGAACTTGATACCGGCGTGCTCATAATGGAATTGGAATCGTGCGAAACCACTTCGGTTTCATGGTATCTGGTGTCGATTTGCGGTTTGAAAATTTCAACCTTTAAATTGGCTATTTTAGCGCGTTTTAAACGACGAATTAACTCTTCCGTCTTGCCGGAAAACATAGAACCGCAGACCACTTCTATCCAGCCGGTTTTAGACTTATTAACATTTGGTTCTAAAAACATGTATGAAATTTGTACTTTACCTTATAATTTCGGGTTCAAATTACAAAAACAGATGGAAATAAGAAACGCTTTGCAGAAAATAGAGAACTATCTGACGGTAGTTTCCAATCTTAATAAAACTATTTTATCAGAAGGCACCATGTCCAGAGACGAATTGCTGCTGATGAAAAAGTACCTGTACACCAGTATTGACAGGGTTGAAGACATTGAACGATCTCTTATTATTGATAAAAGAGAAGATAAATCATTCACGCCAACAGCTCCGATAGAAAATAAATTTATTCCACAAAAAGAAAGAGAAATAGTTGAAGTTGCGGAAAATGACCATATAGAAGAGGTAGAAGCAAGCTTATTAGGAGCTCAAAAGGAAGAGATGGAAGATATGGTGGAAGAAATTCAGGCGGAACTGGAAGCTGAAGAAATGGTATTTGTAGGTGAAATTAAGCCGAATGAAAATAAAGAACAGGAAGAAGAAGTTGAAAAATTGGAAATTGCGCCATTGGTAGAAAGTATCATCACAGAAGATTATTCGGTGAATAAGTTAGAAGAAAAATTGGTCGAAGAAATTGTTGAACCGGTTATAGAAAAAGTACCCGTGGTAGAAAGTATTATCACAGAAGACTATTCTGTAAATAAACTAGTGGAAGAAAAAGTTGAAGAAACAATAGTTCCGGTAAGTGAGGTAAAATCTTTTGCCGAAAGTATCATCACAGAAGATTACTCGCTGAATAAATTATTTGAAAAAAAATCTGAAGAGCAAATTGTTGATTCGTTGGCAGAGCCTGTAGTTGAAAAAAATCCTGTTGTAGAAAGTATTATTACAGAAGATTATTCAATAAATAAACTGGAAGAAACAATACTGCCTGTTCAGGAAACAATCGTTGCAGAAATCAAACCCGTAACGGAGACATTAGTTGCAAAATTAGAAGAACAAAATCCAATCTCATTTGCCGCACAATTAGAAAGTAAAAGCAAAGAAGAAACTTCTTTATTTGAACATTTAGAACATAAATTAAATCCTACACCACAGTCACAATTATTTGAATTGTTTGATGACGGAAAAGAAGAATTGCATGAAACATTTGCAAATAACCAGTCATCATTTACTGAACCGGTAAATTTGCTTACAGATACTAAAACAACAACATCTGTATATGAACAAAACGATTCGGTTTTAGTAATGGAAAAAGAAGTAGAAACCATCGTGGAGCAATTAACTCCTTCTTCTCTGAATGATATCTTTAAACCGCAGACAGCTGTGGAAAGCTTGCATTCTAAAGCAAGTAAAACACTAAGTGAATCCATTGCATTAAACGATAAATTTATTTTTGTGCGTGAATTGTTTGGGAATCATTTTGGTGAGTATGAGACTGGATTAAAACAGCTGGAAACAATGAGTTCTTTTGTAGCAGCAGAAACTTATTGCAAAGAAAAATTATGGAATAAATTCAATTGGAACGATAAAACAGCAGCAGTTGAACGATTTATGTCGATGCTGCAGAAGCGATTTAATTAAGTCAGAATCGTATAAAAACACGCTTATTCCTGTATGCTGAAAAGTATACAGGAATTTTTTTTAAGAAAAAATCTCATTGATGATGCGCTCAGAAATCGTTGATTGTGCTGAAAAATAGAGATGTAACTTGTCGGATATAGTATTTCTTAATGCATGGTCAGCAATCAAGGAAAGTAACCTGGATTCAAATTCCTTGTAGTCGTTTATAGAAAAAGCAACTTGTCCATTTACCAATGCTATCGTTTCTTCAAATTTGTGGTAATTGGGTCCAAACAATGTTGGAATTCCATAAACAGCTGCCTCACTTACATTGTGAACAGATTTTCCAAAACCACCACCAATAATAGCAATATCAGCATAACGATACGCGTATTTTAAAATTCCGATTTTATCCAGAAATAATACACGTTTATTCTGTTTCAATGAGTAGGTTGAATATGAAATAACATCACTCATTTCCGGAACTTGCCAGTCTGAAAATGTTTTTTCAAGTTCATCGCGTTTTATTTCATTGAACTCATGCGGCGCTATGATGATTCTTAACTTTGGATATTTTTGTGCATAAGCTTTATAAAATAACGCAATGAACGATTCTTCCGTTTGCCAGCTGCTGCCTGCAATAATTACAAAACTGTCTTTACAAAAGTCTTCTAAAATCTGATCGCTAAACAGTACGTTTTTGTTTTCAATTACTTTATCCAGTTTGGTATTTCCAAAGGTTTTAGTATCAAATATTTTTGTAAAAAGCGGATAGGTTTTATCGAGATAGTATTGGTAAAAAATAGTTCTTTTTTGCTCTGAATTTGCATTTACCAGATAAGTCGGAATATTCTTTTCTTTTAAAATTGATAACACGTTCCACCATATTTCATTTCTGATAAAAATGACAAAATCAGGATTCAATATTTCTACTAATTTTGCAGCATTCTGTTTTGTATCTAAAGGAAAATAAAAAAACAAATCAGCCAATTTTGAGTCTTGGTACATCTCAAAACCAGATGGCGAAAAAAATGAAACTGCTATTCTTAAATCAGAATTCTTAACTCTTAAATTTTTTAGGAGTGGAATGGCTTGTTCAAATTCACCTGCAGATGCGCAATGAATCCAGCAATATGCCTCACTTTTTTTAATTCTATTTGTTAAATTTCGTTCCCAGTTATTTCTGCCCAAAACTAATTTATGTGCTTTAGCATTAAAAAACGAAGCAATTTTTATAGAAAGCCCATATAAACGGATGAATATCTGGTAGAAAGAGTGCATTTGGAGTTTTGAAGAAAAATTAGACAGGATGGATGATTTTTTTAAGCAAACTTATTATTTGTTAACGGTTTATACTAAAATTATTGACTATTTTTTTTGTATTTTTGCCCTTTCGTACAAAGAAAATGACTGACTCGCAACAATTTATTACTTCTTTTGCCAAAAAAGAAAAGACCATTGGCGTAATTGGCTTAGGTTATGTAGGCTTACCAATTGCTTTAGAATTGGCTAAAAAATTCAAAGTTATTGGCTTTGACATCAACCAAAAACGTGTCGAAATGATGCAAAATCATATCGATCCAAGCAATGAACTTACAGCAGATGCATTTCTGGGAACAGATATCAACTTCACTGCTGATACAGAAATCTTAAAACAAGCCACTTTTTACATAGTCGCAGTACCAACACCGGTAGATGAACACAATGTGCCGGATTTAAAACCATTGACCGGTGCTTCCAATACGATCGGAAAAGTGATTAAAAAAGGTGATTACGTAGTTTTTGAATCTACTGTGTATCCTGGATGTACTGAAGATGATTGTGTGCCAATTATAGAATCGGTTTCAGGATTAACGTTTAAAGCAGATTTTAAAGTTGGATATTCACCGGAACGTATCAATCCGGGTGATACATTACACACCTTAACAAAAATCACAAAAATTGTGGCAGGTTGTGATGAAGAAGCATTGGAAAATATTGCAGCAGTTTATAGCTCAATAATTGAACCCGGCGTTTTCAAAGCAGCATCCATTAAAGTAGCAGAAGCGGCCAAAGTAATTGAAAATACGCAGCGTGATTTAAATATTGCGTTAATGAACGAACTTTCGCAGATATTTAGTCTGATGAATATTAATACATACGACGTTCTCGAAGCTGCTGGCACAAAATGGAATTTTTTAAAGTTCCAGCCAGGTTTGGTCGGTGGTCATTGTATCGGTGTTGATCCATATTACCTGACTTATAAATCTAACGAATTAGGGTACAAGCCACAGATAATTTTAAGTGGACGAAATATCAACGATGGTATGCCGCACTATATTGCCAAAAAACTGGTTCAGTATTTGCTTAGTAAAGGTAAAAATCCATCACAATGTCGCGCTCTAATTATGGGTGCTACTTTTAAAGAAAATGTAACGGATATTCGTAATTCAAAAGTGTTTAATTTATACAAAGAATTAAAAGATTTTCATTTAGAAGTGGAAATGACAGATGCTTTGGCAGATGCACACGAAGTTTTGGAAGAATATGAAGTAGAGCTGAAAAAAGAAGCTTCCGGGAAATATGATGTGGTAGTTGTCGCAGTTTCACACGATGCTTATAAACAATTGGACGAAAATTATTTTCTTAATTTAACAAAGGAAGGTGCTATTTTAGTGGATATCAAAAATATGTACAAGTCTAAAATTTCTCAACTAGAATACTGGACACTATAAGAATGAAAACAATCTTAATAACAGGCGGCGCAGGTTTTATAGGCTCACATGTTGTGAGGTTATTTGTAAATAAATATCCTGATTATAAAATTGTAAATCTGGATAAACTAACTTATGCAGGTAACCTGGAAAATCTTAAAGATGTTGAACATCTACCAAATTATGTTTTCGAAAAGATAGATATCGTAGATGCAGAAGCAGTAAATAAGCTATTTAAAAAATATAATTTTGATGGTGTTATACATTTAGCAGCAGAATCTCACGTAGATCGTTCTATCATAAATCCACTGGAATTTATCATGACAAATGTCGTTGGAACGGTAAATTTACTAAATGCAGCTAAAGAAAACTGGTCTGCTGATTTTACAGATAAACTATTTTACCACGTATCCACAGATGAAGTCTACGGAAGTCTTGGCGAAACAGGTTTCTTTACGGAAGAAACAGCATATGATCCAAGATCACCTTACTCAGCTTCTAAAGCAAGTTCAGACCACTTTGTCCGTGCTTATGAAAATACATATCATTTGCCAATCGTAATATCTAATTGTTCAAATAACTACGGATCTTACCAGTTTCCGGAGAAATTAATACCTTTATTTATCAATAATATCAAAAATAATCAAGCACTGCCTGTTTATGGAAAAGGAGATTATACCAGAGATTGGTTGTTTGTGGAAGACCATGCAGCAGCTATAGACGTTATTTATCATAAAGGAAAAGTAGGCGAAACCTATAACATCGGTGGTTTTAATGAATGGCAGAACATTGATTTGATTAAATTACTGTGTGCCATCATGGATAAAAAATTAGACAGAGTTCATGGTACTTCTGCACAACTAATTACGTATGTAAAAGACAGACCTGGACATGATAAACGCTATGCCATAGACGCAACTAAATTAAATAATGAGTTAGGATGGATGCCATCTCTCCAATTTGAAGAAGGATTGGAAAAAACAGTCGACTGGTACCTGCAAAATGAAGATTGGCTGAAACATGTAACTTCAGGTGAATACCTTAACTATTATAAAAAACAATATGAACTTGCTTAGTATGAAGAATACAATAAAAATATTTACTGTTTGTCTATTTGTTGCTTTGTCGGTAACATTAAAAGCACAGTTTGTAATACCACCAACCTTGCCTTCTGTTGTGCCACCTGCATCCAATTTGGATCCAACAGTAAAAGAAATTTTCAAAAAAATTGAAGATACTCTTCAAATTAAACAAGGTGATTTAAAACCTGAAGAAACAAAGAAATCTCAATCTATCGCAAAAGGCTTTTCACCAATAGGTAAGGATGCAGATGAACAAGCAGGTGCTATTGGAAAT
>ERZ795059.6707-NODE-6707-length-10141-cov-5.875570_pt1 | contig 10141 bp, 10 predicted proteins | sample MGYA00375143_ERZ795059 | MGnify/ENA primary metagenome ERZ795059 (study PRJEB30188, sample SAMN05720168) | activated sludge metagenome | isolation source: Anaerobic digester | place: USA | collected 2015-01-07 ... | reverse complement strand
TATTTCCTGGCCGCATTCGAGCTCGACTCCAGCGGCACCCAGATCCCTCGTTTGATGAATCAAGGAAGCCTGAAATGAACAAGATTCCGCGATCGGTGGCGATAGCCCTTGTTGTCGCCTGCGTACTTTCGGCGTGCTCGACCCCACGATCGCCGACGGGGACAACAAGCTCGTTGGAAACTCGCCAGAAGGGAACCCAGCAACGGTTCTGGAATGGCATGGCGAAACTCTGTGGCAACAGCTATTCGGGAACTCTGGTTTCGACGGATGCAGCGGATGCGAGCATGGCTGCGCAGGCGATGGTCATGCACGTCAGCGCATGTTCCCCGAATGAAATTCGCATTCCGTTTCATGTCGGCGACAACCGCTCGCGCACCTGGGTTCTGAGCAAGACGAGCAGCGGACTGCGACTGAAGCACGAACACCGGCATGAAGACGGCAGCAACGACGCTGTCAGCCACTATGGCGGCGATACGATCGACGAAGGAAGCGCAGCGCGACAGGAATTTCCAGCCGATGCGGAATCCATATCCATGTTCCGCAAAGCGGGGCTTGATGCGTCGGTTGCGAACATCTGGGCGCTGGAAACGGACGACACCGTCTTCGCGTACGAACTGAAACGCGAAGCTCGCTTCTTCCGCGTTGAGTTCGATCTGACCCGGCCGATCGCAACGCCTCCACCCGCGTGGGGTCACTGACTCGCGATCTGCACCTGGGTTGCCATCGGCAACCACCACCCGGATTGCGCAGCATCGTGGCGGCGACTGCCGCCTATTCCGTCAACACTGCATCAATGAAGGCCATCGCCTCATCGGTACCAGCCTGGCCGAGCCAGAACAGGGCCTTCTCCTTGACTGCCCGCGGATGGTTTCCGCGGATCACGGCGATCAGTGCGGCGGTTGCTGCGGCGTCTTCGAGTTGCGACAGGGCGAACACGGCTTCCTCACGGACATCCTCGGAGGTTTCACTCGACAAGGCAGCGCTGATATCGGCAGCCGCGCGAGGATCTTCCATCTGCGCCATCCAGAACAAGGCCTTGCCGCGGACGTCGCCGGACGCGTCCTTTTTCGAGATCGCGCGGACGCGCTCGTAGGCATCGTCGACATTCGACTCCGAAAGGGCGAACACCGCGTGCTCGCGCAGATCGGGACTGGCATCACCGGCTGCCACCTTCTCGACGAAATTGGCGCCGTCGGCACCTCTTGCCTGGCCCAGCCAGAAGATCGCCTCCTTGCGCGAATCGAGCGGCCGGCTCGGTGCAGCCAAGGCGATCAGGGCCGCTGTCGCATCGACATGGGCCTGCAAGGCCAGCGCCGGAAATCCTTCGGAATCGCGTCGCTTGTCGTTACGGTCCATCCATTCCGCGGTGGCAGCGACACTTTCCCTGGCATCGACCGGATCGATCCAACGGACTTCCTGTTGACTGGTGACCGGACAATCCGCGGAAAAGGCGCGAACCTGATCGGGCCTGCCATTCGCGACATGCCAGTAGATTGCAAGATCGCCGGATGCCGAGGACGCACGATCGTCCGTGACGAATGTCCCTTTGCGCGTATCGAGATCACAACGCGCGCCTGCCGTTCCGCCCAGTTTGCCGGAGTAGCAGCACGTGCTGCCCGAGCCTTTCACGGCCGGAACGTGATAACCGATCCAGCCATCCTTGCTGGCCAGTTCGCTGCGCAGCGCCGATCCGTCGGCGTGGACATCAATGCCAAGACCACCCGCCACAAGCATGGCAATGAGCGAAAGCTTGTTCATGGCTGCTTGCCCGCCTTGTCGAGCTCCGCTTCGATCAGATCGAGCGTGGCGTCGCTGCCGGTCAGCGTGAGCATGCGCAGCAAGGCCTGCTTCTCTTCCTTGCTGCTCGCCTGCTTGTAGAGCTTGAGCATCGAATCGCTGTCATCACTGATCAACATGCCCTGCAAGGCGGCCTCGCGGATCTTCGGCGAGCTCGCCGCCTGGTAGATGCGCACGAGGTTTTCGCCCGAATCGTCATCATCGGCAATGCCGAGCGCCTCGATGGCCTCGATGCGGATGTCCTCCGGCTCGTTCGATGCAGCGATCCCGACCAGCGATCGGGTATCGCCGGCCACGCCGAGGGCCTGCAGGATGGATTTGCGGTTCTCCAGTGATTTCTCGCTGTCGAACAACTGGCGCAGTTCCTTCGATGCATCCATCGCGCCGAGCGCCTGGATCGCCGCCTTGCGCAATACCTCGTCGGTTTCGCTTCGTGCCGCCTGCATCACCAGGTCAGGCTTGTCGGCGATCATCCAGGCCTGGATGATGCCGCGCTTCTCTTCGCTGCTCTTGCTCGCTGCGTAGATCGTTCGCAGGCGCTCGATGGCCTTGTCCTCGCCGCTGATACCAAGCATGCGGATGGCTTCGGCGCGCAATTCCTCATCGTTCGACGTCGTTGCGACGTTGCCGAGTTCCGCGAGCGCGGCATCCTCGTCGAGCTGGCTCAGCACGAACAGCGCCCGCTTCTTGACCTCGATCGAGTGCGATCCCTGCAGGACCTTGCGCAGGATCGGAAGCGCGCGTTCCGGCGGAGCCTGCATCAACCCGGTGATCGCGATTTCCGCGAGGTCATCATCATTGCCCGAACTCTCCGACGCGACGTTCGGTCGTCCCTGGGTCTGGCGCATCAGGCTTTCGGCTTCCTTGCTCCAGCGGCTGTCGGGATAATCGCGCTTGAGCTTTTCCAGCGTCGCCTTCGCTTCGGTCGAGCGCTTTGCCTGCAACAAGGCATACGCCTGCCAGTAGATCGCCGCATCGGCACTGGCCGGCTCGGTACGACGCAGCGAGGTTTCGAGTCGACGGAAGCGCTCGAGTGCACCGCTCCAGTCGGATTTTTTCAGCGATTCCTGTCCCTGCCAATAGAGTTCGGCAAGTTGCTTGTCGCTCGGCGCCATATCGCCGTCGGGAGCCGCCATGGCAGGAAACGACGCCAGCAGGCTGACGCAGAGCAGGGTCTTGGTGAGTGTCTTCAACATGCGAACTTTCTCCGGAGGGTTCAGAGGCTGCGCTTGCTTTCGGCATCGATCCGCGATTCGGTGGCACGCACCTGGAACAGCAGATCGGTGTCGCGCAGGAAGTTGCGCAACCCTTGTGTGTCTTCGACGGACGACCCGCCGGGTTGGTTAGCCACTTCGATCAGGACAGGCTCGAGCTGGCGCAGGAAATCGGCGAGGCGCGTGTTGCCTGCGCGCGCCGCCGCCATTGCATACAGGCGATTCGACTCGACGAGGCCGGAGGCGAGTTCCCGATTGTCCTTGAGCAAGCCGCCGCCTTCGTCGTTGACTGCAGTCAGGAGCAAGCCTTCGGTGGCGCGCAGATGTCCGGCGACATAGCTGTCGAGCATGCGCGATGCCATCGTCGGCGCACTGGAAGGAACCATTGCGATCGGTTCCGGCACGCTGCTGCGCCCGGCGAAGTAGCCGACGCCAACGGCGATCATGAGCGCCGCAAGACTGCCGACCCAGGCCAGCCGAAACGGGATGCCACTGTGCAGGAAATCGCGCAAGCGCGCGGCAATACCCGGCTTCGATCGAGGCGCTGGCGACAACTTCGCCATGCGTTGGTCCAGTCGCGCCCAGAGTCGCTGCTCGAAGTTCGCCGATGGCTCGGGCACTTCGGCATCGACCCCCTCGAACAGGCGGCGCAGGCGATCCTGCCGTGCGCGCAGGCGGTCCGAGGCTGAAAGCGCCGCCTCGATCTCGGCCATGCGCACCGCATCGAGGCCATCGCGAAAGTGGAAAAGGATCAGATCGTTGTCGCTGACTGGTTGCATGTCGGTCACCTCAAGGGTTCCAGTGCGCTGCGCAACTTGCGAACGGCGCGAAAGATCGCCTGCTTGCAGGCATTGGTGCTGAGCGAGAGCGTGTCGGAGATTTCCTCGAGCGAGTTGCCTTCCTGATGGCGCATGACGAAGGCCGTGCGCTCGATCATGCTCATGCGATCCAGTTGGGTTTCGACCTGGCGATGGATCTCCGAACCGAGTGCCTGGCGATCCGGCCCGGCCAGTTCCTCCGCGACGGCATCAAGAAATTCCTCGTCTTCGTCCGGCAGGTCGATGGCGACCTCGCGGCGGCCACGCCGGCGCAACTGCTCCAATGCGGCATTGACCGCGATGCGATGCAGCCAGGTCTTGAACACGGCCCGTCCATCGAAGCTGGAAAGGTGCCGCCAGGCATTGAACAGCGCTTCCTGCACGGCGTCCTCGGCGAGTGCCGAATCGCGCGTGATGCGCGCGCACAATCCATACAAGGGGCGCGCATGCGCTTCGACCAGGCGACGAAATGCCAATGCATCGCCGTCCCGCGCGCGCGCCATCCAGTGTGCTTCTGCTTCGCTCATCGTGACTTGGATGATGGCTGAACCGATCCGGTTAGCAAGCGTCGCCGGATTTCGCGATTCCCCGCTGGAATCGCGCGCGCCCGCCGACAACCGTGACTTGCGCAGGCACCTTGGCTAACGTGTGCACTCGCCCATGGCCCTGACCCTGTGAACGAAGAACTCGACCGCATCGCCCACCTGATCGGCCAGGGACGTCCTGACCTGGCGGCGACCGAGGCTGCCGCGGCACGGCTGCGTTTCCCGCAAGCGGCCGAGCCGGCTCGCCTGCATGGCATCGCCCTATTGCAACTCGGCGGACTCGACAACGCGATCGCCGCACTGGAAACGGCCAGCGCACTGGATCCGCAATCGATCGAAACCCTTTGCAACCTGGCCAGCGCACTGCTCGCGCGCAGCGACTTCCGGGCCGCCTTGCTGGTCATGCAGTCGGCGCAGCTGCTCGCGCCCGACCATCCCGCGGTGTTGAACGGGCTCGGCAATGCGCGACGCGCGAACGGTGATGCTGCTGGCGCGAAGCATGCTTATCTCGCGGCGACGCGAGCCGCACCGAATCACCTCGGCGCGTGGCTCAACCTTGCTGCCGTAGAACTCGCCCTCGGCAATTCCGCTGACTGCGAGCGCATCGCACGCATGATCCTCAGGCAGATGCCGCATGCGCAGGCGTCCCTGCTGCTGGCGCAAGCTCTGGTCACGCTGGACAGGCTCGCCGAAGCAGCCGAGGTCTGTGTTGCGGGATCCCGTGCTGCACCGGATGACGCCAATCTTGCCTACCAGCTCGGCCAGATCGCCGACGAACAGAAAAATCCTGCCCTCGCTGCCGAAGCCCATACACGTGCCCTGACCTTGAATCCGCACTTGAGCGGTGCCTTGGCCCAGCTCGTGTTCATCAAGCGCCAGCTGTGCGAGTGGACCGCACTCGACGCATGGTCCGATCGCCTGCGTGCAGCCGTGAACGCGGGTGCCAGCGATGTCGCGCCGTTCGGCTTCCTTGCCGAACCGGCAACCGCTGCGGAGCAACTGCAGTGCGCAACGCATTTTGCCAACCGGCTTGGCCGGGCTGGCGATCCGCTGCGAGGTCGCGATTCGCTCGCAGGCGCCCGGCGATCCATTGCTGCGCCGTTGCGCATCGGCTTTGCCTCGAACGGATTCGGAAATCACCCGACCGGTTTGCTGACCGTCGCGTTCTTCGAGGCGCTGCGCCAGCACGAAGTGGAGTTTCACCTGTTTGCCAGCGCACCCGCCGACGGCTCGCCGATCCAGCAGCGCTTGCGCAAGGCGGCCAGCGAATGGCATGACATCGCCAGCCTGCCGCCGAGGACGATGGCCGAACGAATCGCTGCCGCCGACATCGAGATCCTGGTCGACCTGCGCGTCTGGGGCGGCGGCAACATCAGCGAAGCGCTGGCGCTTCGACCGGCGCCTGTGCAGATCAACTGGCTGGCCTACCCGGGAACCTCGGGCGCATCGTGGATCGACTACATGATCGCGGATCGGCACGTCCTGCCGGCGCGATTGCACACGGCCGTTTCCGAACAGGTCGCCTTGCTGCCGCGCTGCTTCCAGCCTTCCGATCCGGGGCGAGCGGTCGGCAATCCACCGCCGCGCGGTGAATGCGGCCTGCCCGATACCGGCACCGTATATGCCTGTTTCAACAACAGCTACAAGCTCGATCCGCGCAGCGTGCAACGCATGTTGCGGATACTCGCTGCGGTGCCGGGCTCGGTGCTCTGGCTGTTGTCCGGGCCCGGCACCAGCGACGCGAATCTGCGCGCCGTCGCGAGCGCCGCGGGAATCGATCCGCAACGTCTCGTCTTCATGCCCAAGCAGCCGCATCTGGACTATCTCGCGCGTTACCGGCACGCCGACCTGTTTCTCGATACGGCAATCTACAACGCCCACACGACGGCGTCCGATGCGATCTGGGCCGGGTGTCCGGTCCTGACCACGCCGGGCCAGACCTTCGCTGCGCGCGTAGCGGGCAGCCTCAACCATCATCTCGGCCTTGCCGAACTCAATGTCGACGATGACGAACGCTTCGTCGAGGCCGCAATACGAATCGGCACGGTTCGCTCCGTACGCGATGCCCTGCACGCACGTCTCGCGCAGTTGCGCGGAAGCAGCGACCTGTTCGACATGGACGGCTTCGCGCTCGATTTCATCGCTCTGCTCGGGCGCATGGCGAACCGATACCGCAACGGCCATCCTCCCGCATCCCTGCTTCCGGATCGCGCGTGAGCGAGCTCGTGCCGCTCGACGCCCCGGCCTGACGCGCGCTAGGCTGCGCGCATGAAACCTGCCGCCGATTTCGTCCCGCTCACGCTTTGCGTGCTGACTGTTTCCGACTCGCGCACAGCCGAGGCCGACACCTCGGGTGATTTCCTGGTCGACGCGCTGACCGGGGCGGGCCATCGGCTCCAGCAACGCGCCATCGTCAAGGATGATCGCTACCACATGCGCGCGATCGTCTCATCGTGGATCGCCGATGATGGCGTGCACGGCATCCTGATCACCGGCGGCACCGGATTCACCGGTCGCGACTCGACCCCCGAAGCGATCGAGCCTTTGCTCGACAAACTCATGCCGGGTTTCGGCGAAATGTTCCGCGCGGTCAGCATCGAGGAAATCGGCACGTCGAGCCTGCAATCACGTGCCTTCGCGGGCCTCGCCAACCAGACCTTCGTTTTCTGCCTTCCGGGTTCGACATCGGCTTGTCGCACCGCGTGGGAAAAGATCATCCAGTCGCAACTCGATGCCCGCACCCGGCCCTGCAATCTCGCCGGCCTGCGCCCGCGCCTCGGCGAACGCTGACTCCTGGCACTGCGGGATGACGGGCTGAGCGCGAGCGCGCACACTCGCGGCTGGAACCTACGGGGCGCCAATGAAAAACATCAAGCGCAAGAAATACGAGGAAGCTCTCGAAGGCCTGCAGAACCAGTTGATCGATCTGCAGCACTGGATCGTCTCGACCGGCCAGCGCGTGGTCGTGATCTTCGAAGGTCGTGATGCCGCCGGAAAAGGCGGCGTGATCAAGGCCATCGAAGGCCAGCTCAACAATCGCTACGTGCGCATCGTCGCACTGCCCAAGCCGAACGATCGGCAAAGCAGCCAGTGGTACTTCCAACGCTATGTCGAGCAATTGCCGAGCGCGGGCGAACTCGTGCTGTTCGACCGCAGCTGGTACAACCGCGCTGGCGTCGAAACGGTCATGGGGTTCTGCACCCAGGCCCAGTACAGGCAATTCCTGCTTGATTGCCCTGTCTTCGAGCGACTGATCACCCAGGACGGCCTGATCCTCATCAAGTACTGGCTCAGCGTTGACCAGGAAGAACAGGAGCAGCGTTTCGTCGAGCGCGCGACGGATCCTGCCAAGCGCTGGAAGCTGTCGCCGATCGACATCAAGGCACGCGAGCAATACGCCGAGTACGGCAAGGCGCGCGATGCGATGCTCAAGGCGACAAACTCCAGCTGCGCGCCATGGTTCGTCGTCAATTTCAACGACCAGAAGCGCGGTCGCCTCAACCTGATCGATCACTTGCTCAAGCAATTGCCAAAACGCGCGCCCCCTTCACCCGCACTGCCAATGCCCAAGCTCGCCGGGAAGCCACTCGAGGAAAAGATTCCGCGCGGATTCCTTGTCAAGGAAACCTATTGATCGGCCTGCGTGCGTATCGCGTGTTGCTTCACATACCGCGTCGCATGAAGCGTCGTCGGGCTCTTGAAATCGCGATTCCGCAAGCTAATATCGCAAGCGCCTGAATTCGAACCGATTACCCATGTCACGCTGGAAAGCCGCTGCCATCCATTTGTCGATCAGCATCACGGTCGGATTGCTGACCCTGGCCTTGCTGTTTCTGGTCTGGTTCCCGCAACCCTATTTCGAGGCTGCGGGCGGCGAACACCTGATCATCGTCTTGCTGTGTGTCGATCTCGTGCTTGGCCCGCTGCTGACCCTGATCCTGTTCAAATCCGGCAAAAAGGGCATGCTGTTCGACCTGTGGATGATCGGCATCCTGCAGAGCGCAGCACTGGTCTATGGCCTGTACGTGATTGCCGAAGCGCGCCCCGTGTTCATTGTTGCGGCTGTCGATCGCTTCAATCTGGTCGCTGCCGGCGATCTTGCCCCGGAAGATCTGGCCAAGGGCAGCAAGCCAGGATTCCGGCACCTCTCATGGACAGGACCACAGGTCATTGCCGCCCGCGTGCCGCCTCCAGGCAAGGAAAAGACAAGACTGATGTTCCATGGGCCGGGCGGCAAGGATATCCAGAATTACCCAGAACACTACGTGGACTACGCGGAGGAATCAGCCAATCTACTCGCGCACGCTAAGCCGCTGGAAAAGCTGCGCAAGGCGCAACCTGAATCCGAAGCGATGATCGCTGCGTGGCTTGCGAAGCGTGGCTACAGGAATAACGCGGTGGTTTGGGTCCCGGTCATGGCGCGCAAATCCAGCGCAACCATGTTGCTGGATGCTAAAACCGGGGAAGTGCTGGATGCCCTGCCAATCTATCCGTGGTGATGACAAATCGATCGCCCGCACCTCAAGTCGCGGGCGACGGCACTCGGACGTGACCATCTGGAGTACCGGGATAAAGAAGCTCACGGCACATCCCAAAAGTCGGCCTGCAATGCGACAGTCACGATCCGCCGGACTTCGAATCGCCTCTGGCCCACGTCTAATATAGGCCAAACTGAGTCCCCCATGACAGCCAGTGTCACTATCTGACCTTGCGCGCAGCGGGCCGGATTGGGCTCATCGGCCTTCTTTTTCACTCATCGAAAGTTCGCGACTTCAGGGATCGTGACCGACTCCCCAGTTCAGGAAAAATTTCTACGGGCTTTCGTTCCTGAACGTGACCCGCGTCAACGAATCTGGCAGCATGGCTCCCGCGCCAGGAGGTTGGCACGGATGCTGCTTCATAAACACACCCTTCCGATGTTTGTCGTAACGGGCGGGCAGGACAGCAACCCTGTATCGACCGGGATCGGAAGCCAAGGGGCAATCCGGATTACCTTTTATTTCCATCAAGGAATACATCATGAAGAAGACGCAAGGCTTCACCCTTATCGAGTTGATGATTGTCGTTGCGATCATCGCCATCCTGGCCGCCATCGCGCTGCCGGCTTACCAGAACTACATCAAGCGCTCGAAGGTCACGGAAGGCGTCGTGGCTGCGGATGCCTGCAAATCATCGGTTTCCGAGTACGTCGCTTCGCAGAATACCCTGCCGGCCGATGTTGCCGAAGCCGGTTGTGACAACTTCGTTACCACGCAGTATGTCCGCTCGCTGACGTACAACGCCAACGGCAACATCACCGTTACCTACCGCACTGCCGTGGGCGATGGCGTTGCGGGTGAGACCTACGAGCTTGACCCGGATACCGCGGAAGTTACGCATGGCCAGATCACCGCATGGTCTTGCACGGCGAGTAGTGTTCGACCGGAACTGCTGCCAGCGGTCTGCCGTTGATCTAGCTTCCGAGCTAATCCATACGTCACTCAAGAGGGCCTCTTCATCGGGGCCCTTTTTTTTGGCCAATCCAACGGCATCGACCACACCAATTGAATCGACCACGGCATTCCGGGTTCAATGGGGCTTGGCGCATTGCCAACGTGGAGTTGCGGGACGATGGGCAAGGCGGCTAAATCGGTTGCATGGGTGATTGTTTTGTCCGCCATCGCAATCACAACGTCCATATACTGGATCGGTTTGCGCGGCGGGTTCGTGTATGACGATTTCAGCTTCGTTGTCGGCAATGCGGGCATCAAGGTTACCTTGAACAACT
>ERZ795059.6705-NODE-6705-length-10141-cov-6.565239_pt1 | contig 10141 bp, 11 predicted proteins | sample MGYA00375143_ERZ795059 | MGnify/ENA primary metagenome ERZ795059 (study PRJEB30188, sample SAMN05720168) | activated sludge metagenome | isolation source: Anaerobic digester | place: USA | collected 2015-01-07 ... | reverse complement strand
CTTAACTAATATTACCGTTCTATTGTAAAGTTAGTGTGGGGGAGCGAAGCGTCTAGCCCCCACATTAACTTTACTAAATACATGCCATAATTTATTTACTATCTTTCGCTTCTCTTAACTAATATTACCGTTCTATTGTAAAGTTAGTGTGGGGGAGCGAAGCGGGGCCACTTCGGCTTAAAAAGATTACATAGGCATATTAGCAAACATAAGTTAATGTTCCCAATGTTTACCCAGACACTTCAACAGATAAGTCAAAAGTCAAAAATTAATACATCGTACTTTTTATTTTTTCCATTGGCTTACTGCTGTTTTGCTATTGCGTTCGTTTAGATTATTAGAGTATTGGGTTATTAGAATATTGTATTCTTGCTATTTACTCTTCCCATCTTATCATTTTTATCTCAAAATTTCAACATTTTAAAAAAGATTTGGATAACAAATCTTCTTTAAAATAATTTATTGTGGTTGTTCTTCGCCAGTTTCATCTTCAATTGTTTCGGCGTTTTCTTTTGATTCTTTTATAACCTTTTTTATTTCTTTTCTAAGTTTAGCTTTGGTTTCTTTAACTGACTTTCGGCGGATATAATACAATTTTGCCCGCCTAACCTTTGAAGACTTGATAATATTAACCTTAATAATATCGCTGGTATAAAGAGGGATAATTCATTCTACCCCAACCGAATCAACAATACTGCGAATGGTTATTGATGCTCCCAATTCTTTATTATGTTTTCTAGCCAAAACTAATCCTTGAACAGTTTGAGTTTTGCTACCTTTGCTTTTTTTGTCAGGGTTGGTTTCTTTTAATTTTAAAACAATCTTGACAGAATCGCCTACTTTAATATTATCCAAAACAGTTTTTGAACTCTTTTTGATTTCTTCATTTATCGCAAAAATGCTAGTTGTCATTTTAGTAAATTTATTTTCATTTTAATTTGTCACTTATTGATATTATCAAAAAAACTCTAATTAGTCAACCGTTCAATAGCGGATAATATTTTCTGTAAATCCGTTGGTAATTTTGAGACAAAATGGTATTTTACTCGTTTATAAGTAAAAATCAATTCTCCAGCATGCAAAAATTGTCGATTTAGACCATATTGAGCATTAATTTTATTTGACCCATATTCCCTGTCGCCAATTACAAAATTAGATATTGAAGCAAAATGCACTCGAATTTGATGAGTACGTCCAGTTCGGGGTCTAACTTTAACTAAAGTAGCATTTTTAAATTCTTTTATAACTTCATACTCAGTGATTGCCTCCTTACCATAATTAGATTTTAAAGTTACTTTACGTCTATTGAATTTATTTTTTGAATAAGCAATAGCACTATTAATAATGCCTTTTTTATTCTTTAAATGGCCATAAATTAAAGCGGTATAAACCTTTTGACAGGTGTGGTTTTGAAATTTTAGTTTAAAAGATTTAAAAGCATTGTTGGTTTTTGGTATAATCATTAAGCCGGAAGTATCTTTATCTAAACGATGAACTATACCTGGTCTTAAAGGATCTTCGCCTACATTTTTAATATTTGGTCAATGATTTAGCAAAGCATTGGCTAAAGTATTAGTATCTTCAAAATTTAAAGGCTGAACTAATAAACCGGCCGGTTTATCAATAATTGCAAAATCATCATTTTCGAAAACAATCTTTATCTTTATTTTTTTATTTGGTTGTAAATGATTTTTTGGAGGATTAAGAATAATATCATTGATGTAAATAATGTCATTAAGGTTTAGTTTTTCAGATGATTTAATCGTCTGATTATTTAGTAATATCATTCCTTTTTTGATGTTATTATTAAAAAACTCCCGACTATATTCGGGAAATTTATAAGCCAATCATTTGTCTAATCTTATTTTTCCAGTGTCATTGAATATGATTTGCATAATTTTTATTTTTGGCTATTGAGTTGTTTTAAATGACGTGCTAACTTTTATTAAGTTTCAATACTTCTGGAGTTGAACCCCCACACTAACTTTCATTAAGCTTCAAGAGATTTCTTGATACGTTTCTTAAGGCCATTTAAAGCTTGAGCTCGAAGTTTGAGATTGTGTTCCCGACGATGGGCTTCATCTCTTGAGGCGTAAGCTTCGTAATGCACTATTTTGGAGTGAGCTTTTGGCTTGGTGGCATACACTTTCTTTCGGTGGTGACATTTTAACCTATTTATTAAATTATTTGCCTAACCAATATAGTGGGTAGGATGCTCTATACTTTTGAGTATATATACATAATACCCATATCTATATTAAAATAATTTAATAAATAGAAATGAAAGTTAGTGTGGGGGGTGGACGATAGAGGACTCGAACCTCTGACCTCTACAATGTCAATGTAACGCTCTAACCAACTGAGCTAATCGTCCTCGATGTCTTCAATCTATCACATTTTATATCTTTATGCAATAAACTTGGTGGGCGTAGATGGACTCGGACCATCGACCCCGGCCTTATAAGGGCCGTGCTCTAACCAACTGAGCTATACGCCCAAGATACTTAAAAGAAAACCAGATGCGAATTGAAATTCACAGCCAGTTTATCATAAACTTTAATTTTCTTCAAGTAATTGATAAAACTCTTCTTTTTCTAATGTCTCTTTTTCTAACAATGCTTTTGCGATATTTTCTAATACCTTTTTGCTACTGGTGATAATATTTTTAGCCGTGTCGTGGGCGGCATTAAGTAAGTTTTCCATTTCAGTATCAATTTTGGCCGCTAACTCCTCAGAAAAATTATGTTTATTAGTTAAAGATTTACCTAAAAAGATAGATTCATCTTCAGCCAAGGAAATTGGACCTAATTTACTCATCCCAAATTTCATAATAAACGCCCTGGCTTTTTCGGAAGCTACCTTTAAATCATTAGCTGAACCGGTTGAAATATCTTTAAAAACAACTTCTTCGGCACTGTAACCACCCATTAAAGTTGCTAACTCATCTAAAATTTCTAATCGAGTAGAAAAAATTTTATCTTCAGTGGGGAGTTGTAATGTATAACCAGCCGCTTGGCCACGCGAGATAATTGATATTTTTTGGATTGGATCGGCATTTTTTAATTTAGCGGCGACTAAAGCATGACCACTTTCATGATAAGCCGTAATTTCTTTTTCTCTCGGTTGAATAATATGACTTTTTCTTTCTGGTCCTAACATTACTTTTTCGATAGATTTTAACAAATCTTCTTCCAGCACTTCTTTTTGATTATTTTTTGCTGCCAACAAAGTTGCTTCATTGGCTAAATTTTCTAAATCAGCACCAGAAAAGCCCGGAGTCCTTTCTGCAATTTTGCGAACGTTGACATTTGGATTAATTTTTTTGTTAGCTAAATGTAATTTTAAAATTTCTTCACGTTCGCTAATATCGGGTAAATGTAAAATAATTCGGCGATCAAATCTACCAGGCCTCAATAACGCACTATCCAAAACATCTGGTCGATTGGTAGCGGCCACAACAATCACATTAGTGTTATTATCAAAACCATCCATTTCTACTAAAATTTGATTTAATGTTTGTTCTCGTTCATCTTGTCCACCACCAATGCCTGATCCTCGTTCGCGGCCAATAGCATCTATTTCGTCAATAAAAAGTATGGCTGGTGCAGCTTTTTTAGCGACTGCAAAAGCTGATCTTACCCGTGACGCCCCAACACCTACAAACATTTCAACAAACTCCGATCCAGAAATATGGAAAAATGGCACATTACTTTCGCCAGCGATAGCTCTAGCTAGAAGTGTTTTGCCGGTGCCAGGGCTACCCATTAATAAAACGCCTTTTGGAATTTTTGCTCCCAAATCAGTAAATTTCTTAGAATTTTTTAAAAAATCAACTATTTCTAATAGTTCTTCTTTTTCTTCCTTCATGCCGGCTACATTTTTAAAAGTTATTTTATTTTTATGAGGTGAGAATTGTCTTATTCCGGACTGATTAAAAGTAAACATTTGACCCGGGCCTTGTTTATTTTGTTTACCAAAAATATTCATTACCATAAATAATAAATACAAAGGTATTAAAGCTAACATTGCATATCAAATAATATTCATTCAATTAATATCTTCTTTAAAAACGATTTTTGTATTTGCTATTTTTTCAGCATTTACTCCATAATATTTTAACAGTTCAAAAACTGATTCATTGGCATTAATCTTGGCAATCGATTTATTGTCATTTTTGTCAATGGCTACCACATTATCCTCTTTGATCTCCAATTCAATTACTTCGCCATTGTTGATTAATTTAACTAACTCACTAATCGCCACGGTTTTATTTTTAGAACCAAGACTTAAATTTTGGTTATCACCGCCAAACATTAGCAACACCGCAATCAAAACCAAAGCGATTATTAAAATATTTTTAATTATACTCTTCATTATTTTTTAAATTATTATTTTTATTTATTATCCTATAGCTTAGCAAATAAAACTTTAAAATACAACCAATTAAAAACAGCTATTTATAGCTGTTTTTAATTGTTAAGTATTTATTATTGCACAATTGGTGTATCGGGGTTTTGTAAAAAATTAATTGCGGAATCGATTGATTCATTTGAGGTCGTCATAATAATGTAATTTTGATAAAAAGCATAGACAAACGATGCTTCACTGCCAGGATAATCAAAATATCTTATCGTTGAACCTAAGTATTCCCTTTCTTTAAATGCCTTTGAAGTGGAGGCCTTAGTGGTGAATAGTCATATATCATAGGTGCTTTTAACAATCTCTCGATTTTTTTCTCAACTCAAAAAATCAGCTTTAATTTGATCAAGCCTATCGTTATTAACGGTTAAAATAATGCCTAAAGATGGATGCACCTTACCATAAAATCCATAGATTAAATATTTTTCCATTAAATTATTTGATAAAGAAGGCGGTATATTGTCAACAAAAGCATTAACTATTTCCGAAGATGTTAAAAATTGATTTTTTATTGTTGGAATAATTACTTTAAATTCACCAGGCAATAATACATTATTGGCTTCAGCTTTGATTTGGGCAACAATTTCTGGTGATTTTGATATATCAATATCCAAGCTGTTAGCTTGAAAACCATTTTTAATCATAATAAAGGGTGAAGGTTTAGTCGTGGTAACTGTGGTAGCTGGTGACAATAAACTAGTATTAGTAGTTGGATTAAAAGTAACTTTTGGCGATAACATTTTTGGTCTAATTATCAACATTCAAACCAGTGCTAAAACTATTAACAAACATAATATTGGTAATATAATTTTCAACTTGTTTTTATTACGCACTGGGGTTGGGTTAAAATCAACGTTCGCCATTGGGCTGAATTCTTCCGGGGTAATTAAATTATTAATGTCACTATTAAAATTTGAACTTAAGTTATTAATTGCTTGGTTTTGAGTAGCATTAGGAGCAGCATTTAATGCATCAATTTTTGATTTTATACCTTCTAAGGTTGTATGGTTTTCGGCTGGAGTTTCTTTTTTTAAAACATCATTTAAATTAGGTGAAGCAGTTAAACTTGGTTCGTTATTTATTGGTTTAACTGTGGAGTCAACTGGATTTAGATTTGAAAAATCAACTGCCGAATTTATGCTGGGCATAGGCGGTGTTTCGGGTATGGCTGGTGGCTTCATTGCCTCAGTTGGCATATTCACTGGTGTGGGGTTGTTAATCGTTGATGGCATTTCAACGTAAGGTAGTGACTCACCACCGCGTGACTTTAATTCGGTTAAGTCGGTGTTCATAGTTCGAATATATACATTTGAATCTTTTGGCAGGAAATTAGGGTCGATAGGATTGGCTACATTATTATTAACATCTTGAGGGTTCAAATTATTTATATTGTTTGGATCAATCATAATTATTAATTATTTTTTTTATTAAAATAAATTCAATTCATCAAGTATATTATAATGTTATTTATTTAAAAAATCAAGTGTCCCCCCTCCTTTTAAGTTCAAACGCCTTCGGCGTTAAACACCGAATGAGCTTTAAAAAAGTGGGCAAGTTTTTCCTGGTTAAATTTTTATTGTAATAGGTAAAACCATTATTTGAACTCTGTTTTGAAATTTGGATTCACAAACATAGAATCCCCACACTAACTTTACCACGAATAACTTTAGTTGTTATTCGATTAAATAACAATCAAAAGCAAAATTATCGATTTATTGTAAAGTTAGTAGTAGAGCGAAGCGTCTTGCCCCACATTGGGTAAACCTTTCTAAAACATGAAATGTTTTAACTAAATTTTGTAAAGTTAAACTGTATACTAAAATAAACATATTTTTGCGAGTAGTAAACAAGTTATAAAGTTTATAGAATCAAAATTAAGGTTTCTGAGTGTGGGCGAGCAAAGCGGGGACAAGTGTTTGGATTTAGATTTTAAAATAAGTGCTTGAATAATTTTTAAAATTTGGTATAATAACAATATGGTCACTTGGCGAAGTAGCTAACGCGGCGGTCTGCAAAACCGTTATTCGTGGGTGCAAGTCCCACAGTGACCTCATTCAATCAATTTAAAAACTGGTAAAATTTTACCAGTTTTTAAATTATTTTTCTTGTACTAATAATAATTTTATGCGAGGGGCTAATCGACATCGTAAATGAGTATTCAAATGATTTTGTAAACGGTAAATGTCTTTTTCAATTTCTGGAAAAACTAATAATTCTTTTTCTTTTGGAAAAACTGAAAGATAAACCTTGGCTGAGTCCAGCTGATCATTTAAAACTACATCAGTAACAGTAACAATTGTAGAGCGATCAGTAAAATCATTGACCTCAATGTATTTAGCGATAATTTTACCAATTTCTCCAGCTCGTAACAATCGAGTTTTTTCTTTATGGTTCATAATTAAATATAGATTTTTAATAAATCATTTATTGTTAAATCAACTTTAGTGTCCACCATTAATCCGCATTCATTAACACTACCCAAAGAATTGACTTTTTGTTTTTGACATTGGATTCCAACAATTTTGCCTTTACCAATCACCTGGTTATTGCGTTCAGCTTCAAACGAGTCATTAACGTTTATTTTTCCATCGAACACCTCACCGCCAACAACTTTAAAACCTTTTGCATCATTAAATGTTGCTAAAATTTTTAATTGGCCAGCTATTTTTGGAATGTCTTCTTCCTGGCTTAAAATGTCATTCTCAAGTTGTTCTAATATTTCGTAAATAGTATCGCCATAATATATTTTAATGTTTTTTGATTCTATAAAACTATTAATATCGTTTTCTGTCTTCATACGAAAGTTAATAATAGCCGATTTAGTTAAGTCAGCTAATTTAATATCTTTTTCGTTAATATTACCTATATTATTATCAATTATCTTAAAACTAACATTTAAATCTTTTGCTAATGTATTTAAACTATGAATTAAAGCTTCGCAAGATCCAATGCAATCAGTTTTTATTAAAATATTTATGATTTTTTCTTTATTATCGCCAAGGGTCTGATTGCGACAAAATTCTATTGACTCGGTTGCTTTTAAACCAGCGATTAATTCCGCTGGAATATTATTGCCAGCTAAAAATTCACTACCCGGTTCTGGTAAATCATTAAAGCCAACTACTATGGCCGGGGCTGAAAAAATTAAAGCGGTTTTATTTTTGCCTAAAAAATCTTTTAGTATTTTTATTTTTCCATCAGTATTTGTGGTTATAATATTATCACCAATTCTAAGTGTGCCATCTTTGATGATTAAAGTGGCCGTAAAACCACATTTAGGATCTAAATGTGATTCTAAGACAAACCCTCTGGCCACATTGTTGTAATTGGCTTTTTCTTCCAATAAGTCAGAAAGGAGAATAATCATTTCTAACAAAGAATCGATGTTGGTGCCATCTTTGGCGGATATTTCTATACAAGGCACATTGCCTCCTCTGCCTTCGATAAATATGTCGTTTTGGGCTAATTCATTTTTAACCTTTTCAACATTAGCATTGGGCTTGTCAATTTTGTTAATGGCGACGATAAAAGGAATATCATTGGCCTTAATATGATCCAAAGCTTCTTTGGTTTGTGGTTTAAACCCTTCATCGGCAGCAATAATTAAAATCGCAATATCAGCAATCTTAGCGCCACGTGATCGTAATGACGAAAAAGCTTCGTGTCCAGGGGTATCTAAAAAAGTAATTTTTCGTTTTTGGTTTTCAATATCAATTTCAATTTCATAAGCAGCGATATGTTGTGTAATATTACCACTTTCAATTAAAATGGACTTGTTCTGTCTTATATAAGACAACAAGGTGGTTTTGCCATGATCGATGTGGCCAGTTACTACTACAATTGGTGGTCTAGCGACCGATTTTGCTTCTTGACTATTCATTTTATTAGTGTTTAATCAAATCTATTTTAATCGTGTAATGTAATTTTACACCAAATAAGCTCGAAAGTCAAGTGTTTGGTTTTATATAGAGTTTACGTGATGGTTAATCAAAAACCCAACCCTTGTCGAGTTGGATTTTTAAGATTTGGTTGTTAAAACTGGCAACTGGTTGAGGCACCAGCAAGCAAATAGCAAACTAAATAAAGTAATCCTTTGGCTAGTAATGCTAAAGCAACGCCCAAAAGAACATAAGTTAATCTTTGCCCATTAGCTTTGACCTTATCAGAACCACCTCCTCCTCCAGATGTTACATAATCAATAGCAATAATTAATATGTAGACCACTGCCAATACCAACAAAGCATAAAAAATTCAGTTAAGAGCAATACGGACAAACGTGAATAAATCATCTGTGGTGGCTAAAACCGTAGGCAACTGAATATTTTTTGGTTCTGGTATAGCCGACACCCCTAAAGGTAAAACCAATAAAGCCAATATGAAAATAGATAAAAATTTCTTCATATATTTTTTTTAATTTTTTATTAATTTTTTAATTAAAATTTAAACGTGCACATTTCGCCACTGCCGATAATAACACATGTTAAATAAATCATTGATTTTGCTAACAGCGCAATGGCAATACCCAATAATATAAATCCTAAGTTTTTACCAGCTTTTGAAGCTTTAGCTGCTTCACCGCCAGCGGTAATATAAGTATAAGCCACCATTAGTATCATGACCAAGGCGACCACTAACAGAGCGTAAAAAAACCAATTGATTAGATTATTTATAAAATCCGACAGCGAAAAATTTTCACTACTTGGTGCTTGGTCCATATATTCGGGGAGGTTATTTAATCAAGCATCATCAGCGAATGCCATCAATGGCAAGGCTAAAATTAATAATCCAATAGCGAAATTTTTTAGAAACTTCATAAACTTTTTTTAATCTTTTGTTACGACCTTTTAAACTATCATCATTATATACAATTTTTTTTAAAAAAGCAACTATTTACAACTTGAATAATCTTTTAAGATTTTTTGGTTGTTCAGAACATAATTGGTAGTGGTTTTATTTAAATTGGGTACTCCACCTGGTTTTCCAGTCACAACATAATAAACAACTGAAATAATAAATCTAGCCAATAATATTACCACGATGCCAATTAAAACCGAAGTAATAATTTTAGTGCCACCAGCTACTTTTTCTGAATTACCCTGAGAGGTAATTATTGTTCAACCGGCTCAAATAATTAAGGCTAAGCCAGCGTATAAAGAAATCGTGAACATCAAATTAATAATCCGATTAATAATTTCTCAAACATTGTTAGCTCCAACTGGATTTTCTAAAACAACCATACCGTTGTTGGTGGTAGTAGGGGTATCAGCGCTGGCAACATTAAAATTAATTAGCAACAATGTTATCAATATGATCACCAAAGGTATTTTTTTCATATTTTTATTTTTAAATGATTTTAATTAAAATTGCTACTACTATTACCATTATCGCCAGGTGGGCTTGATTAATTAAAGTTATTACACTCCGATTTGTCTAACGCTTATAACTTTACTCAACACAATTGATTTTGTTTCAACTGTTTTGTAATGTTTCACCAGTGGTTGGGTCAACATATTCTGGTGCAACAATATAAATAAAAGTATTAATTATTACTCACGACAAAAGTATAATCGCTAAACCAATTAGTGTTCTTTTTATTAATTCATAACCTGGTTTTTTCTTGTCAGTAATAATTAAAAATCCAGCATATAACATCATTAATAGTGCAATATACCAAATAATTTGAGTTATAAATAGGTTTAACAGGTTTTGAATTAATACGACA
>ERZ795059.6704-NODE-6704-length-10142-cov-6.828195_pt1 | contig 10142 bp, 13 predicted proteins | sample MGYA00375143_ERZ795059 | MGnify/ENA primary metagenome ERZ795059 (study PRJEB30188, sample SAMN05720168) | activated sludge metagenome | isolation source: Anaerobic digester | place: USA | collected 2015-01-07 ... | reverse complement strand
CAACTTGTTGATAGTATGACTGAAAAAAGATGTCATTGGCAAACGCAGCGAGAAATCTCACAAGTCATTGCTACCACAGATTTTGAGATTCCTCACTTCGTATCGGAATGACACCTTTTCTTTATGATATGCCCAATTGTTCTTAAGGAGACAAATCTTCTAACTCCTTTATTTTCGTTATTGGGAAAGGAGTTCTGAATTTACTTCAGTAAGCCAAATTAGGTGAGAGCCATTTCTCAATTTCTTCAGTACTCATTCCTTTTCGCTTTTTATAATCTAATATCTGGTCTTTGGCAATTTTTCCAACTGGTTCATACTTAGCTTCACTATGCGCAAAATATAAACCGCAAATTGAAGCAGCCGGCACCATCATTAAACTCTCAGTCAGCTTCACCCCTATATTTTTTTCTGCTTCCAATAATTCAAAAATAATTGATTTTTCTGTATGGTCCGGCAACGCTGGATAACCGTGAGCAGGTCGAATACCGGAGTAGTTAAACGATAAATCAATGGTTGTTATGTTGTTGATTTGTTGATTTGTTGATTTGTTGATTTGTTGATTTTCGCTTGTCATTCTGAGCGGAGCGAAGGATCCAGAGGGCTGTGGTAACAAGGAGTGGTGAGATTCTTCACTTCGTTCAGAATGACAAACAAATTTCAATTCCTCATTTTCCGAATATTCCCAATACTCCGTTCTTACCTTGTAATGCAAGAGTTCTGCAAACGCTTCTGCTAATCTATCTGCTATAATTTTCACCATAATTGACTTAAATTCATCATTATTCTTAGAAAATTCATCTGAAAGCTCTTTTGCCCCAATACCTGCTGTTAATGCAAAACAGCCGATATAATCAGTAAAACCGCTGGTATTTGGTGCAATGAAATCCGCAAGCGAGTAATTTGGAGTTCCTTCCGGCTTTTTATTTTGTTGGCGCAAGAAATGAAATGTATTTATAATATTTTTGTTTTCTGTATAAATTTCTATATCGTCGAAGCCAACGGAATTTGCAGGAAATAAACCAAAAACAGCGTTTGCTTGTAAAAGTTCTTTTTCAACAATCAAATCAAGCAAATCATTAGCTTCATTAAATAGCTTTTTAGCTTCCTCACCATATTTTTCATTTTCAAATATTTTTGGAAAGCGTCCTTTCATTTCCCAAGCCAAGAAAAATTCAGTCCAATTGATAAATTTCCGTAATTCATTGATAGAAAAATTGTTTAATACAGTAACACCGAGTTTTTTTGGTTTAGAAATCTTTTGCTGGCTCCAAATAAATTTCTTTCTGTTTTTCCTTGCCTCATATATAGAAATCAAATTCCTTTCAGTCTTATTTTGCAGATAATTCTCTCTTAATTTAGTGTATTCTTGATTTATTTCATTAGTGTAATTACCTTTAATATTAATGTTTAACAAATTGCTGACTACAGATACGCTTTTCGATGCATCTAAAACGTGGATAACCGGAGCAGAATAAGCTGGAGCTATTTTCACGGCAGTATGAATCCTTGAAGTAGTTGCACCACCAATAAGCAAAGGAATTTTCAAATTATGCTTTTCGAGTTCTTCTGCGACGTGAATCATTTCTTCAAGCGAAGGAGTGATAAGACCGCTTAGTCCGATTATATCTACGTTTTCTTCAATTGCTTTTTGAACAATTTTTTCGGTTGGCACCATAACGCCGAGGTCAATTATTTGATAATTATTGCATGAAAGCACCAGACCAACAATATTTTTTCCTATATCGTGAACATCACCTTTTACAGTTGCAAGCAGAATTTTTCCGTTGAACTTATGTTCCTGAGAATCATTTGATTTTGAAATATACGGCTCAAGTATATTAACGGCTTGCTTCATAACCCTTGCACTTTTCACGACTTGAGGAAGAAACATCTTCCCGGTACCAAACAGTTCCCCAACTCTATTCATACCGTTCATTAACGGACCTTCAATTATTTTCAAGGGTTCCATTTCTTTAATTGCTTCGAGCAAATCAATTTCCAGAAAGTCAGTATTTGAGTGAACAAGCGAGTAAGCAATGCGTTCATTTATTTGAAGATTACGCCACTCTTCAATTTTTTCTGCTTTTTCAGATTTTTGTTTGTTTTGTTCGGCAAAATGAATTAATTTTTCAGTTGCATCACTTTTTCTATTGAAAATAACATCTTCGATTAAATCACGTAAAATCGGGTCAATTTCATCATATACATCAAGCTGGGCGGGATTGACAATTCCCATATCTAAGCCAGCTTTAATTGAATGGTAGAGAAAAACGGAGTGCATTGCCCTTCTAACGTTTTCATTACCACGAAAGGCGAAGGAAATATTTGAAATTCCAGCACTTGTGGAAGCATAAGGTAAATTTGACTTTATCCAGCGAACTGCTTCAATAAAATCTTTTGCATAATTAGAGTGTTCCTCAATGCCAGTAGCGATTGTTAAAACATTTGCGTCAAGAATTATGTCTTGTGCAGGAAAATCGACTTTTTGAGTTAGTATTTTATAAGAACGCTCAAGTATTTCGATTTTTCTTTCAAAAGTAACTGCCTGCCCTTGTTCGTCGAATGCCATAACAATGACTGCTGCACAATATTCCATTAATTTCTTTGCAAGTTCAATAAATTTTTCTTCACCTTCTTTCAATGATATTGAATTAACTATGCCTTTTCCTTGCAAGCACTTTAAACCAGCTTCAATAACATTCCAGTTCGATGAATCAAGCATAACTGGAACACGCGAAATATCCGGGTCAGAGCCAATATAATTTAAAAAGTTGCTTACAGCTTTTACTGCATCAAGCAAAGGTTCGTCCATATTTACATCAATAGCCAAGGCACCTGCTTCAATTTGGAGACGAGCAATACGGGCAGCTTCTTCCCAGTTCGGTTCTTTAATAATCTTTGCAAATTTTCGCGAGCCGGCAACGTTAGTTCTCTCACCAATATTTATAAAGTTAGATTCAGGGCGAATGATAAGCGGTTCTAATCCACAGAGTTTTAAGTATTTGCTTTTATCAGCCGGAATTTGTCTCGGCTTTGCATTTTCAAGTATTTGAGCAACTGCTTTTATATGAGTCGGTGTAGTTCCGCAGCAGCCACCAACAATATTTAAAAGTCCTTCGTCTGCATATTCTTTTATTGCTTTTGCAAAATATTCAGTGCTTTCATCATATTCTCCAAATGAATTTGGAAGACCGGCGTTCGGATAAAGTGAAGTATAAACGTTTGAAATACCTGATAATTCCTTAATAAAGGGTCTCATCTGGGTTGAACCGAATGAGCAATTTAATCCAATTGAAAGCAGATTTGGAGTGTTTTCAACAGAAATGCAAAATGCTTCAAGAGTTTGACCGGTAAGAGTTCTTCCGCTGTTATCATTGATTGTAACAGAAATCATAATCGGCAAACTGATATTTCTTTCTCTTAAAACCTGATTAATTGCGAAAATGGCAGCTTTGCAGTTTAATGTATCGAAAATAGTTTCAACCAAAAGAAGATTCACACCACCGTCAATCAAACCCAATGCCTGCTCGCGATATGCCTCTACAAAATCATCGAAATAAAATCTACGGAAGCCAGGATTTGCTACATCTGACGATATCGAAGCAGTTTGGTTTGTTGGGCCAATTGACCCGGCAACATACCTTGGCTTATCTGGTGTTCGGTTTGTCCATTCGTTTGCAGCTTCTTTTGCTATTAGGGTAGCTTCAAAATTTAGTTTGTATGTATAACTTTCTAATCCATAATCTGATTGGGAAATCCGGTTTGAGTTGAAAGAGCAGGTTTCAATTATATCAGCACCGGCTTCAAGGTATTTGCTATGTATTTCCTTAATGATATGAGGTTGAGTAAGCACAAGAATATCATTATTTCCTTTTAGATTTACTTTGCTATCCTGAAACAAGCTGCCACGAAAATCCTCTTCGCTTAGCTTATATTGCTGAACCATAGTTCCCATTGCACCGTCAATTATGAGAATGCGTTGGCGAAGGTTGTTTAATATGGTTTGTATTGATTTTTGCATAGATTTTGATTTAAATTTTTTTCCTACTAATATTTAACTTCTACGGTGTTAATCTTTACTCATCTTCAAAATAATCATTATCAAGTTTCTTTATTTCATAATTTGTTTTTATAGATACAGAAGTAAATTCAGAAGAAAACACATCTATTCCACCAACCCAATCAAATTTAAAACTTCGTTCTTTTTTCTGACTTTTCTCTTTATTTTTAACAGATAAAGCATATATATAAACCGACATTTTTGCAGAATTTGGTAATTCATCAATTATTCTATTTAATTTTTCAATAAATTTATTTTAACAAAAAAAATTTCTGTTTTACTTAATATTTGTTTTAAAAATAAGTTCACCACAAAAAGTCATAACTCCATTGGAGTTATAAAGCAGTAAAGAATCTTACAACTCTTTATTACTAAAGAATATTAGATTATGAATTATGTTACGTATGACTGGATTATTTTCACACAATATTTCTGTGGCTAAGCAGTAGTTACTTTATTTAGCAAACATATATTTTATTTCTTTCTAGCAGAAATAATTTCATCAGCTATGCTTTCAACAGATAAATCTGGAACAATATTATACCTTTCTTTTGTCCAGTCGCCAGAACCTTGAGCGTATAATTTTATAAATTGGACTGCTCCTGAAATGCCTAAATCTTTAGTAAGTGCTTCCAAACCCTTTTTTTGAAGTTCAATTGGAGTTAATTCTTTTAATGTTTCCATTTTTACCGCCTTAAATAATCTATTGGATTAAGAATTTTTATATTTATTTTGTTTTTATTACTATTGTAAATCTTTTGTAGTTTATCATCAGTAGTTAAAAAATAATCTGCTTTTGCAAATTCAGCTAAAGCTATGTGAATAGCATCAAATCCTTTGAATCCGAAATTTTCAAATTGTTTTGCCCTTTTAATTACAGATTCATTAATTAATTGAATAGGAACTATCTGTTTTATTGTATCAATTATTTGATTCTTTTTAAAAATATCTGGAATTTTGTTTATTTCCCAATAAATAGCCTCGCTAATTATCAATTCATTTTTCAAAATATCAATAGTTCTAAGAATTTGTGTTATTGCATAAGATTCTAATGCAATTCTTACATTCGTTTGGTCGTCAAATTGCCTGCATAAACAACATACATCAAGATAAATTTTTTCCATAACAACTATTCCTCACTATTCAATAATGTTTTTTTTATGTTATACCCTGTAAGTATTTGTTTTTGTTGTTTGATAAACGGAAACTCATTTATTTACGAACTCTCAATAAATGATTTGCAAAAATAATACTTAATTCAAATAAAACAAAGTAGAAAGATTATTTTTAGAATGGGAGGATGGATTGGAAGAATATTTTTGAAAACATATAAGTTAAACTTTACTCATTTAAATATTCATCAACTTTTACCGACCAATCAGGAGAAGCTTCAAAATCAAGTGCTGATGCTTTTTCAAGAAATGAATATTGAATATCACTTTTAGGCAAATCAATTGTAATTTTTATTCTTGAATGCTGCTCTAAAGGTAATTCTTTATCTAATACTAAAGTATTATTTTTATAAGTTGCAGTCAACACAGTTTCCACATTTTCGCCTGTTTTAATTATAATAAATTCAATATATTTGACGTAAATTGTTAAATCAGATTTTAAATGATTATTATTGCTGTTATATATTATTTGTTTTCTAATCAATTAAACAAATATTCACTTTTATATTCAATTTCAAATTTTTCTGATAATTCTATGTATTCCTCTTTAAATGTTTTTACTTTATGATGTTTTTCCTGATTATTTATATAATTAATCACTTTATCACGTTGAGAACGAGAATAAGAAAAAGGAGCATATCCTTCCTGCCAAGCAAACTTCCCTTTTAAATATCTCTTCTCATTTAGAATTTTGTTGAAAAACGTTTTACGTCTCTAACAACATTTGAAATAGAGGAATCTGGATTTAAACCAAATAAAATATGAATATGGTTTGGTATTCCATTGATACAAATTAGTTTTTGATTCAAATTTTTAAAAATACCAGAAATATACATAAATATTTCATCTCGAAAATCAGATTGCAGCAAATAGTCGCGGTTTTTAACAGCGAATATAAGATGAATTGTAATTTGTGAATATGTATTTGAAATTAACTTGTAAGTTTTAATTAAAAATAATTTCTACCAATATAAAACTCCTACAGAGTTTCTCTTTTTTAATCTATTCTTTCTACCAATATAAAACTCGTACGCAATGTTAATACTTCTTATTTACTTAAATTTTTAAACAAAATCAAAATTTCTGTAATTTTTTAGGTATAGGTTTATTATTCTTAATAATGATTTTTACAAGCAATAATAATTTTTTCATCTTTTTTAACTTCATAAACGATTCTATGCTCCTTATTAATATGTCTTGACCAAAATCCCTTTAAATTATTCTTTAATGGTTCTGGCTTACCTATGCCTTCAAATGGGTTTCTTGAAATTTCCTTAATAATCCTTACAATTCTATCATAAATATCAGGACTTTCTTTTGCCCAATTATTAAAGTCTTCAAATGCACCTTGATGAAAAGAAATTACTCTCATTGAAATATTTCCTGATTTGGAGTAATTATATTTTTTCTATGTTTCACGTCATCAACTCTTTGAAGAAGAATCTCTCTATTCCTGGGTGAATTTAGAAGATATTCTGTTTCATCTATGCAATATACTGCAATTTCAATATTTTTATTTTTATATGTTGCTTTCAGAATATCTATAAAGTCAGTATTTAAGTCATCTGTATTTAATTGATATGTTGTGTACATATTCTCCTCCTTTTATTTTTTAGAATTTTTAAATATAATATATCGCTATCCATTAACAAAAATACGCTTCTTAAATCTCTTTCTCAACATTCTTAAGCAGGTTTTCAGCTTTTAGCAAATTTATATGAGAGATGAATTGATGTGCTTCATCGCGATATTCTTTCTTTATATCCAAAATTAATTCTGGCTTGGTATAACCTTTCAGTTTTTTCAAAGTATGAAGAGAATTAGTTTTAATAATTATTCGGGTTGAAAACATTTTTTTCTTCAATTCGATGAGAAGTAGGGATTCTAAAGGAATTTTAATACATTTGACATCGCTTTGAATAACTCCAAAAATGCTGTCTTTTGTTTGAAATTCGATTATAATAAAATCTTCGGCATATCTCAATATACCGGTAGCTTCTACAAACCCTTGAAATACTTCTTCAATTTTAAACGGAATTGCGATTTGACTTAACATAACATCTCAATTAATAATAATATTGCAAAAATAATAAAATTCAACATACATATTTCAAAATTTTTTTTAATTTGCATAGTTTTATTAATTAAAAAACAACGTATATATGGCGGAAAACAATATAATCTTAAAAGGAGTTGCCTCCTCACCCGGCATAGAGCAGGGTAAAGCTGCTTTAATCATACCTGAACCGATTGTAATCCCAAGCAGTAAAATCGAAAACGAAAGAATTGAAGAAGAAATCAATCGCTTTGAATTTGCTGTCAAAAGTTTGGTTGATGAGTTCACTGACATTTTGAACCGAATGAAAGACGATAAAACCAATGTTACTGCGATTATTGAAACAAATATTTTATATCTTCAGGACCCATACATTCAAGAAGGAATTATAAGCAGAATAAAAGACCGATATTCTGCGGAAAGTGCTGTTATTCAGGAGTTTGATAACCAAAGAATATTTTTCAAATCCGCAAAAGATGCGCTGCTTCGTGAACGTGCAACAGAGCTCGACCAAATCAAAGAACGCCTGCTCTCCGCATTGAAAAATAAATGCTTAGTCTATAATTTTCCTGAAGGAACAATCATTGTTGCTCAATCTGTTCTTCCAGCTGAGGTTTTGAGGTTTGATGAGTTAAAAATTGGTGGTATTATAACTGAAATTGGTGGTATTACTTCGCACAGCTCTATTTTAGCACGAACCTTTGGTATTCCAGAAATTATTGATGTAAAAAACGCTTTAAGCACAATAAAAGATAACGACACATTAATTATTGATGGCTATAATGGTTTTGTTATCGTTAATCCAGACCAGAACTATTTGGAACGTTACCGCACCAGGAAAGCCGCTGAAGATGAACACAAGAAAAAATTAGGCGATTTAATCAAATTGGATTCCGAGACGAAAGACGGTAAAAAAATTACTTTACTGGCAAATGTGGATTTCCCGAAAGATGTTGAAGCTGCAATACTTGTTGGAGCCGAAGGAATTGGGCTTGTCCGCACAGAGCATTTAGTTATTTCTAACGACAAAATTCCAGATGAAGATGAACAATTCCGCTTTTATAACGAATTAGCAGAGCGTGCTTATCCCAAACCGGTTAATTTGCGAATATTTGACCTTGGCAGTGATAAATATGCAGAAGGTCTTCCCAAAAGAGAAACCAATCCTGCACTCGGTCTGCGCGGTATGCGTTTTCTTTTGCACCGGTTGGATTTACTCGAAACTCAAATCAAAGCGATTTTGCGTGCTTCAAAAAATAAAAATGTCAGTTTTATGCTGCCTATGGTTACAACTATTAATGAAGTAATTCAGGTTAAAGAAATTATAGAAAAATGTAAAAGAGAACTTGCAGAAAAAAATATTGATTTTGACCCAAATATTCCAATTGGACTTATGATTGAAACACCAGCTGCTGCTATTATGTCTGACGAACTCGCTAAGCATTGCAGTTTTTTCAGTATCGGCACAAACGACCTCACCCAGTATTCTCTTGCTGTGGATAGGGACAACGAGCTTGTTTCTCAATATTTCGATGCATTCAATCCGGCTGTTATTCGTTTAATGGAAATGATTGTAGAATCCGCCCATAAAAACAACATCAGCGTTAGTATTTGCGGTGAATTAGCAGGCCATTCCGCTGCAACCAAAACATTAATTGACATTGGAATTGACAAGCTAAGCGTTCCGCCCTCTTTATTACTTGAACTGAAGAGCCGAGTTAGAGATATTGATTTAAGTGAAAAGTGATTTTGTTGTTTTTCAGATGTCCAACTTCTCCGAGATGTGGCACATCTAAAGGTGGATTGTGTTTTAGTGAAATGGGGAATTATATTTAGAAAATTTGTTTAAATGTTGTCTGATTATTTTTATAAAATAATATTTTAATTGACATAAATTTTTATTATATTAGAAGAAAATAGATTGATATTATTAATATGAATAATAAAAAAATACTGGAAAAAATATTATCTGGTTCGAAAAGTATAAAATTTTCTGATTTTACTAAGTTAGTTACTGGATTTGGATTTAAGTTGGATAGAATAAAAGGAAGCCATCATATTTATAAAATGGATGGGATTGAAGAATTGATAAATTTACAAAACGTTAATAATGAAATAAAACCTTATCAAATTAAGCAGTTTTTAGCAATTATTGAAAAGTATAATTTGGAATTAGGAGACAACTAATGAAAGATTACCATATAAACATTTTTTATAGCAACGAAGATGGCGGTTATATTGCAGATATACCTGATTTAAAGTGTTGTTCAGCTTTTGGGCAAACTCCAAATGAAGCTTTGCAAGAAGTTCTTATTGCAAAAGAAGCTTGGCTTGAATCAGCAAAAAACAATCACCGAAAAATTCCAAAGCCAAGATATTTACCAGTATTTTATAAAATTGCTGTTCTGTAGGTTTTAGATCTATATATTTTTAAGTTAATAGTTAGATGTGCCACATCTCCGAGATGTTGGACATCTAAAGCTGGTTTTGTTTTGATTGGAAAGGTAAATTTGAGAGAATATTTTGGAATGTAAAAGAAATATTTGTAATTTGAAATAAAAGATAATTTAAATTATTGATTTAATAAATGATAAAGTCCAATAGTAGTAATTTGGAAATGATAGATAAAAAACCTTATATAGAAACAATTATAGAAATAAGCCGCACTTATCTTGAGGAAGCATTTCCAAATAAAGAACGGCTTGATGAGTTTTTGCATAAAATAGACTTTTTAAAAACCGAAACAAACATAAAAGAAATTATTAATAAATTTACAGGGATTTATATTAAATAATTTCTTTTATGTAGATCGGAAGAGCACACGTCTGAACTCCAGTCACACCATCCAATCTCG
>ERZ795059.6703-NODE-6703-length-10142-cov-8.176366_pt1 | contig 10142 bp, 8 predicted proteins | sample MGYA00375143_ERZ795059 | MGnify/ENA primary metagenome ERZ795059 (study PRJEB30188, sample SAMN05720168) | activated sludge metagenome | isolation source: Anaerobic digester | place: USA | collected 2015-01-07 ... | reverse complement strand
AGCCTCAAGCCTCAAGCCTCAAGCCTCAAGCCTCAAGCCTCAAGCCTCAAGCCTCTCACGACTCCAGCGCCCGGTCACGCCACAAATACACCAACGCCGCCAGCAGCACGCCGATAAACACGCAAACCTCCGCATAGCCCAGCCAGCCCAGTTCACGCACCGACGTCGCCCATATATATATAAAGACCGATTCCAGGTCGAACACCACAAAGAAAATCGCAATCATGAAATACTTGGCGGAAAAGCGAACCCGTGCCGAACCCGTCGATACAATCCCCGACTCATACGGCTCCCCCGTCGCACGGTCCTTATGACGCTCCCCAATCAAAAATGAAACAACAATCATTCCAATCGGCACCGACAACGCGCCCAGGAAATACACCACGAACGGCCAAAGCGCCGGAGCTTGTGCTGCCGTTTCCACCACTGTCTCGCTCTCCTTTTACCGTTGCCCTGTCTGACCTAGCTAACCAACAACGGGTTTCCTGCCCGCCCGCCAGAAAAAAGAACCCCTTCCCGGGTCTTTTCCGACCTGTTGGCATGCCCATCTTGATTGCCTGGCCCCTCCACTCTCCCAATTGAGCGGCCTTCCGCAGAGGCCAAGCGTCAAAATTTCAGAAACGGATTGTACTGCATACAACCCACTTTTGCAACTGCCAAACGACCGGTAGTTATAATCACCATACCTACCGTTCGTTAGGCATAAATTACCATATCTTTATCAGTTTGTCAAGACCCTTTCTGACAGGCACCCGGTCCCTCTGATTTTCAACACCCACCTATGTCCCTCTGTACAAGTACGAACAGATCCGAATGGGTCCGTGTTTGCTCCCCATACGTCCTATTCGACCTATACGTCCTGTTTCTTGCTCTTACAAGCTTCTGCTCACCTTCTCCGTCCATATCGTCAATTCAGTCCATTGCGTCCATTTCCAAAATCCAATCCAACAAATCGCAATCCCCACGCCGTCCTTCTCATTTCTCCCCCTCCCCTTCCCCACTATCCGCCCCCTCCGGCCGCCCTAATGCCTGTAACCACGGATAGCTCAATCCTTCTTCAATCCCCCAATTTGACACAAAATCCCATCCCGCCGCACTAAACGTTACCTGTTGCATCATCTCAACAGTGGTTTTGCCTGTCCCTATAGCGGACACACTCAATCCGGATTGTTCTGTATCCCAAAACGCGCCATCAGAATTGATTTCCGCATACCCGCCAACCAATCCTCCAATTTGTTCAGTTCCCGTTACAGGCCCTGTTGAATAACACTGATCGATACATCCATAGCTGGCACTTCCCACAAGTCCTCCAACGTTGATTTGACCTCTAACCTCTCCATGTGCAAAACATTGAAGCAATGTCGAATAGTGCTGTATGCCTACAAGCCCACCTACACAACCTGCAGTTCCTTCCACATTCCCCAATGCATAACATTGCAATAAGTCGCTACCCGAATACCCGATTAATCCGCCTACACCTTCAGACGCACCAGAAACATTCCCTGTTGAATAACATTCCGAAATTTCCAACGATTGGCTTTGTCCAATCAATCCCCCTACGCAACCATAATCTGACCCATAGGACGATACTTCCGTCCATGCCTCTCCGGTAACATTCCCCGTTGTGTAGCAACGGCTTATACCTCTGCCAGAATGGTAGCCCAAGAGACCGCCAATGTATCGGGAACCTGAAACAAGACATGTGCTGCTGCAATCGGTTATTGTGGCGCTGCTTCTCCCCGCAAGCGCACCCACATAATCTTGCCCTCTAATACTGCCGCTTTCAAGCCGCAGGTTCCTGATTTCTCCATACGTGCTGGCAAACAAACCTATGTAATCTTCTGAAGGACGGTTAATTGTCAAGCCCTCTATTACATGCCCCCGCCCATCAAATACCCCCTGAAAAGCGTTTGTGCCTGCAGCCAAGGGTAAGAATCCCGCTCCTTCATTCCACTCTGCAGTCACGGTAGCGTCTATGTCATTCGCTAGAAAATAATCGGCATTAATTGGATAACTTTCATCATTTCCAATCTGCTGTAACTCGTCAATCGACGCTATGGGTATTGGAACATGGATTAGATTTGTTTTCGTAAAATAATCTTCCCCTTTGTTATTGCTCACGGTTAGGGAAACAGTGTACAAACCTGGTATGGAATAGGTATAAACCGGATTCTGCTCCGTGCTATGCGTTCCATCCCCAAAATCCCAATCATAAGCAATAGTTGATTCCGAACCTCTGGAGGACTGACTACTAAACGTAACCGTCAATGGGGCATCACCTAATACAGGCGTAGCGATAAAACACGCCAAGGGAGGAACCCCAAATGCTTTCATCCACGGATAACTTTGACCTTCCGAAATTTCCCAGACCTGTTCGAAATCCCACCCTGCTTCGGTGTAAATCCTTTTTTGCTTCAGTTCCGCACTGCTTTTACCCTCGCCGCCCTGAGAATAAGTCGTTCCTGAACGATCAAGATCCCAATACGAGACTTCCACGACCCCCACGCCTTCTGTATTAAAACACACAAATCCGCGATAAGTGCCGCCCCCGGAAAAAACACTCGCAGAAAAGCATTGACGAACAATCCCTTCATTAGTCGAGAGGAATCCACCGGACCAACGAGTCGATCTGCTTGGTGAAGGGGTGGAAAAATTACATCGATCCTCTTGTTTTTGTTCTTCATTGTCATCAAGAAACTTAATGCTCTTTGTATAATCAGATACACGGCATGCAGCAAAACATTGAGAGATACTGCCGCTATTGGTTCCTGCAAAACCACCCACACCACTTCCCCCAGCCACGCGTCCGTCAGTATAACTCTCGCTAATTTCCCCGGCATTCTCCCCCACAAATCCACCAATACTCGTTGAGATGTAGTATATATGTCCATTATATGTGTAGCTATGACAATATCGACTACCAGAAGAAAAACTTCGTGTTATAACCCCCTCATTCAAGCCCACTAATCCGCCAACGGAATAGCCGTTCACCGATATCGACTCGTCCGTGCTGCAATTGCGTATCGTTCCGCCATTATAACCAGCCAATCCACCGCCCACCTCTGTCCGCCCGTGCATAGTGCCGGAAGCATTACTTCGATCAAGCACCCCAAGATTCCATCCTATCAATCCGCCAATATCATGCCCCTCTCCATCAACATCCGACAAAATAGAACTCTCCGTCACCTCTCCCCAATTCACCCCCGCCAGCGCCCCAACATATGATTCTCCCGTCACTGAAGCGTCCACTAAACTAAGGCGATTGATCGTGGCTCCATACGCAATACATCCAAATAATCCTATAAAAATTTCTTCCGGACGATTAATCACCAGCCCCGAAATCGCATATCCACGGCCATCAAAATTCCCAATAAACGGCGCACCAATATTCCCAATCGGTTCAAACCCTGCCCCCTCATTCCATGTCTCGGTTTCGGAAGCATCAATGTCTCCCGTCAATATATAGTGGCCATCTAATGGATATCCCTCTTCCTTCCCAATCTTCTGCAATTCCACCACTGAACCAATTGTAATCGCCTCTCCCTCAGGTATTCCTTCTTGTTCCCCTTCCTGCATCCCCTCTTCGAGTCCCTCAAGGATTCCTTCCTGATCACCCTCACCCTCTTCCAAAGGTTCACCTTCCGACAACCCTTCCTCTGCCCCTTCTTGTATTCCCTCATCGAGTCCTTCAAACGCGCCTTCTTGAGTTCCCTCCTGAATACCTTCATTCTCTCCTTCTACCCCACCTTCTAATGTTCCTTCATACTCCCCTTCTTGCACTCCTTCTTCAAGTCCTTCATGTATCCCTTCTTGAATCCCCTCAAGTGTTCCTTCATAATCTCCTTCCTGAAGTTCTCCCTCCGGCAATCCTTCCTGAATGCCTTCCAGTATTCCTTCAAATACTCCCTCTTCTATTCCCTCTATTCTTCCCTCCACCATGCCTTCTTGATCCCCCTCTAATTGCCCTTCTATTAGGCCTTCTTGATTCCCCTCTTGAACTCCCTCTGTTTCCCCCTCATGTGTTTGCGGACACCCTGTCAAAACAAACATTCCCAGTCCTATGCACACCCATACAATCAGACTCGTCCGCATAAAACGCATAAGAATCTCCCTTCGCACCTATTTTACGATTTCCCTCTTTGTCTTACTCCAACACTATGTCCTCAAAACTTACTCGTATCATATCACCATGCAACCTGTTTCGCAATAGATTTTTCCAGGCAATTGCCCGATATACCCTTCAGGATTGACACCAAGTATTCCCACCACTAGTCTTACAAATCGAAGGGAAGGTCAACGTGAGTGCGGAAAACCTGATTCAGGAGAACATGAATCATGAAAACTGGAGTATGGATCATCCTGGGGGTAATCGGATTTTTCTCCATCCTTCCCATGGCCACGGCCAATGCGGACGATCCTGCCGGATACGAATTTTCAATCAAGACATCAGGAGTAAATGAGAAACTTCTTGAATACCTGCCCAAATATGCGGAGTACGGCTTCATCCTCTATCTCTATGTAGATCGAGGGCATATCGGCAAACCACTGTTCAAAGAAGTGCTGCTTCAAGCCGAAAAACTGAACCTCCGCGTCAAACTCTGCCCCGGCCTCAGCCCCGCCCTCGGAGGTCCCTTCCCCAATGAAGAAAACATCGGCGAATTTGAAAAGTTGGTGCATGAAATCCTGGATTATACAGAGTCCATCAACAAGGTCGTAACGACCGTCGTACTTAATATCGAGACCGGCCCGCCCAAAGACAAGCTGCTCCAGGACGCCGTTGCAGCGTGGGATATAAAGAGACTCGCGCAAATGGCTGCGGAAAATATCAACCGCGTGCAATACAGCGAGTCCACAAAAAAAATCGAAGCCCTGATCCAGAAAGTGCGCAACCGGGGGTACGAAGTGCAAATCACCACCTTCCCCCTGCTGCTTGACGATCTCGCCGACGGTGACTCCGATCTCCAGGACCTCTTCAACATACCCATGGAGAATATTTCCTGGGATACCCGGGCCTTCTGTGCCTACTCCACGGAATATGGCACGCTCGGCGGTTTTCCAATCTCTCCCTATTTCGTCTATACCTACTCACTATCCGCCCTTAAACACTATGGCGAAAATACCTGGATTGCCCTCGGCCTCATCCGATACAACAACCGTGGATACTCCTCCCCCGATCAACTGGCCGCCGACATCGCCGCCGCAAAAGCCGCCGGCATCAAAAAAATCGACCTCTTCTTTTTCCCGGGAATGACCGGCTATCCCCAATACACCTTCGACGATTGGGCCAAAACCACCCGTGTCGACCCCAAACCCCCAAAATTCAATCCTGCAATCCTCGGCGTACGGACCGGAATGGTTCTTGCCGATTTCCTGCTTAACTTCATCGAATAAGGGTTCCAACAATGACCGAAAAAGAACTCGCAGAAAAAAGCGCCAACAATGTGTTCCAGAATACCCTCCAGGGAATTTTTGAAAAACTGGACACCAATCTCCTAACCGCTAAAGACGCCGCGGCAAAACAAACTGCCTTGGACGCCGCAAAAAGAGGCATACAATCCGCCCAAGCTACCTATGCCGAGTGTATAAAACTCATTAACAACACCCTATAACCTCGCCCATATTGATGAGGCGTTCCATAAAAAAAATCGCAAATCATCCAAATCCACACAACCTGGGTCATTCAACACGCCAATACCTCCCTTTTCGCGGCTTCGCGATTTCGCGTGTTCTTCTCTCTATGCTTCTCTTTTATGCTAATGCAAAAACTTCTCCGTCCGGTCAGACGGGTCCGACACGTCCAACGGGTCTGACATTTGGCAAAAGTGCTCAAACAATTTCTTTTTTCGTTTCTTTCGTGTGTTTCGTGGTAAAAAATTCCGTTCTTTTCCGTTATTTTTAAAGTTTGACGCACCCCCAACAGACCGGCATAATGACCCTAACGGAAACCCAACAAACAACCACAGGGGAATACGCCATGCGGAAACCTGTAACACTCGCTATCCTGATTCTGGCAAGCTTGATCCTCCAAACCTTCAGTTTCGCCCTCGAACAACCCTCTTTGAAAAGTGATCGCCTCCACCTCACCTTCAATCCACAAACTGGTGGCCTGCTCTCCCTCCACGATTTGGCCTCCAATCACAATTTTGTCCGCCAGTCCGCTGAAAAACCACTTATATGGCGAATCTCCCTCCAAAACGCCGACCGTAAAGAGATTGTGCTCACCAATGCAGAAGGCCCGGCCCCAACCTGTACGGCAAAAGACACCCAACTCATCTTCCACTGGGAAAACATCCCCTTACCCGAAAACAATGGTTCGATCACCGTCGAAGTCAACGTCTCCCTCAATAAAACCGCCGACGCTGCCCTCTTTACCATCAACGCGCTCCCTTCCAGCACCGCTTTCGGTCTATGGGACATCCAATTCCCCATCATTGCGCCCCTCTCCGATTCCAAAACGGCCGATGTCGCCATTGGCCGGGGCACCTGGGGCATGCTCTACGAAAAATCCGAGGACACCATCACCGGCGAATACCCCTCTAATAACCTTCCGATGCAATTCATGCTCCTGCATGACCAGAAAAATGGCCTCTACCTCGCCACACACGATCCCCAGGCCCGATATAAGCGATTCTCACTCAAGCCCGGGGGCGAATTCCGCGTGGAAACCCGTGCCGAGAATATGGGTGTCCCCGGAAACACCTGGAATCCACCCTATCCCTTCGTGCTCAGCGTCTATCAAGGCTCTTGGATGGACGGCTGCAAACGCTACCGCGCCTGGGCCACTAAAGAAACGCCCTGGACCCGTAAAGGTCCCTTGGCCACACGCAAGGACGTCCCGGAAAACATCAAAAATGTCTGTGCATGGCTCCTGGACGGCGGAACCGCCGACGAAGCGGCACCACACGTAAGCGAATTCGCCGGCGTCATTGGCGCTCCCATCGGCGTGCACTGGTACAACTGGCACCAAATCCCCTTCGATACCTTCTACCCAAATTACTTCCCCACCAAGCCCGGTTTCGCCGAAGGTGTGCAGGACCTCGTCAAGGAAGGCGCTACCATCATGCCCTATATCAACGCCCGGTTGTGGGATACCGGCGCGGAAAACTTCCCCGAAGCCAAGCCTGCCGCCACTAAAAACGAACATGGCGAAGTTACCATCGAGGAATACGGATCCGGCGCAAAACTTGCCGCTATGTGCCCCACTCAGAAGATGTGGCAGGATAAAATGCTGGAAACCATCCGCCGCCTTGTCGATGAATGCCATGTAAATGCCGTCTACATGGATCAAATCGCATCCGCTGCCCCGCGCATGTGCTTCGACCCCTCCCACGGCCATCCTCTCGGCTCCGGAACCTGGTGGGTCGATGGATACCGCGCCATGCTCACCCCCATCAAAAAATTCTGCACGGAAAATGGCCACAGCGTCGGTCTCACCACGGAAAATGACGCCGAACCCTACATGGACAATGTAGATGCCTTGCTTATCTGGACGCCCCGGAGTGATCACGACATCCCCATCAACACGGCCGTTTACAGTGGCTATACCCTCTACTTCGCCACTAACCGTGCATTCTTTGACGACCTCTCCTATTGCCTCTGCCAAGCCCGCGACTTCACCTGGGGCGCACAACTCGGCTGGGATGGCCCCGGCCTCCTCAACCCCGAACACAAAGAAAAAATCATGTTCCTGTCCACCCTCGCGCGGGTGCGAGCCAAGGCCCTCGATTTTTTCGTCTACGGCGAATTACTCGAAGTCCTTTCCCCTACGAATGACGTCCCAAAACTTAAAGGGAAATGGAATACCCCGAAGGGCGATGCCGAAGTCACCATTCCCGCCGTCCATGCCGCGCTTTGGCGCAGCGGCAAAAACAACCAACTCGCCATCGCTCTTGCTAACGCCGATACCCAGCCGCATTCCTTCTCCTTCACCATTGATACGCAGCACTATGGAATGCCCCCAGATGCAACACTGCAAATTGACCGCATCTCCCTTGCGGGAACACATCCCAAGCAGAAACTCGACACCCTCACCTATTCAGAAACCGTTGAAATGCTCCCACGCTCCGCGCAGATGCTTGCACTAACCCCTGTCACGAAACCTTGATTTCATGAGAAAAATTACCAATAAACCTTTTATTCTGCGATTGGGAGGGCGAGGCTCCCGCCGAGCCGTCAAAACAAAACCAACCTTTTTCATTACATCCCTCAATCCCCTGGAAATGACAAAAGAATTTCGGAGCGGCCAATACCGTGTTCGGTTTTAAAAATCGGCGCCGCGCGCGCATCCTCAAAATACCTTTTCCCCCGGAATGGAAAAATACCGTTGCGCGCAATCTCCTTTTTTACCGCTATCTAGCCCCGGAAGATCAACGCAAACTCCTCGGCATCATTCAAATCCTATTATCCGAAAAAAACTTCGAGGGCTGCGGCGGCCTTGAATTAACCGACGAAATCAAACTTACCATCGCCGCACATGCCGCTTTGCTCATCCTTCATCAGAAAACCGATTACTACCCCAACCTCTACAGCATCCTTGTGTATCCTCACGCCTTCTTCGTAAAAACTTCCCACCGGGTTCCTGGTATGCAAACCATGGAAGGTGAAGAACTCCGCGCGGGTGAGGCTTGGTTACACGGGGCCGTGGTTCTCTCCTGGGATGGCCTGCTCCGCAGCGTCCAACATCCCGACGACGGATATAACGTCGCCTTTCACGAATTCGCCCATCAACTCGACATGGAAAATGGCGCCGCCGATGGATACCCGCATCTTCAAAACAAAGAACTCGCACGTATATGGCCCGAAACCATGACCCGCGAATACCAGCGCGTAATCGATGATCAAAAACGTGGTTTTCCCACGCTCATAGGCCGCTACGGCGCTCAGAGCCCCTCCGAGTTCTTCGCCACAATGACAGAATGTTTTTTCGAGATACCCCATGCCTTGCGCGCACAACACCCGGAAGCCTACAAACTGCTCCGGGAATTCTATCAGCAAGACCCCGCGTCGATACTCCCCATGGAAGCGGATTCCACAGATAACAGTGGATTTGGCTCAGACCATTGGTTAAGATACAATATGCCTTCAAGCTAAGGAGAAAACAGGATGGTAGACCCGGAACTGCTCAACATACTCGTATGCCCCGAAAATAAAACCCCGGTGGTCCTCGCCGATGACGCACTCATGGCCAAACTCAACGCCGCCATCGAAGCGGGAACGCTCAAAAACCGCGCTGGCGAAAAAGTCGACGAAAAAGCCGACGGTGGGCTCGTCCGCGAAGACAAGAAATACCTCTACCTCATCCGCGACGACATCCCCATCATGCTCATCGACGAAGCCATCCCCCTCGATCAACTCGCCTAAATAAATAGGGACAGCAACCGTTTATTTTTGAATCGGCAAAGTTTTGTCGGGGTAGAAAGATAAAAATAAACGGTTACTGTCCCTATTTATTTCATCAGACGATTATGCACCACATAACGCAAATACACATACAATCCCCGCCCGCGAAGTTGGCCCCACGCTGTAGAAAGCAGGGAGGCAATAACTGACGCGTCCTGCTTGAAATATCTCCCATCCGGACTGAAGCAATATCGATTCGTAACCCCCGTCATACGAGAAAGAATACGCAGCCGAGGACTGTCAAACATCGTCACAAACAGGTCAAACCGCCCTGTCTGTACTTGTCGTCGCACGCTCAGCAAGGCGCTTAATGATCGTGCGCCATGTTCCGTCACTATTATCTCGTCAGCCAAAGGCTTCACAACATCAAGGGGATAACTCTTAGGGATAATGGCGGTGATAGGCACTCCCGGATACTGCCCCCGCAAATACTTCAGTAATTTTCTGAAATGCGGCCCTCGGCTGTAAAATGCGGCTATGCGGTGTATCTCACTCATCGCCTCACCCCCTCCAACAACGGAATATAATGCCGTTCCACCACCCGCGTCCAGGCATACTCCTCCTCCACCCGTTTTCTTCCCGCCGCGCCCATCCGCGTACGCAATTCCACATCATCCAGTAATTTCGCCAGACATTGCTTCAACTGTGCAGCATCCCCGCGATCAAATAACAATCCCGTCTCCCCGTCCACCACAATCCCCTGAAGCCCCCCCACTCTGCTTGCCACTACCGGCCTTCCCGCC
>ERZ795059.6702-NODE-6702-length-10143-cov-3.993557_pt1 | contig 10143 bp, 18 predicted proteins | sample MGYA00375143_ERZ795059 | MGnify/ENA primary metagenome ERZ795059 (study PRJEB30188, sample SAMN05720168) | activated sludge metagenome | isolation source: Anaerobic digester | place: USA | collected 2015-01-07 ... | reverse complement strand
CCTGTAGAGAGCAAGCAATTTGCGTTCCTCTTTGTCGAGATCCGCGTCTAATTTCCTATCTTCCTTGACAAGTATCACGTCATCGCCGGTTCGCTCAAAACGATATCCCATCGCATCGGCGACCTTTGCGATATTCTCTATCCTGGTCCGTTTCGTGTTTCCGTTGAGGATGTAATAAATGGTTGAGGGATTCAGCCCCGCCATCTGGGCTATCCGCTCGGGGGAAGTGCCGCGATTCACCATCTGCATCAGAGCAGATTTGAATCCATCGACTTTAACTGTGGCTTTGTGATCTATCATAGTTCAAACTTATTGGAATTAAGTGATTGAAGCAACATGAATAATATAGAAATAGTATGAATAATATGGAGAATTCAGTTGACAAAGTCAAATCTATTCAGTATAATATGGCGGAAATTCAGATTAATTCAGGAGGAAAAGTGAAAACGAAACTGGAAGTAAAGATCGCTCAGAATGGTATGAAGCAGCGATTCATTTCTGGCAAGATCGGAGTCCATGAATCAACTCTGAGCCGCTATGTTGCAGGGATGCGGATGCCGCCGGAAGTTCTCATGAGGCTTTCTACCTTCTTTGATTGTGATCCGGAGGAGCTTATCGGGTATGCCGAAGAGGTAATCGGATGAACACCACCACACATGATGCTTTATGTGACTGCCTGGATGCAGCCTATCCACGAAGGCAGCTCTTCCGGATCGAGGAGCTGGTCGAGTTTTTCGGCTGCTCGAGGACGACGATCGAGCGCTGGATGCGCAACAAGAACGTCCACACCATTGTCACCCCCGGCGGAGTGCGCATTCCCCGCTCGGAGGTATTCAAGCTGACAGCCTACTGAAATGAAGCGGGCAGTCAGAATAACAATTGACATTCACAACAAAGAGGAGGGAGGACAGTGGAAAAATCAAGGCTGGTGATGTCCCGGCTCGAGCGGCTCTACTGGCACAGCAGGTGCCTGCTGCGAGGCGGGAGGCTGAGCTGGCATGGGGCTGGAATGGTTCGGGCGTTGTTTTGCGGCTGGAACTGGAGAGGAATGATGGACTGGCTGATTGCTGCCGGTATCCTGATTTTCCTTTGGGTGTTCCTGACGGTTGCATTCATCATCGGAGGAGCCCAATGACCGCAGAGCAGCAGAAATGGGCCGAAGAGTACCTGGCCCGGAACCCGCACCACCGGGTGATCGACAAAGGCAGATGCCTGGTTATCCTGCCGAAAGATACCACAGTATGCCAGGAATGGCGGCAGATGCGGCACGAGAAAGACCTGCTCAATTATGGCGGGGATGAGCGGTATGAAAAATAAAAAAGCCCTTGCCGGGTGCGAACCAGCAAAGGCTTAAAGTATTTCAGAGACCATAAAAGGTAAGGAGAAATCCAAACAATGTCAACAGAAATCGTAAAAATCGAACCCAACCAGATCGTGGCCAGTAACCAGCTTTCCAGCCGCGACCTGATCGCCCAGGTCGGCCTGATCCAGGACGTCATGCGCTCTGTGATGAAGGACGGCGAGCACTTTGGCAAGATCCCCGGCTGCGGCGACAAGCCGTCTCTGCTCAAAGCCGGGGCTGAAAAACTGGGATTCACCTTCAGGCTTTCACCGGCCTTCACCATCACCAAGACCGACCTCCACAATGGACACCGGGAATATGAAGTGGTATGCGCTTTGACACACATCAACACCGGGCAAATCTGGGGGCACGGAGTCGGATCCTGTTCCACCATGGAAAGCAAGTACCGCTACCGTTCGGGCAGCGCCGAATCCACCGGCAAGCCCGTCCCGAAAGATTACTGGAAAGACCGGGATCCTTCTCTTCTGGGTGGGAAGGGATTTGTCGCCCAGAAAATCGACGGACAGTGGATGATCTGCGTGAAAGGAGACAAAGCCGAAAACGAGAATCCGGCGGATCAGTACAACACTGTTCTCAAAATGGCCAAAAAACGCGCCCTGGTCGATGCGATGCTCACCTGCACGGCTGCCTCTGACATCTTCACCCAGGACATCGAGGATTTCGCCGGCAGCGACCCTGTGCAGGAAGCGGTGGTTGTCACCGATGAGAAAAAGCAACCTCCGGCATCCCAGCCCAAACCGGAAGATAAGCCGAAGCAGAAGCCAGCGGAAAAGCCGGCTGAAACCTACCACGAAAAATGCGACCGGGGTTTAAAGTGGCTCCGCACACACAAGGCCGCCCAGGCCTACACCGATCTCCTTTCTTTCTACAACGCTGCCTCCCCCGAAGATATCCCGGAAAAGAACAGGGATGAGTTTGTGGCCCGCCTCCGCAGCATTATGGAAACTGTCAGACACCAGCAGCTCCAGAAGCAGGCAAGAGAAGAAATGGGCAATGCCTACCCGATTGCCGGGACCGCCCAGGAGGAAGAGATCGACCTTGTACCCGTAACCGAGGAGCTGAACTTCTGATGGATGCCATGACGATGATTTTACGCGGCGCCGATCCTGACGCCATCCCAATCCCCGAAGCCGCAGGGCTACCTGAGACGATCATCACTGACTACCGCCAGCTCAAACTGGCGGTGGTCGACATTGAGGTAACCGATGCAACGGTCTTTGAAGCGACCGAGTACACCAAGCGGCTGAATGTGTTCAGGAAGGCCCTGGATACCGAGAAAAAGAGGGTTCTGGAGCCCCTGAAAGCCGCGGTCTTTGCTGCGGAATCTCCTTTCAAACGTCTCGCCGGTGAACTGGAAAAGCTGGATAACATGCTGCGGGGGAAACTCCTGGCTTACAATCAGGCAAAGCGTGCTGCAGAGCAAGCCCGCCTTGAGGCTGAGCAGGAAGCTCAGCGCAAAGCCCTGGCGGAAGCGACCAACCAGGCCATTCTCGATGGCAATCTGGAGGAAGCCCGCAAGATCGCCGAAGCTGAAAAATATACTTCCGAGCAGGTGGTTATTGCCCCCAGGGTGAGTGTCCATGCCCCTCAGGCCACCGCCTCGACGGTCACCCGATGGAAATACGAGATCACCAATCCGGCTGCGGTCCCGCGGGAATTCTGCGAACCGTCCGCCTTCTTGATCAACAAAGCCGTCCAGAACGGCGTCCGGATGATTCCCGGCGTCCGGATCTGGCCAGAAGAAAGCATTTCGATCAGATAATTCCACCCGACACCTGGGCGGTCTGGCACAAATAGCCCGCCTCATAATAAACGCCAGGCCGCCCGGTTATTTTGGAGCAAGGTGCAGCAAACATGATCATACATCGCGCAAAATCCGGATCCGGGATCTTTTTCCAGCTGGAGAAAGAGGACTTTCGTCTGGGAGACTGGAAAGGATTTCTCTCCCAGGTCAAGAAGCTCGAAAAAGCAGTCTACAAGCCGGTTGAGATCAATGACCCTGATGAGGAGTGGTGGTGGATCGGCAATGAATGCGTCTCCCGATTCCTGATGTACAAGAAAGCCTTCCTTGACGATACTATCGCCAGGGAAAAGCAATATCAACGTGACGGTTATGAGCCCATTCCCCGGCCATGGCGCAGGCCAAGATCGAGATAAAGAGAGGACTGCAGAAATGGATAGAATCATTCTTGAAGGCACACTGACGAAGGTCACCTCGTCGCGTGCTCAGAAAGCCGAGCTTACACTTGGCAAAGTTGAGATGTGCTGGCAGATACGGGATCCCGAACAGGTGGGGTTGCTCACCATGCTGCAGAATGGCATTGTCCGGATCACGATCGAGAATCCGCAGATGGAGATGTTCTGCCGGCAGGCTGAGGCCGAGAATGCCCAGTACGGCCTTGACCTCACCGGTGAAGAAGTAGGCGAGGATGTGGATGGAGCCCTCCGCCCATTACTCCCTGGCCACGAGGATGAGGCTGAGGACGATAGCCCTATCGGCGAAGAGGTGACGGCCGAGGAGCTTGAAGACGGGATCAACAACTAAGGGACTTTCTGATGGCGCGGAATAGAATAATAAAGCCTCAGTTCTGGACAGACGAAGTGACTGGGACGCTTTCCGATAAAGCCAAGTTGTTCTTTATTGGGATGCTGAACTTTGCCGACGATGAAGGAAAGATAGTTGGAAATACCCACTATCTCAATTCCATCGTTTTTCCATACTGTCCTTGCGATATAGATACGGCAAATGCAGCAATCAGTGAGCTAAAAGAGAAGGCTTTGATCTTTGAATATTCTGTTCAGCGCCAGACTTATTTCTGGATAGTTAATTTCCGTAAACACCAAAAGATTGACAAGCCCCAACAATCGCAGATCCAAAACCCGAAGATATCAGACAAGAATTTTAGGAAGCTCCTTTTTGATAAAGCGGATGGTATTTGTCCGGTCTGCAACAGAGAGATGGTATTTCAGAGCGATGGTTTGCGAGTTAGCCCATACTCTGATCATAATTTCGATTTCACGGCAAAATCTGATTACCCTGATAGTAGGGTCATGTCTATTGATCACATTATCAGCAAAAATGACGGAGGCAGTGATGCCCCGCACAACCTGAGGGCTATTTGCTGCGCCTGCAACAAAAGTAAGGGTACAAAATCAGATTTTGACGTCGCCGATAATTCGGATACTAATCGTCGAACGGTAGACGAATATTCGGGTACGAATGAGAAAGAGAATGAGAAAGAGAATGAGAATGGAAATGAGAACGAAAAAGAAAAACCGCAACCCTTTCTCTCACCACAAAAGCAACTGGCCGTCGCCCACCTGAAAAACTATTGCATGGACGACCGGATATTTCTCTCCGAGCTTGATAAGCTACCACTTTCCAACGACGTAGGCGATCTTGTCTCCATCGTGGCCCGCGAAGGCCCCCAGATGGTCGGAAAGCTCATCGGCTGGGAGGCCGCCGAAAAGGCCCTGAAATGGCTCAAGCAGGATGATTTCATGCGCCAGTACGCCACGGTCTGGTGGCTGTTCGATGTCAAGAACGGCGGCAAAAAGGCCCGGATAAACCTGCGTGAGTACTCCGCAAAAAAGATAGGATCTGGAAATGGAAAAACTCTTGGAATCAATGCCAGCCTTGGGGATGGACAGCCCTTCCCTGAGGGAAGAACCTTTGGATAGGTGCCGCAAATGCGGCGATGTTTTTGACATTCCCATCAGCGAGTGCGATTCGGGCTTGTGTTCACGGTGTTGGACCACAGAACACCCGGAAATCGAATTAAAATACATCGGCATCCCCAGGCGGTTTGTCGAAAGCTCGTTTGAGAATTTCGCTGGAAATCACATGCTGGTCGATTTCGCGCGGGGCCTGGTGCAGGGCGCCCCTAAAAGCGTGCTCATCACCGGCCCGACCGGGTGCGGCAAAACCCACCTTGCAGCCGCGATGGTACGGCGCCTTGTTCAGGCCGGGCGCATCCATCAGCACAACGCCCGCTTTGTCAGCTCAGTTGATTTTCTCATCGAAGCAAAAGCCACCTTTAACAGCTCATCCGGCGAATCTGAGGAGGGGGTGCTGATGCGGTATGAAAGGCCGGCGCTGCTCATTTTGGACGACCTCGGGGCGGAAAAACAAAGCGATTGGGCTGCCACCCTGCTCTATGCCCTACTGGACCGCCGCTATCGGGATATGAAAATAACTTTCATCACCTCAAACATGACCCTCGAGCAGATTGAGCAGCAGCTGGGCAGCCGCACGGCATCTCGCTTGTCAGAGTATGAGATTGTAAAAATCAAGATGCCGGATCACCGGAAAATATCAGTTATGCAGGAGGCTAAAATTGGCTGAAAGAACCTATTGCTCGATCGACCCCGGACTGGAAACCGGCATCTCGATCTATTCTTCAACGAGGCGGCTGCTGCAAACCGGAATTATCCGGTACTCCTCCTTCGCCGGGTACAAGGAGCAGCTGGTCATGATGCGCAACCGGTGGCAGATCGAGGTTGCCCTGATCGAGGCCTACTGGCCAATGGGCAAGCATTTCCGCAACGCCTCGAAAGTGGAGGTCCAGGTGGCTGCGTGCAAGGAGGCCTTCCCGGATCACCTTCTTGTCCATACCGCCCAGTGGAATCCTCACGCCATAAGCGAGCGGATGAAGAAGGCCATGGCTGAAAGCGTTTTCGAGTGCAAATTCACCAACGGGCATGTCGTTGACAGCGTCCTGATGGGCAAATGGCTCTATGACCTGCTGCAGAATACGGCTCCTTTCCCCTGGGACTACATGCTGGAGCTTGGCAGGACCACGCACCGTTTCCCGCTGCGATCACAACTACGGAACATGCGGATCCAGCGGTTTGCGGCTGAAAAAGTTGCACTTTAGGGCTGTTCTGATGATCTGGCAAGAGCTCATTCATCCAGCCCTGTTTGCTCTCATTGTGGCAACCGGATTCTTTGATGCCGTGATGGACGCCATCACCATCCAGAGGATTCACATGGGCTACTCTCCACTGAGGGATACCTGGCACATCTGCAAACACCTGGTCCGTTCCGGGCTCGTGCTTGTGGGTATGCTGCTGCCGCAAGGCTGGGCGTGGGATCCTGCAGCTGCCAGGATTGTGTTTGTTTCCGGACTGGTTACCGGCCGGCTGGTTTGGGATGTGACCTACCGCAATTCCTGGCGGTGGTTCCGGCTGGATGAAACCATCAAGATCAGAACGGGCTGGAAGTGGCTCGACAAATTTTTGGGATTTCACTGGTGAGGCGGATATGACAAAAAACAGCAAATGCAAACTGGCCATTGCTGCCCTGATCATCCTGGATATCCTGCTATTGCGGGTGTTTTGCGCAATTGGCGCCGAGAAATTCTCATTTTTCCCGGTCGCCGGCGATTCGGTCAAGCTGCAATGGCAGGCGAACACCGAATCAGACCTTGACGGGTACAAGATCCACTTCCAGGGACCCGGGTGTAAAGGTTTTAAATCAGTGGGCCCGGATACCATCACTGTTGTCCAACTGCCTCTGACCTATTTCTACGAGCAGGTGCAGTTCTGGATGACCGCCCTGGATGTCTCTGGCAATGAGAGCGCACCCAGCGACACCATCTCCACTATCCTCTGCAAAGAGGGGCCCCGGCTTGTCGGAGATATGGACGGATCAGGCAGTGTGAACCTCATTGACAAAATGCTGTTTTTCGTGAGTTCAGGATCCTCACGCGGGGGATTGCGCTTCTCGGAAAAGGCCGATCTGAACGGAGACGGAACCGTGAATCTGATCGATAAGATGGTGATGAACAGAAACGCAGGAGCCCAACGATGAACATCCTGAAGAAACTTCTTTCCACATCGGTACAGCAAAAGACCATCGGTGATATTATCGCCGTCCGGATCACTGCAGAGACTCCGGCGCCGCTTCATGGGATCGGCTTTAATCTTCACTGGTCCAGCGTGCTTGAGTATGTCTCTGACAGCATCAGCTGGGGTGACCTGTTTACAGGCAGCGACGATGTCTGCAATCCACGGGAGGATGGTTTTTACATCGAGCGGGCCCTGACGCCGGACAAAGCTGCAACACCAGCCGGAACATACACCATCTGCACCCTGCAGTTCAAGGCAATCGCTACAGGCCCGGCAGAAATCACCCTGTCCGATTTGCTAGCGACCCGGTACCGGGAGGACGCTTCCATCGAGCAGTACGCCACCGAGCCGGTCCCGGCCTCGCTTGAGGTTGTGATGGCCGAGCCCTCAGGCAAGGTCATCGTTCGAGTGGAGATCCTGTGAGCGAACCGAAAGAATATCTGCTGCTGAAAGCATATCTCTGCGGCCTCCGCATGGGCTATCACATGAAAGCAAGGGATGCAGCCCGGCAGGAAGCAGCCGAGCGCCTGGCAAAACAGCTGAAACCGGATCCGGAAAAGGAGGCGAGGATGGCCCGGATTTTCGCATGGGCCAGGGGTGAGGTATTAAGATCATCCTGACGGTAAAGGTGAAATAGAGAATAGCCGAATATGGCTGTGGAGAATTGATGGCGATACTTGTATTGGGGATGGAAGACGGGCAGGAAATCTCGGTGCCGTACACTTTCGAAGAGGACCCGGAGGCTGACCTTGCTGCGCAAATGGCGCTCAAGCTCTTCAAGCAGGATATTGTATATGCAGCCATTGAGCCCATGCCTCTGTGTAAGGATTTCGACTTGTTGACTTTAAAAGAGGTAGAGCGCCAAATGGTCAAGGCCGCTCTCGAGCGCTGCAGCTGGTGTCAGAAGGACGCTGCCGCACTCCTTGGACTATCAGCGCGGCAGATCCATTCCAAGATCGACAAATACAAACTCAATCCGCCGGTTAAGGTGGGGTGGAGAAAGGTACGATAGTAGCCCATGAGCAAAACAATAAACCAGAAATTCAGAAATCGCATCATCAGCTATGGTGATGAACCGGTTGATCAGATCATGTTCAATCCCAACAACTGGCGTATTCATCCGAAGGCTCAGCAGGAAGCACTGACCGGCGTCCTCGAGGAAATCGGGTGGGTCCAGAACGTAATCATCAACAAACACACCGGCCACCTGGTGGACGGGCACCTGCGCGTGCAGCTGGCTGACCGGGCTGGAGAGCGGACTGTGCCCGTGACCTATGTCGACCTGAGTGAAGCTGAAGAGATCGCCGTTCTGGCCACGATCGACCCGATCGCACAGCTGGCCGCAACGGACAAGGAAAAGCTGGATGCTGTGCTACATGATATCCATGTCGATGATGCCCGTATCCAGCAGATGCTGGCGGAGCTGGCAAAACTGGAAGGTCTCTACCAGATTCCCGAATCAAAGGATGCAGAACCCCGGCTGGACCAGGCCGAAGAATTGCGCGACAAATGGGGTGTGGAAACCGGCCAGCTCTGGCAGCTCGAAGGTCATCGTCTTCTGTGCGGGGACAGCACAAAGCCTGACGATGTAGCCCGGGTGCTCAAAGGCGAGAAACCGCTATTGATGGTGACCGATCCCCCGTATGGCGTCGAATATGATCCTGCCTGGCGCGAGCGTGCAGGCTTGAGCACTCACACCGGCAAGATGGGCAAGGTCGTCAATGACGACATCGTCGACTGGTCGGCTGCCTGGAGGCTCTTCGAAGGCGATGTCGCTTATATCTGGCACGCCGGCCGCCATGCCAGTGAAGTGCAGAAATCGCTCGAGAGCGTAGGCTTTGAAATTAGGTGCCAGATCATCTGGGCCAAGGACCGGTTTGCATTATCCCGCGGGCATTACCACTGGCAGCATGAACCGTGCTGGTATGCTTTCCGGAAAGGGAGCAACGGGCACTGGATTGGCGACCACAAACAGAATACGCTCTGGACCATTCCCGCCAGGGAAGACAGCGGCCATGGCCATGGAACACAAAAACCGCTGGAATGCATGGCCCGTCCGATCCGGAACCACAGCAGCGATTATGTCTATGAGCCCTTCTCCGGATCCGGCACGACAATCATCGCCTGCGAGAATCTCGGACGGAAGTGCCGCGCAATCGAAATCAGTCCCCCATATGTCGCTGTGGCACTCCAACGATGGGCGGATACGACAGGCAAGACCCCGGAAAAAATCGACTAAACGGTATATACAATGGCTTATCGCAAGGAAGATGTCATCAAAGCCCTGGATGCGAGCATGGGCGCAGTATATTTGGCTGCAGAACGGCTGGGTTGTTCGCACACAACGATCCTGGCATGGGTTAAACGGTCGCCGGATGTAGCAGCAGTCCGGGACAAATGGCGCGGCAAGCTTATCGACCGGGCCGAGATCGCCCTGTATGAGAAGGTCCAGATGAAGGACAACTGGGCGATCGGCTTTGCCCTGGCCAAGCTGGGCCGTGATCGCGGCTATATCGAGCGGCAGCAGCACGAAATCGATGGAAATCTGGCATCGCCAACGACTTATGCTGAATGGATACAGATTGAGACCGAGCGGAACAAGAAGAAATCCACTTGAATACCGGGACGACTGGAATGCGTGGATCCGTGACATCCTTGGGGTCAGGCTTGACCGCAAGCAGCGCGGTATTGTAGATAGTGTCCAGTTCAACCGCCGCACCTCGGTCAGGTCCGGGCACTCTCGCGGGAAAGATTATTCAGCGGCCTGTATATCATTGGCCTTCCTGTTCAATCACTACCCGTCGAAAGTAATCAATACCGCTCCAACCGGCCGGCAGGTAAACTCGATCATGATGTCCGAGATCGGCAAGCTCCACCGCAACGCCCGGGTTCCGCTTGGCGGCGAGCTGCTGTCCGGTCTGATTCGCATG
>ERZ795059.6700-NODE-6700-length-10144-cov-7.013183_pt1 | contig 10144 bp, 10 predicted proteins | sample MGYA00375143_ERZ795059 | MGnify/ENA primary metagenome ERZ795059 (study PRJEB30188, sample SAMN05720168) | activated sludge metagenome | isolation source: Anaerobic digester | place: USA | collected 2015-01-07 ... | reverse complement strand
GCGGCATCGGCGTGCTGATCACCGACCACAACGTGCGCGAGACCCTGGGCATCTGCGACCGCGCCTACATCCTCGCCGAGGGCGGAGTGCTGGCCCAGGGCTCGCCCGCCGAATTGCTGGCGAACCCGGATGTGCGGCGCGTGTACCTGGGCGACGCCTTCCGCCTGTGACTGCGGCGATGCACCGCCCGTGGCTGCCTCGCTAACGGTTTTTTACCCGCGTCTGGCGATATGCTGGGGACGATGAAGCCGCGCCTCTCCCCCGCGCTGCAACAGCACCTGGTCCTGACGCCGCAACTGCGGCAGGCGATCCGACTGCTGCAGCTGTCCACCGTCGAACTCGAAGCCGAAGTGGCCGAAGCCGTGGCCAGCAATCCGCTGCTGGACTGGGCGGAAGAGGGCGAGCCGACGCCGGGCGAAGGGCATGACGCGCGGGACGCCGATGCACCGCCGGAAACCCTCACCCTGGCCGCCGAGGCCGAAGACCACTGGGATCGCGATGCAGAACCGTGGCAGGAGCGCATCGGCCCCTCGTCGGATCGCGACGGCAACGACGAGATGGAGCATCCCGCGGTCGCCGAGAGCCTGCGGGACCACCTGCTGTGGCAGTTGCACCTGGGCCATTTCAGCCAGCGCGACACCAACATCGGCATCGCCCTGATCGATGCGATCGACGACGACGGCTACCTGCGCGAGGACCTCGAAGAACTGGCGCGCAGCCTGCGTCCCGACATCGACGCCGGCCTGGACGAATTCCTGCAGGTCCTGCACCGGATCCAGCAATTCGATCCGGTCGGGGTCGGTGCGCGCGACCTCGGCGAATGCCTGCGCCTGCAACTGCGCGCGCTGCCGGCCGACACCCCCGGCCGCGACGTCGCCATCCTGGTGACCGCCGGCCCGCTGCAGCGCCTGCCCAAGATCGGCATCGACGGCGTCTGCCAGGAACTGCGCTGCGATCGCGGCGAGGCGGAATCGGCGGTGCAGTTGCTGCGCAGCCTGGATCCGCGCCCCGGATCGCAGCACGGCGAACTCCCCGCCGGCACGTACGTCACCCCGGATTGCGTGATCTGGCGCCAGCAGGGCCTGTGGCGGGTCGCACTGGCCGCCGGGGCGATGCCACGGGTGGCGATCCAGCATGGCTACGAGCAGATGATCCGCCACGCCAGCAACACCGATGCCGATTACCTGCGCGGTCGCCTGCAGGAAGCTCGCTGGCTCCTGAAGGGACTGGAATCGCGCGCCGACACGCTGTTGCGGGTGGTCCGCTGCCTGGTCCGCGAGCAGGCCGCATTCCTCGAGTTCGGCGAACAGGCCCTGCACCCGCTGACCCTGCGCAGCATCGCCGCGGAACTTGGCCTGCACGAATCCACGGTGTCCCGGGCGATCGCGCGCAAGTACGTGCGCACGCCGCGCGGCACCATCCCGCTGCGCGATTTCTTCGCTTCGGGCATCGAGACCGAGGGCGGCGGCAGTGCGTCCAGCACCGCCATCCAGGACATGATCCGCAAGCTGGTGGCCGCGGAAGACCCGCGCAAGCCCTTGTCGGATGCCCGCCTCGCCGATACGTTGAAGGCGGACGGCGTGCCGGTGGCCCGGCGCACCGTGGCGAAATACCGCGAGGCCCTGCATATCCCGGCCTCGCACGAACGCGTGCGCATCGGCTGACGCCGCTGCGTCGCACCCACCGGCGGCATCGGTGCCGTCGGCCCACACGAGCAAGGAGGTCCAGATGCAGATCGAAACCCACGGCCAGCAGATCGAAGTCACCCCGGCGCTGCGCGACTACGTGGAGAACCGGTTCACCCGGCTCGGTCGGCACTTCGAGCACCCGTGCCAGATCCGCGTGCAACTGGGACTGGACAAGCCGCACCATCGCGCCGAGGCGACCGTCACCATGACCGGCCGCAGCCTCCACGCCGACGCCAACGGCGTGGACATGTACGCCGCCATCGACCTGCTGTCGGACAAGCTGGATCGCCTGCTGATGAAGCAGAAGGAAAAGATGGTGGACCACCACCGCGGCGAAGGCATCGCCCACAGCGACGTGCTGGGTTGAGCCAACCGCGATGAAGCAAGGGGAACAGGCCCGCCGGCGGGCGGTGATGCGATGGTGAACGCCGCGCGCATCACCGCCGCCGAGCTCTTCGGGAAACAGCAGGACCGGCTGGAACTGCGCTGGCTGGCGGGCCAGAAGGACGGCGCGCGACGGGTGCTGGAGGCGGTGGAGACCGTCGCCCGGCGTCCGTCGCTGGCCGGCTACCTCAACACGATCTACCCGAACCGGGTACAGATCCTCGGCACCGAGGAACTGGCCTGGCTCGACGGCCTGGACGCACGCCAGCGCTGGGAGACGATCCAGAAGATCATGGATGTCCGGCCGCTGGCGCTGGTGATCAGCAAGGCCCAGACCTGCCCCGAGGACCTGCGGATCGCCGCGGAGGAATCGGAGACACCGTTGTGGGTGTCCCCGCGCCGCGGCCATGAATTGCTCAACCACCTCCAGTACGTGCTCGCGCGCACGCTGGCGCCGCGCATCACCCTGCATGGCGTATTCATGGAGATCTACTCGATCGGCGTGCTGGTCACCGGCGAGTCCGGCTCCGGCAAGAGCGAACTGGCGCTTGAACTGATCACCCGCGGCCACCGCCTGGTCGCGGACGACGCGCCCGAATTCACCCAGATCGCGCCGGACGTGCTCGACGGCACCTGCCCCGACCTGCTGCAGGACATGCTGGAACTGCGCGGGCTGGGCGTGCTCAACATCCGCCAGATGTTCGGCGACACCGCGGTCAAGCGGAACAAGTACCTGCGCCTGATCGTGCACCTCAGCAAACCCTCGCTGGAGCCCAGCCCGACCGGGATGGAACGCCTCACCGGCGACCTCGGTACGCGCCGCGTCCTCGACCTCGACGTCCCCACCATCACCCTGCCGGTGATGGCCGGGCGCAACCTGGCCGTGCTCACCGAGGCCGCCACCCGCATGCACATCCTGCGCAGCAAGGGCGTGGATCCGGCGGCGGCCTTCATGGCCCGCCACAGCCACTTCCTGGAACGCGCGGAATGACGGCCGAAAACGCCCCGCCGCCTGCCACGCCCCCACTGGTCATCGTCAGCGGCATGTCCGGCTCCGGCAAGTCGGTCGCGCTGAAGACCTTCGAGGACCTGGGCTACTACTGCGTCGACAACCTGCCGGCGGAACTGCTGCCGGAATTCGTGCGTCGCCTGCAGGCCGGCCAGGCATCGCCCGACCGGATCGCGGTGGGCATCGATGCGCGCAGCCTGGGCGATCTCTCCGACGTGCCCGAAGCCCTCTCGCAGATCGGCGCGCAGGGCGTGGACACGCGCCTGCTGTTCTTCGACACCCGCGATGAAGTGCTGCTGCGACGCTACGCGGACACCCGCCGCCGGCATCCGCTCAGCCACCTCGGCCTGGTGCTGGCCGATGCGATCTCGCTGGAGCGGCAGGCGCTGAAGCCGCTGCGGCAGATCGCCGACCACGCGCTCGACACCAGCGAGCTCAACGTCCACCAGATGCGCCGGCACATCCTCACCGAATACGGCCTCAGTGGCACCGGCCTGTCCCTGCTGTTCGAGTCGTTCGCCTATCGTCGCGGCGTGCCGGCCGTCGCCGATTTCGTGTTCGATGCGCGGGTGCTGCCCAACCCGCATTGGGATGCGCGGCTGCGGCCGTTGTCGGGGCGCGATGGCGCAGTCGCCGACCACCTCGACGCCGATCCCGATGTCATCGCCTATGTCGCCCAGGTGCAGGGATTCCTGGACACCTGGCTGCCGAAACTGCGCTCGGAAACCCGCAGCTACGTGACCGTCGCCTTCGGCTGCACCGGCGGCCGCCATCGCTCGGTCTATCTCGCGGAGCGGCTGGCCCGGCACTGCCGCGAATCCGGTTGGGCGGAAGTGGCCGTGCACCACCGCGAACTGGATTGAGTTGGTTTTCCCTTCTCCCGCAGGCGGGCGAAGTTGCCGAAGGCGGATGCGGGTGGCGCCATATACGAAACCACCCTCGCCCCACCCCTCTGCTGCCAACGGGAGAGGGAGACAATCACGCTTCCGCGCCGTCATCCCCGTCTGTTAACTTGCGGTCATGGCCGTCGGCATCCTCCTCATCACCCACGAAGGCATCGGCAGCGCCCTGCTGGCGGTGACCACGCGCCTGCTGCGCAACCTGCCGCTGGCCTGCGAAGCGTTCGAGGTCCCGTTCGACGGCGATCCGGACGCATTGCTGCCGCAGGCCAGCGCCGCGCTGCGACGGGTCGATGGCGGGCATGGCGTGCTGGTATTGACCGACCTCTATGGCGCCACGCCCAGCAACCTGGCGGCGCGCTTGTCGCGGCTCGGCACACCGGTGCGGCGCGTGTCCGCACTCAGCCTGCCGATGCTGCTGCGGGTGATGAACTACGCCGACCTGGAACTGTCGGAACTGCCGGCCGTCGCCGCCGCAGGTTCCCGCAACGGAGTGATCCATGACGACGCCTGAGCCACGCCACGGAGGCGCCCGATGATCCGCCGCGAACTCCTCATCAGCAATCGGCTTGGCCTGCATGCGCGCGCCACCGCCAAGCTGGTGCAACTGCTGTCCACGTTCCGCGCGCAGGCCACCCTGGAAGCACGCGGCCGCGAGGTCAACGCCAAGAGCATCATGGGGGTGATGCTGCTCGCCGCCGGACCCGGCAGCACGGTGGTATTGCGGGTCGACGGCGAGGACGAACAGGCCGCCGCCGATGCCGCCGCCGCGCTGTTCGAGCGCCGCTTCGACGAGGACAGCTGATGCGCCACCTCCTGTCCGGCAATGCCGCGGCCCGCGGCAGCGCACTCGGACGGGCACGCGTGCGCCTGCCGCACGCCCTGGATGTCGAAGAAACCAGGATCACTGCCGCCGACGTCGACGCGGAACTCGAGCGCATCCACGAAGCGGTCGACATCGTCCGCGCCGAAATGCATACCCTGCGCCAGCGCCTGCATGGCGCGCTGGCGCATGAGGTCGGCGAGTTCGTCGACCTGCACGCGCTGCTGCTGGACGACCCCGAACTGCTGCAGGGCATCGACGCGCTGATCCGTACCGGGCTCTACTCCGCCGACTACGCGTTGCGCCTGCAACGGGATCGCATCGCGGCCGTGTTCGAAGGCATGGACGATGCCTACCTGCGCAGCCGCATCGACGACATCGACCAGGTGATCGGCCGCCTGCATGCCGCCCTGCACCGCCGCGAGGCCGACCTGCAGGGCGTGGCCGGCGAGATCCTGGTCACCGACAGCATCGCGCCCGCGGAGCTCGCGCAGTTGCAGGCGCAGGGCGTGGTCGGCGTGGTCACCGCCGGCGGTAGCCCGCTCTCGCACAGCGCGATCCTGGCGCGCAGCCTGCACCTGCCGTTGGTGGTCGGCGCCACCCAGGCCCTGCTCAAGGTCAACGACGGCGACGTGCTCGTCATCGATGGCGCCAGCGGACTGGTGGTGCTCGAGCCGAACGCCGCCGACCTGCGCGCGCACCACAAGCGGGTCATCGAATCCAAGCGCGAGCGCCGCGAACTCAACCGCCTGCGCCGCGAGCCCAGCCGCACGCTGGACGGCGTCGACATCAAGCTGTGGGCGAATGCCGAATCGCGCGACGACGTCGCCGAGGCCCATGCGCTCGGCGCCGCCGGCGTCGGCCTGTACCGCACCGAATTCCTGTTCATGGGCAGCAGCGAATTGCCGGACGAGGAGACCCAGTTCCGTGCGTATCGCGATGCCGTCATCGGCATGACCGGACGCACCGTCACCATCCGCACGCTCGACCTGGGCGCGGACAAGGCGGACAAGACCGGACTGGCCCTGCGCGACGAACCCAATCCCGCCCTGGGCCTGCGCGGCGTGCGCCTGTCGCTGGCGCGCGAAGGCTTGCTTCGCACGCAGTTGCGGGCGATGGCGCGCGCCTCCGGCTACGGCCCCTTGCGCGCGCTGGTGCCGATGGTCAGCGGGTATGAAGAGATGCGCACGGTCCGCCGCGCGCTGGATGCGGTGTTGCTCGAATTGCGCAGCGAAGGCTTCGAGGTCGCCGACCACGTGCCGCTGGGCGCGATGATCGAAGTACCGTCGGCGGCGATCTCGCTGCCGGACTTCATCGGCCTGTGCGATTTCCTGTCGATCGGCACCAACGACCTCGTGCAGTACCTGCTGGCCGCCGATCGCACCAATGAGGCGCTGGGCGAACTGTATTCGCCGCTGCACCCGGCGGTGCTGCGGGTGCTCCGCGACGTGATCCGCATCGCCAACCGGCGCGGCAAGCCGGTGGCGGTGTGCGGCGAGATCGCCGGCGACCCGATGTTCACCCCATTGCTGCTCGCGCTCGGCATCGGCGAACTCAGCCTGCATCCGGCGACGATGCTGGAAGTACGTCGCGCGGTGCGCGGCTGCGACCTGTCGGCCCTGCGCGCGGCCGCGCCAGCCCTGTTCCGCGCACGCGAGCGCGCCGGCATCGAGGCCTGGCTGAAGGCGCACGGCGCACGCTGATCGCGGCATCGGTTAACGGGGCCAGCGTGAAGTTTTTCGACCGGGGACATCCGGTCATGAGGGTCTGCATCGGCGAAACATCCACCCTGGCCCTTTCACCGGTGCTGGCCGGCCGTCATCCCCGCGGGCGATAATGCGCGGACCATGAACACCTGATCCTGTCGCGCACTTCGCGTCGCGACCCCGCCCATCGCTCCTTGAAGCCGGGAAGCCGCAATGGCCGAAGCCGTCCGCCACGACAAGACCGCGCGCCAGCTGCGTCTGCTTTCGGACGCGCTGGACAGCGGTCGGCTGGGGCCGGTGCGGCGGCTGGTCAATACCTTGTCGCCCGCGGAGATCGGCAACCTGCTGGAGTCGCTGCCGCCGGGCAAGCGTACCGTGGTCTGGGGCCTGGTCGATGCCGAGGACGATGGCGAGGTGCTGGTCCACGTCGGCGACGAGGTGCGTGAAAGCCTGATCGCGGACATGGATCCGGACGAGCTGGTCGCGGCGGTCGAGGACCTCGACATCGACGACCTCGCGGACCTGGTCGAAGACCTGCCGGACACGGTGATCGACGAAGTCCTGAAGTCGATGGACCGCGAGAACCGCGAGCGCCTGGAACAGGTGCTGTCCTACGACGAGGACAGCGCCGGCCGCCTGATGAATCCGGACGTGGTGACGGTGCGCGCCGACACCACCATCGACGTGGTCCTGCGCTACCTGCGCCTGCGCGGCGAACTGCCCGAGCACACCGACCATATCTACGTGGTCAGCAAGCGCCACCAGTACCTCGGCCGGATCGCGCTGCAGGCGCTGCTCACGCATGAGCCCGGCACGCCGATCAACCAGTTGCTGGACGACGAACAGCCGGCGATCGGCGTGGATGAAACCTCGGACGAAGTCGCACGCCAGTTCTCCGACCACGACTGGATCTCGGCGCCGGTGGTCGACGACAACAACATCCTGCTCGGCCGCATCACCATCGATGACGTGGTCGACATCATCCGCGAACAGGCCGAGCACCAGGCGCTGGGCGCCGCCGGCCTGGACGAGGACGAGGACCTGTTCTCGCCGGTGCACCGCGCGTTCCGCAACCGCCTGATCTGGCTGGGCGTGAACCTGTGCACCGCGTTCCTGGCGGCGTCGGTGGTGGGACGTTTCTCCGGTTCGATCGAACAACTCGCCGCGCTGGCGGTGTTGATGCCGATCGTCGCCGGGATGGGCGGCAACGCCGGCACCCAGGTGCTGGCCCTGATGATCCGCGGCCTCGCGCTGGGGCAGATCGGCGCGTCCAACGTGCCCACCCTGGTGTGGAAGGAAGTCCGGGTGGCGATGATCAACGGGCTGGTGCTCGGCACCGTGCTCGGTATCGTGGTGCTGGCGTGGTTCCGCAACCCGGCGCTGGCCGCGGTGATCGCCACCGCGTTGACGCTCAACCTGTGCTTTGCCGCGCTCGGCGGCGTGTTCGTGCCGGTCACGCTCAAGCGATTGGGCTTCGACCCGGCGCTGGCCGGCGGCGTGATCCTGACCACGATCACCGACGTGATGGGCTTCCTGACCTTCCTTGGCCTGGCCACGTTGGTGCTGTTGCGCTGACCTGGTGCCGGTGCGCTAATGACCGCCACCCGGCCCGGAGTGACGCAATGCGCCTGCCATCGCCCAGATTCGCGACACGTGTACTCGCCATCGCCGTCCTGCTGCTTGGCGGCTGCGTGAGCGCGCCGATGCGCAACACCGGCAGTTTCGTCGACCGCGACGTCGACATCGCCGGCATCACCCATCGCTATCAGGTGTTCGTGCCGGCATCCGCCGCCGGCGGACGCAGGCCACCGGTCATCGTGTTCCTGCATGGCTCGGGCGAGCGCGGCAACGATGGCATCAAGCAGACAGAGGTCGGCATCGGGCCGTACATCCGCGCGCACCTGACCGACTTCCCCGCCATCGTGGTGTTTCCGCAGGCACCGGACGAGACCGAGTGGGGCGGCAACGCGGACCTGGTCTTCGCCACCCTCGATGCCGCCACCCTTGAGTTCCATGGCGATCCGGATCGCACCTACCTCACCGGCCTGTCGATGGGCGGCTATGGCACGTGGGAACTGGCCATGCGCGCACCGGCGCGCTTCGCGGCACTGGCCCCGGTATGCGGCGGCGTGGTGCATCCGCGGCGGCCGTCGATGGGCGTGAGCGGGCTTGATGGCTTGGGCGATCCGTATGCCGCGGTTGCCGCGCGCCTCAAGGACACGCCGACCTGGCAATTCCACGGCGCGCTGGACGATGTCGTGTCGCCCGACTTTTCACGACGCATGGATGCCGCCCTGAAGGCCGCCGGCGCACGCGATGCGCGCCTGACCATCTTCCCCGACGCCAACCACAACAGTTGGGATGCGGCTTACTCGCAAACGCCGGAACTCTGGACCTGGTTGTTCGCGCAGCGGCGCACGCAGCGATGATGGGTTGGCTGCGGCGTATTGCCTTGGCCATGCTGATGTTGGCCGCTTGGCCCGCATGTGCACAGGTCGAGATCCGCACCACCGCCGTGGAGCGCGTCGACTTCCAGAAGCAGGTGCTCGGCGCGCAGCACCGCGACACGGTCGCACGCGCCATTCGCGCCGCCAAGCGCGGTGAGCGGAAGGACGCGCTCGCGATGCTGCGTCCCGTGGCAACGTATTGCGATGCCTTGCTGCAAACGGGGCACGCAATGGTCAGCGTGGCGACCGAAGAGGAATACCAGGCCTACGTGGCCGCTTCCGGCCGCGACAATCCGGTGGACTGGGTCGACATGGCATGTCCGGAGAACTACCAGGTACAAGCGTTCATTGCGGTCGAGGAAAAGCGCTTCGACGAAGCATTGGCCATGCTGGAAAAAACCATTCGGCTGGCGCCCTACTGGTCGGAGCCGCTCACCGAGCATGGTTTCGTGCTCAACCAGATGGGCAGGCCCGCGAGCGGGTTGGCCAGCTATCGGTCGGCGCTCGTGTTGTCTCGCAAGCATGAGGCAAACAAACGCGCCATCGCGCTGGCGTTGCGCGGGATCGGCTACAGCCAGGTCGAATTGGGCGACCTCGACGGCGCCGAGCAGTCGTACAAGGAATCGCTGGAGGTCGAGCCCGGCAATACACTCGCGCAGAGGGAACTCGACTACATCCGCCAGCAACGCGAGAAGACGCCGGCCGCGAAGCCCTAGTCGGACAGCAGCGCCTCCAGCACCGCCATCCGCACTGCCACGCCGTTGGCGACCTGCCGCAACACCCGCGACTGCGGGCCGTCGGCGACCTCGTCGCTGATCTCCACGCCGCGGTTCATCGGACCCGGGTGCATGACGATGGCGTCGTCGGCCGCCCGGCGCAGGCGCGTGGAGGTCAGGCCGAAGTCGCGGTGGTAGTCGTCGAGCGAGGCGACCAGGCCCTCGACCATGCGCTCGCGCTGCAGGCGCAGGGTCATCACCGCGTCCACGCCATCGAGCATGGCGTCGACGTCATCGCCGACCGTGCAACCCTGCAGGGTGTCGTCATCCGGCAACAACGCGGCCGGGCCGCACACACGGATCTCGCCGCAGCCCAGCGTGCGCAACGCATGCAGGTCGCTGCGCGCCACCCGCGAGTGGCGGACATCGCCGACCACCAGCACCTTGAGCCGCGAGAAGTCGTCGCCCTTCG
>ERZ795059.6698-NODE-6698-length-10145-cov-11.290684_pt1 | contig 10145 bp, 10 predicted proteins | sample MGYA00375143_ERZ795059 | MGnify/ENA primary metagenome ERZ795059 (study PRJEB30188, sample SAMN05720168) | activated sludge metagenome | isolation source: Anaerobic digester | place: USA | collected 2015-01-07 ... | reverse complement strand
ACCCCTTCCGTCATTTCCCCACCCCTTCCGTCATTTCTCCACCCCTTCCGTCATTTCCCCACCCCTTCCGTCATTTCTCCACCCCTTCCGTCATTCCCCCGCCCCTTCCGTCATTTCCCCACCCCTTCCGTCATTCCCGCGCCCCTTCCGTCATTTCCCCACCCCTTCCGTCATTTCTCCACCCCTTCCGTCATTCCCGCGCAGGCGGGAATCCAGGATTCACTGTATTTTTCCTCTGGATTCTCCCCTGCGCGTGCATGATAACCTTGTGAACGAACATGAAAGCTGTTCCGAAGGAATTCAACAACCCAGCCCAGGGTTGCGCGAAGCGCTACCCTGGGTCACGATCCATCCCCCGTGAAAATTCCCTGAAGGGGATTCATAATCCCAATCACTACCAAGAAAAAATTCACCTTCATAAGAAACGCATGCTAAACCAGTACCAGAGGACGGGGGCTGTGATCATGCCAAACACAATCATTGTGGTCACAATAAATGACCATGCAAGAGTTTTCGGATAAATCCATTTTGAGTGGGTTATATAACGTATAAAGAGTGTTATGAGAACTGCAAGCAGCAAACAAACTCCCAACATTACAGGAGATATAAAAGCAATCATAATGGCTGCACATAGGAGCCCATAATCCACATCGCGTTTATCCGCACGGCCTTCTCGCAATGCTTGCCGGTAAGTGTCGTGAACGTTTTTCCATTCGAGAGAATCTTTAACTCCCAACTCCACAAGTTTTTTATCAAAATCTGCCTTTCGTAAAGGTCCCAGCAATAAGTCTTTTTTTCTATCAATAATCCAATACGGGATACTTTTGACAAGCAGAAAATCTCCAGCGGTACAAAGTTCCCAAACAGGATCATGACCTATAGGCAAAACAGTCTCTATTCCATATTCCCCTGCTTTTCGAAATATCTGAACATCCTGCGAGTTAGAACTCAAGACCATGTACCGGGCATCAATATCGAACGAGAAATCACTCCAGCCCGTGGACCAAGCCTGACTACAGAATATCATAATACAAAAAAACCAAAAACTTGCTGCAAGTTGTTTGAAATATCTAATTAACATCATCATTGACATCCGATTTCCTTCATGCGCTCGTCGATGGAAACTTGCGTAATCTACACCGTGTTTCATCAACAAGCACTATACTGCCTTCTCCTTGACGCTAACCCCCATATCAAGTAAAAAGCGCACCTATCCTCCTATGCTTCTATCCGCAATGAATTTCTTCCTGTGTCAACCACCCTGCATATTCAATGGCTTCCTGAATATCCTCGGCCTCTAGATCCGGATAGCCCTGTAAGATTTCTTCAACCGTCGCACCGTGTGCAATCTGGTTGACGATAACAGAAACCGGGATGCGCATCCCCCGTATACAGGCACGCCCACCCATGATATCCTTATCGAACGTAATACGCTCAAACATACGTATACCCCTTATGCCACCCTAATTCTGCCATATTTCTGCGGTGTAACCAAATTTTGATTTGCAATCACAGGGATCTCATCCAATAGAACACCCTGTTATTCGCTGAACATCTCCTGGAGAACGTTGATCACCGTCTGCTGTGTTGCAGAAGAGATGCGCCCTAATCGCTTAACAAGCCGCGTTTTGTCCACGGTTCGAATCTGATCCAATACGATCTTCCCTTGTTTTCCCTGGAAACGGCACGATATGCGTGTAGGAAAGAGACGGCCTTGGGTGGTCATGGGCGCCACAATCACCGTCGAGATGTGCCGGTTCATTTCGTTGGGGGAAATGATCAGGCAAGGACGTGTCTTTTGTATCTCATGCCCCACCGTGGGATTCAAGCTCACCAGAAAGACATCGAACCGTTCCGCTACCACTTCCATTCCCTGGCCTCCCAGTCCGTCGGTTGCGGTTCATCCAATAGGCGGTCCTCGCCCCGCCGGGCCATGCGGCGAAATGACTCATCCCAGCCTTCCCGCGGGGAAACAGGAGAATGCAATACCAGTTGACGTCCCTGCACGTACATTTCGATGTCCTCATCAAGTCCCGCCTGTTCAATAAGATTCTTGGGTATTCTCACCCCGCGTGAATTCCCAATATCGATGAGCCGCGCTCTTACTGCATTCATACTCGCTTCTCCTTATCCTGAAAGTAATTACATTGTATCCACTTTCGAAAGGCCTGTCAAGGCGCCATTCGCCTTGAACCGAATGAGTCCCGTTCCCCCGAAACCCCGGAAAATCCCCACCGGTCAAAATCCAGTTGGCGAGGAAGAAATCCCCGGGCAGTTCAGGATATACTATCCCCGCGGGAAGCATGGGTAGCAGCAGTAAGAAAGGCCAAGCATGAATCTCTTTACGCGAGCAAGTATTTTCTACCAATTCATTCACTGGCGTTTAACCTGGGATAAACGAAACACCCATTATCGCTTCACCGTGCCCGGCAATCCCAAATTCATGGGCCCCCGCGACGCCGTCAAACTCATTAAAGACGGATCCGTCGTCGGGTTTTCCGGCCTTGCGGCCAATCACCGCTCCTCCATCATTTACTGGTCCATGCGCGAAGTCTTCGAAGAAACCGGCCACCCGTGCGGGCTGACCGCCGTCGCCCTCGGCGGCATCGGCGGACGAGGCAAGGTTCCCGGCACCCTCGAGGAAATCGGCCAGGAAGGGCTGACTACCCGCATGGTCACCGGCCATACCGAAACCTTCAAATCCATGTTGCGGCTCGCCGATAAAGGAAAACTCGAATTGCAGTGCCTCCCGCAAGGTCTGATGGCGCTCCTGTTCGCGGAAATGGGCGAGGGCCGAAACTTCGTCGTCACCGACACTGGCACGGGCACTTTCATGGACCCGCGCGTCGGACGCGGCTCGCCCGTCGTCCCCAAGGATGCCGAACAACTCATCTCCGTGGAAAACGGAAAACTCCGGTATACTTGCCCGAAATTGGATGTGGCCGTATTCAACATGCCCTCCGCCGACAAAAAAGGCAATATATACGCCAAGAACTGCCTCATGAAAGCCGAGAGCTATGAAATGGCCAAAGCCGCCAAGAAAAACGGCGGCATCGTCATTGCCAACGTGGGCCTGGTCGTGGAAGAAGGCTGGGGCGATGTCTGGATCCCCGCCGAAGATGTGGACGCCGTCGTCGTCTATCCCGGCACCGAACAAACCGGCTCTGTCCCCCACCGCAAATACTGGCCCATGTTCACGCTCAAGAGCAATCTTCCCATCAATGAAGGCATCGAGCGCGTCCGTTTCATCAACAAGCTCGTCGGCGTAACCCCGAAGCGGAACGCCGTCGATAACGCCCTTGCACGCCTGGGCGCAAGCCTCTTCGTCGAAAACTTCCCAAAGGGCGGCAACGCCGACATCGGCGTCGGGCTCCCCGAGGAAGTCTCCCGCCTCCTTTATGAAAGCGGCGCACTCAAACATGTCACCCTCATCACCGAGAGCGGCGTGCTCGGCGGGTTGGCGGCTCCCGGCATCTTCTTCGGCGCCGCGGTCAATCCCACGGAAATTGTCTCTTCCGCCGAAGTCTTCCGCCGCATGTATACCCACCTCGATGCCGCCATCCTCGGCATGCTCCAGGCCGACAGCGAAGGCAACATCAACGTCTCCAAGCGCGGTGAGGGCGCCTTCAATTACGTCGGCCCGGGCGGCTTCATCGACATCACCACCTGCGCGAAAATGACCTTTTTTGTCGGGTCCTGGGGTGATCGCGCGCAAATCCAGATCGAAAACGGCCTGATGAAAGTGCTGAGCCCCGGAAAACCGAAATTTATCGATAAAGTAGACGAAATCACCTTTAGTGGCCAGGAAGCCTTGAAACACGGCAAAAAAATCTTCTACGTTACCCATCTTGGCGCATTCCAGCTCACCCCGCGCGGCATGGAATTAATCCGTGTCATGCCCGGCATTGACATACAGAAAGACATTATCAGCGCCATCCCCATGAAAGTGGTGCTGCCCGAAAGCGGCAAGGTGCCCATCGTGGATAAATCCATCATCACCGGTGAAGGATTCCGCCTGGCATTTCCCGAGTAAGGGATGTGCCCACAAGGAGCTTCTCATCATGCACATAGAGGTTGTGCGGAAAAGCAAGGGTCGTTTCGAAGGGCCAGGATCTTGTCTCGTTACTCCCGTATGGGAAAGCGAAACACCCCCGCGTCTTACGCAACTGGATGAGCCGGCTCAATCCATCTTCAACGCGGCATGGAAGAAAAAGGCATTCACAGGAAAAGCACAGGACTGCTTCTGGTTGCCGGTGGCCAACAAGCCCTATGATGGCCTCCTTCTAATTGGCTTTGGAAAACCCGAAGCCTGCTCTCCAGAAACTGTCCGCCGTTGCGCGGGAGCGGCCTGCACCATACTGCAACAGCAAAAAATTACGCGCCTGTATCTCGACTGGACGCGTTTCAGCGCTTTGCCCGCGCACGCCTTTCTAGAGGGGATCAGCCTAGGCCAGTATGATTTCTCGGTCTATAAAAAACACCCGGACGATTCCCCCGCACCCGCTAAAATTAAGCACTTCACGGTACTTATTTCCAACAGCGGCCAGACCAAAACCGTCCAGGAAGAATGCGAACAGGCCGCGCTCATCTGCGCGGGCGTAAACGGCGCGCGGCATCTCGGCAACACCCCCGCAAACGAACTCACTCCCGCCAAACTCGCCGAATTCGCCCAAGGCGCCGCCAACAGCGCCTTCTGTGAATGCACCATCCTCGACAAAACGCAAATCGCCTCGCTGGGCATGAACGCCTTCCTCGGCGTCGCCCGCGGAAGTTCACAGCCCCCCAAACTCATTCTGCTGCACTACCGCCACCCAAAAGCCAAACGAACATTGGCGCTGGTCGGGAAAGGCATCACCTTCGATTCCGGCGGCATCAGCATCAAAGACGCCGACGGCATGCACGAAATGAAATACGACATGTGCGGCGCGGCCGCCGTCCTATGCACCCTCATGAACGTTGTCGAACTCAAACCCGCCATCAACGTCATCGGCGTCATGCCCGTCTGCGAAAACAAGACCGGCGCCGATGCACAGCGCCCCGGCGACATCATCCGCGCTTACAACGGCGTCACCATCGAAGTCAATAACACCGACGCGGAAGGCCGGTTAATTCTCGCAGACGCCCTCGCCTTCACCGCCGATAAATACCGCCCCGACTTCCTTGTCGATATCGCCACCCTCACCGGCGGCGCACAAGTCGCCCTCGGGCATTTCGCCGCCGCCATTCTCGGCACGCATGAAGCACTCGCCAATGAATTGATTCAAATTGGCCAGGACTGCGGCGAACGTCTTTGGCGGCTCCCCCTCTGGGACGATTACGACAAACTCATCGAAGGCACGCACGCCGACCTCTGCAACATCGGCCCGCCCCGCGAGGCCAGCACCATCGCCGGCGGTTGCTTCTTAAAACACTTCATCGGCGACACTCCCTGGGCGCACATCGACATCGCCGCCACCGCCTACGGCGTCAAACACATCCCCTACTGGGACGAAAAAAGCGCCAACGGCTTCGGCGTCCGCCTCCTTACCCGCTGGATTCTCCGGCAGGCCGCCGCTTTTTAGCCCATTTCAATAAATGATGAATATAAAAACGATCTGATATATAACCGCTTTTCTTTGCTTCTTTCTTTTCTCGTGAAAAGAAAGAAGAAATAATCAACGGTTAAAGAACTTTAAACCCATGCGCGCCTCAATTCATACATTAGGGTGCAGGCTTAATCAAGCCGAATCCTCCCTTCTCGCTGAGTATCTCGCTGATGCCGGCTACGAACTCGTCCCCTTCGGCGAACCCGCCGACCTCGGCATCATCCATACCTGCACCGTCACCCGCGAAGCCGATGCAAAATCCCGAAAGCTCATCCGCCAGTTCATCCGAAGCAATCCCGATGCCTTCACCGCCGTCATCGGATGCTACTCCCAACTGGCCGCCGAAACCATCGCCCGCATCCCCGGCGTAGACCTCATCCTCGGCAATCAGGAAAAACTTCATCTGCTGGACTACCTACAACCCCAAAAAAATCCAACCCCTAAAATCGTCTGCAGCAAAATCCCACGCGAAGATTTTTCCTTGGATGTTCCATCAACGGCGAACCGGCCCTCGTTTCTTCGCCGCCGTGCAAACCTGAAAATCCAGGATGGCTGCAACTTCATGTGCAGCTTCTGCATCATCCCCTTCGCGCGCGGACGGGTCCGGTCGCGCGAAATCTCCAACCTGCTCGACGAGGCCCGCGAGCTCATCCGCCGCGGCGCAAAAGAAATCGTCCTCACCGGCGTCAATCTCGGCACCTACGCCTATAACGAAAAAAACATCTACGACGTCGCCGCCGCTCTCGGCGAACTTCCCGGCCTCCAACGCATCCGCATCAGTTCCATTGAACCCACCACCATCCCCGAAAAACTCTTCGAGCTGATGAACGACCCGGCCCATCCTCTCGTGCCCTTCCTGCATATCCCCGCGCAATCCGGATCCAACCACATCCTTACCGCCATGAAACGCAACTACACCCGCGAAGAGTTTTTGGAGTTTATCCAACTCGCCCACGACAGCGTGCCCGGCATCGGCATCGGAACCGATCTTATGGTGGGATTTCCCGGCGAATCCGAAGAAGATTTCGAACAAAGCGCCCAACTGTTGCAGGAAAGTCCGATTTTCTTTGCCCATATCTTCAAATATTCCGAACGCCCCGCCACCCCTGCCTGCCGCATCGCCGAAAAAATCCCTCCGACCGTCGCCCACCAGCGCAGCATGAAACTCCATCACATCCGCACCGAAAAAACCCGCCAATTTCACCGCGCACACCTCGGAAAAACCCTGGATGTCCTTTTCGAAGAATCTTCCCAAGGACACTGGACCGGCTACACCGGCAACTACATCCGCATCGGCGTTTCCTCCCCCGAAAACCTCGAAAACCAACTCCGCCCCGTCCTCCTCCAAAAAGATCTCGGCGAATGGGTCTCCGGACAGCTCATTTCTGACGGCTTATAAATTTAATCACGTTGTAGCGAGACGAGAGAGGGGAATCAGGCGTGAGGCGTGAGGCGTGAGGGGCTGTCAGCTATCAGCGGTCAGCGGTCAGCCATCAGCAAGCTAGTCTGTGGTCCGCCTACGGCGGAGTAGTCTGTAGCCAGAATAGGATTGCTATAGGGAGCGGGTTTGGGAAACGAGTTACCATGAATCTTAGATTCCCCATGAAACCATGAAAATGGCCTTTAGGGTGAATGGGAAACGAGCCACCGGGTCGTATTTTCAGAGCAGGGGGGAAATTAGTCCAAAGACGATAAAGTCTGAAGTCTGTAGGAAAAGGGATCATTCCCAAGTAGAAGTATGGCAAGCACTTAGGAGAAAGCAGGCTTGAATTGGGATTATTTTTTCGATCTATGTCCCCAAAGTCCAAGTTCAATTGACTAGTAGATTGAATTGCCCACAACCCATGGCTATGATTCGCTGGGATAGATGGGCTGTTCCGGAGATATGCGGCACAGAAGGAGAAAATGACATGAAAAAGATCGTCAGCGCCAAATTCCTGGACATTTCATACATTCCCCAAATGAATATGGCCTTGCTCCTATTTATGCTCCTATTTATGAGCATTCTTTTTATACTATCCAATATTCCACCCGTATGTTCTGCTTCTGAAAACGCTGGCGCCAAAAATATCGAGGAAGCAGCCCATATAATTACCGAGTCAATACTAACAAGTTACGACAAAACCGCAGCCATTGCGCTGCGGACCGCTACCTCTGACATCCCAACCGGCTATGCGTGTCTTCTCAAACTCATCCCACGTATCAACGAAGCCAAAGGCGGATTGGACACCGCAGAACTTGTTAAAGAAGACCTACAACCAAAATTCCTTTGTTGTATTCCACAAGATCGTTACCATTTTCTTCAAACACGAAAGGGAACTATCCTTGCCCGTTTTGCCGATTTTATACGCGAATCGGAAAATCCACCACTCCGATACGAAGCCCAAAAGCTCTTATTAAATGCCTTTTTCAACGAATTGAAGGAAGAGCCTGCAAAAGATGACACAAGTGAAATAATGAATTTTGCGTTTCGTTGTGTATTATTCGACGAATTCGTTGAGCCTTCTAGCGGTGGAGATCTGCTCTTGAGTTTTATCGAAAATTGTCTTGGTATTATCGAGAGACTTGATCGCAATACGCGTTCTAGACTTGATACAGGTGCTTTTAACATAGCGATTTGTATGAAAGATCACCGTGATGCCGTGACAGAATTGCGTATAAGAATACATCCATATTTGCAGTTAAACCAAAATACCGATATTGTATCTGGTCAAGGGCTTATCGAAAGTATTCTTAAACGTGGACAACCTATATCAGAAGAGCAGTATCGTGGTCTCTGCAATATGACAGCCCAGGAACTTGTCAATCAACTTGAGAGTATCCAATATACATTACAATATCAGGTTATTGCGGAAGTAATAATTCGTCATCTCTGTGGCACTAGAAAATTACAATGTAAAAACTGGGAGCCTTTGTGGAAATTTATTTGCTCAGGAAAGCCGTCTCTACAATTATATAGTTCTCGATTATTTAATTCTCTTGCCAGTCCTTTGCCTATTAGTGGAACGCCAGATGAAAAAGCGCATTTTGATACGTTGGTAGAATACTTTTATAACATTGCCGCTACTACTTCATTTGAAGACACTCAAAAAATTAGAGGCTGTGTTGGATATTTGCGAAAGATGGCAATACAAGAAGATTTGGATATAATGAGAAGCAGCAATAAAGAAATCCCCGAAATGTATGGTCAAACTTTGGTTTTAAACAAGCTTCTATTGTTACTTAAATCTAATAACATTTGGATTCTTTTAGACACATTAAATGAAATCTCATACAGTTGTAGCTGGTTGAACTATGAAACTGCCCAATCTGTAAATCAGCACTTGAAGGAATTTCAACTGCAAATGCCTACTATGGATTGGAAAAAAATCGCGACAAGATATCCAGATCCTGAACGGGATGTAAACAGTGCTTTTGAATCCGCGATGACTGACAACAGCAGAGCTTTAAGGTTTTTTGCATCTGAACAGGAAAAATCAGAAATTGAAAAATAAGATCGTAAATGGCACTTCGTTAAAGAATTCTCCTGATGCAACTCATATAACAAAGCATAAAAACGTGCAACAAACACCAAATACGACATCAAACAGACCTTCACTCGCGAACTGACTTCGCTTTCGTCTATTTCGTGTCTTTCGTGGTTAATAATCATAAAAAAAATTTACCACGTGCACACGAACCATACGAGAACAACCCTCTGCAATACCACCCATCAGATCCAAACATTTCATTTTTTGCTGTTGGTTCATGCGTTCCTGAGTTCCAGATTCAGCGAGTATTCTGTCAGATAAAAAAAGAAAACGCCCCGAGATTCATAAAACCTCAGGGCGTTTAAAAATTTGCGCCGGCGACGTCCGACTCTCCCACACAGTTGCCCGTGCAGTACCATGGGCGCAGATGGGCTTAACTTCCGTGTTCGGAATGGGAACGGGTGTGGCCCCATCGCTATAGCCACCGGCAAAAATCGGTTGCCGTGCTCCGCGGGCTCGAGAGCCTGCTTCCACGCACAGCGATTCAAATTGGTTTTGACAGAGAATGCAAGGGAGTAAAATCGCAAACGGAAATAGTTTCAAAATACGTTCGAGGGACAGCCATAAATTTTGACTGTTATAATTACTAAGACCAAGCCGCACGGGTACTTAGTACTGGTCAGCTTAACGTGTCGCCACGCTTCCACCTCCAGCCTATCAACCTGATGGTCTATCAGGACCCTTTAGAGACCTAATGGTCTGGGAGATCTTATCTTGGAATGGGTTTCGTGCTTAGATGCTTTCAGCGCTTATCCCGTCCGAACATAGCTACCCGGCGGTGCCACTGGCGTGACAACCGGATCACCAGAGGTTCGTCCACCTCGGTCCTCTCGTACTAGAGGCAGAATTCCTCAAATCTCCTACGCCCGCAGGGGATAGGGACCGAACTGTCTCACGACGTTCTAAACCCAGCTCGCGTGCCACTTTAATCGGCGAACAGACGAACCCTTGGGACCTGCTTCAGCCCCAGGATGTGACGAGCCGACATCGAGGTGCCAAACCTCCCCGTCGATGTGAACTCTTGGGGGAG
>ERZ795059.6694-NODE-6694-length-10147-cov-6.719580_pt1 | contig 10147 bp, 7 predicted proteins | sample MGYA00375143_ERZ795059 | MGnify/ENA primary metagenome ERZ795059 (study PRJEB30188, sample SAMN05720168) | activated sludge metagenome | isolation source: Anaerobic digester | place: USA | collected 2015-01-07 ... | reverse complement strand
TTAAAAGTAATACCTGATTTGCTAGTCCTGGTGGGTTATTTTGCCATTGTATTGCTTACTTTAATCAGCTACGTAAATAATAAACCGGTAAGATTTATCGCTTTGTTTATTCTCGCTTGTTATTTGGAACCCTATTCAAGAACCTATTTAGCATTCGCTCCTTACCTAACCTTGCAGTATTTAATAATACTTATTGCCGTATATACCTTGCTCGCTAAAAATTTTAATGAAAAATATCGTTATGTTGGTCTATTTTATTTTGGATCATTTTTCTTGTTAGAGTTACTTAGCTCACTACGATTTATTGATTTGAGATATACAACAGGAGTGCTAACACAAACTGCTGCGATGTTGTCATGTCTATATATTGGTAGCAAATTAAGTTTTGATAAAAGGGCAACGGAACATTTCCTGGAAGTAATTTTTATATCGTCTTTACTTTTATCTGCAATAATTAGTGTAGTGTACCTTAAAGGAAACATACAATGGACAGAGGAATCAAATTTTGAAACCAGTGGCGGAATGGGGCCAGTTCAAATCAGTTTTTATTTGGCCATTGGTGTATTTGCTGGTTTTTATGGCATTTTCCTTTCAAAAGGAATTGCCAGAGTAATTTATTTCACCCTCTCTTCGGCAATTATTTTTATCATGATTTTGACATTTTCAAGAGGAGGTTTATACATGTTGGGATTAATGATTTTTGTTGCATTTTTCTCGCAGAAGAAAGTAAAATATATTTTTCTGGTGATACCGTTAAGTGTCATCATATATTGGGGGATTGAGTTTGTAACTGATTTTACGGAAGGTAAAATTATTGAGAGGTACGCACAGGAAGGAACATCCAGCAGGGACTTATTGGTGGCATATGGATGGGAAATGTTTAAGGAAAATCCGCTTATAGGTATTGGAACAGCCAATTATTATTTTGAAGTAGCAAAAAGTAAATATTTTGGCTTTAAGTCGGGGGCGCACAATGAAATAATCAGAGCGCTTTCAGAGCACGGATTTATTGGCGGTATTCTCTGGGTATTATTTTTTATTGTTTCTATTTTTCAGTTGAGAAAGAAGCCGGGTTTTTACAAACAAATTTCGATGGTTTTTTTTATAGTATTTTTAGCATCTACATTTCACAATGGTCTTAAATTGGCGCTGCAACCAACGATTCTATTAATTGCTGTCGCCAGTCGTCCACGAGAAAAAAGTTATTTGAATAAATCAAGTAAATATCAAAACACATTAAACAGTGTTCCTGATGCTCATTAGATGAATATACTACACGTTATAGATACCTTAAACATTGGAGGAGCCGAGCGTGTATTGGTCACACTGTGCAATATATTTCGTCAACGAAAACATGAAATCGATGTCTTGACCATTTTAACTCCTGGTAAATACGCAGAGGAATTACTACCAGGAATAAAAGTGTATTCGTTAAATAGAAAATGGAAGTTTAATCCATTAAAATTATATAAACTCAGTCGCATCGTAAACCGATATGATATTGTTCATATCCACATGAGATATGATTTGAGATATGTTTTTCTTTCGAAGTTGTTATTTGGATTTAAGACTAAGATTGTATCGCATGACCATTATGGAGATATCCTTATAGACCCCGCAATTCCTAAGTTTTCGAAGTTCATTTTAAAAAGGGTAACCTACGCAGCGGTAAGTCGGGATTTAATTGAGTGGGCAGTTAATAAGGTTGGGTTGCCCCGTGAGGAAACTTTTTTGTTGTCTAACATTGTCCAGATTAAAAATAATATTCCAACAAGAAGCAATGTTAAGCCGCACTCCATTCTGATGGTAGCGAATATAAGGCCTGCAAAAAATATTGAATTTGCTTTAGAGTTGATGCGGGCATTCAGGGAAAAGGGTAGCCCATACACACTTGATATCGTAGGTCAAATTAACGATACCGAATATTATAAGAAGATTTTAGAAATGATGGATCAATACCAGCTGGATAAAAGCGTGAAGTTGATTCATGATTGTTATGATGTGCAGGCTATCGTCCCGGATTATTCTTTGGCAATCCACACGGCTAAGAGTGAATCGGGCCCTTTAGTTTTAATTGAATATTTGGGTCTTTCCATTCCTTTTGTTGCATATAAAACCGGCCGGGTAGTAGAGCAGATAGGAAATGAATTGCCTGAGCTTATCTGCAGTACGTTTAAAGTAGAAGAGTGGATGTCCTCCATTGACAGTCTTTTAAATGAAAACGAGATGGGTATAAATCAGCGTCTTAAGCCAAGGATGAAAGAAGTATTTATAAAGTACTATTCAGAGGACAACTACTACAAAGATTGTCTAACCGTATATGAAAGGGCGCTTAAAAAGAGTAAATAATATTTTCTTAAGCTCTGGGTTTAAGAATATTCAGAGTGACCACAAATTTGAAACCGCTATAAAAATTGGAGATATACCAAGGCTCTGAGTTATAAATTATTTTGCTTTATGATAGACAAGACCATTTTAGATTTTTTTCATAATTATTTGCTAGACCCTTTAAGTAAATCGGGTGTTGAAAAAATAAATGATACACAGGTGAGGTTTCAAGGTATGGAGTACCCCATATTCAGTAATGCTCCTGTTATTTTTAATGAAAAGGAAAGTTTGTTTAGCATAACGGATATAGAAAAGGATGTAAAGAAAACTCAAAACTCTGAGTTTAGAGATAAAAGTATTTTTAAGAATCGTTTCCGACAAAGCCTCCCCAAACTGGCGCATGATTTCGGGGAGAGCAAAAGATTTGAATGGCTTAAGGAAAAGGCAGGTAATGGACCAGTGTTAATTATCGGCTCCGGAGATAAGTGCGAATTCTATAAAAACAAGTTTAACAATTGTCTGGTAATAAATTCTGATGTTCATAATCAATTTGGTGTTGATATAGTTTTTGATGCACATAATATTCCATTCAAAGACAACACTTTTCAGCTCGTATACTCTTCTCAGGTTTTAGAGCACACGTTGAAACCATGGGTTGTATCGAAAGAAATCAGCAGGGTTACAAAAACCGGAGGATTCATTCACACAGAAGTTCCATTCTGTTTTCCGTACCACGGCCAGCCGTATGACTTTTACAGATTTACTCCGGGCGGATTGAGGTTATTATTTCAACAATGTGAGCTTGTACGTGACGAAGTGATTTCAGGAGGTGGATCAAGCAGTGCGTATATGTTATCAGAGAGTTTAATCAATAAATTTTCGGGAAGGTATCCTAGAATTATTTCGCTGTTCCTGGCAAGGTTTTTACTTTTCTGGCTTAAGTACACCGAATACTTTGATCCAAAGGCGAGTAAAAGCAGAGTAGTAGCGGCTATGAATATCGGCCAAACCTATAAGAAGGATCTTAAAGAAAGATCCAATAAAGATATGCTGGAAGAAATCAGAGTACATTTTGCTTAAAAATACAGACAGACTATTATGTGCGGAATTTTTGGTTATAGTTCAAGAAGTGGAAATGTTAACGATAAGCTTCCTCAGTTACGGAAGGCTTTAGATACACTCTATCATAGAGGACCGGATTCTGCTGGAGAATATTATAGTCAGAATGTATTTCTGGGGCATAGAAGATTGAGCATTATTGATTTAACGAGCAGTGCAGATCAACCTTTAAAATCAGGTAATGGAGATGCCTTTATAGTTTTTAATGGAGAGATCTACAATTATAAAGAACTGAAAAGTAAGTTGGGTTCTTTAAAAACGAATTCGGATACAGAAGTTTTGTTGGAAGGCTATTTAAAATTTGGCCCTGATTTTTTTAAAGAGATCAGAGGCATTTATGCCTTTGCCATCTATGATTTCAGATCGGAACCTAAAATAATTCTGTATCGAGATCTGGCGGGTGTTAAACCCCTGTATTATTACAGAGATGGCAGCTCGTTTATTTTTGCGAGTGAAATTAAGGCTATTAAAGAGATTGCTAAAGAGGAATTAACGATTGATGAATCTATTCTTAAATCATACCTATCGCTGGGTTATTGTATAGAGCCAGGTACAATTTACAATGAAATAAAAGCGGTTGAGCCAGGAGAGTATATCGAGATTAAAGCGTTAAGCAACGAAAAGAATTCCAGAATTTTATCCAGGTACAATCTCGATGACACGAATGATTTTTCTTTTGAAGAGAATGTTGGTAAGACAAAGGAGTTGTTGTTACAGGCTACTCAGCGTAATCTTGTTGCAGATGTTGATGTTTCTATTGCATTAAGTGGTGGGATAGATTCTTCTCTTATTTATGCTTTTGCGAACTCTGGCCAAAAATACAAAGGCATATCAGTTAAGTTCAACGATCAGGCGTATGACGAAACACCTACTGCCGAAATATTTGCGAAAACTTTAAATGCACCATTGGATATTATTGAAACGAGCACCGAAGGAAATCTGGAACTATTAAATAAATTGCTCCTTCATTTCGATCAACCGTATTCTGATACTTCTGCAATACCATTTTATTTTTTATCGAAAAAGGCAGTTGAAAATTCAAAAGTACTTATTGGAGGGGATGGTGGTGATGAAATACAAAATGGATACCCGTCATTTTGCTGGTTGCCTTATGTTCACACCGTTTCAAATAATGTATGGCTTCAAAAAATATTTCTTTTAGGAGGTAAAATGCTTGGGCCAATGTTGAATCCTGATAATAAAAGAAAAATTCAGAGATTAAGTGAATTGGTTAAGTTGAGTGATAAAGAAGAAATGATTTGTGAATGGCAATCATGGTTATCGGCATCAAATACCTTAAAGGGCAAATCTCCCTTTCTTTATGATACAAGTATTGTAAAGGAGGTTTATAAAAATAGTTTCAATTCCATTTTAACAGATGACTTTAGTGAGTCAATGGTCAAAAACTATTTTTACAAAAGAATGTTAAGCGACTATTTAAAAAAAGCGGACATGATGTCTATGATTCATGGTCTGGAGTATAGAGTGCCTATGTTGGATGAAGATTTAGTGTCTTTTAGTTTTTCCATTCCGTACAACCAAAAGTCAAGTTCTAAAATGGGAAAATTAGTTTTAAGAAACATACATGAACAAATATTTCCAAAGAAAACTTCAAACGCTCCTAAATCTGGTTTTGGAATTCCGCTAGACAAATGGCTCACAAAATCTGATTTTCAATTTATGGAAGGTTATATTTTAGACCCTACCGGAATTGTAATAAATTATATTGAAAAATCTTATATAAAATTTTTATTTGAATCTCTATGGAACACAAAAAATGCTAATACAATTAGCAGGGTATCTATATATCAAAGGATCATAATTTTTTACTCTTTGCAACTTTGGTATTTCAACAAATAAAAATTCCTATACCCTCAATAGTGAATTTAATTCAGAAATATGATCATTTATCTAGGTAATAATTTATCCCTACACGGAAACACACCCAGCTCAATTGAAACACTGGGGAAATTATTAGGTCAGCGTTATGATGTTAGAAGATTTTCCAGTAAACGAAATCAAATTTCGCGTTGGTTGGACATGATGCAAGCTATTGTGCGACATCAAGGAAATATTTCGGTTGTGTTAATTGATACTTATAGTACGCTTGGATTTTATTATGCGTTAGGGGCCGCCTGTGTTTGCAATTTCTTTTCGATACCCTATATGCCAATATTAAGAGGAGGAAATCTTGCTGGGAGATTAGAAAACAACCCGCGTCTTTCCAGATTCGTCTTTGGAGGCGCAAAACTGCTTATTGCTCCCTCACACTATTTATTTAGTTCATTCAAAGATTTTGGATTCACTAACATAGCATATATACCGAATAGTATTGAGATGGATATTTATCCCTTTAAACACAGAAAATTAGTTACTCCGCGGTTACTATGGGTACGCTCTTTTCATAGTATTTACAACCCAATCATGGCAATTGAGGTGGTTCAAAGATTAAAAGTGTATTTTCCTGACACCGAATTATGTATGGTGGGGCCAGACAAAGATGGAAGTTTATTGCAATGCAAAGCCTTTGTAAAGGCCAACGGACTTGAGGCAAATATTAAGTTTACCGGTGTTCTATTGAAACGTGATTGGCACGCTCTTTCAAAAAATTATGATATCTTTATTAATACAACCACGGTTGATAACACACCAGTTAGTGTTATTGAGTCGATGGCGTTAGGTCTTCCGGTCATCTCCACAAATGTTGGCGGTATTCCATTTTTAATAACCGATACTGAGAACGGCTTATTAGTGCCGTCTGGAGATGTCAGCGCTATGGTTGATAAAATCAAATGGTTGATTGATAATCCGATAAATGCTTACCAAATAGCATTGCAGGCTAGAAACGATGTTGAAAAGTTTAATTGGAATTTGGTAAAACATACATGGTTCAGCATCTTGGATGGTCTGGAATTCAGCAGTAATAATCCAAATTAATACGTTAGTGGTATGCTCTAGCAACAGACTGTCCAATTATTGACAAATAGATCGACACCTGAATTCGCCACTGCGAATAATCTTGAGACTTTAGTCTCCATTACACAATCCTTATTTTGCACCGTGATATCCTTTCAAACCATACTCAAGTGTAAAGGCTTCCCGATGAAGGAAGCCAGCACGCAGTTGAATTCATTTTATGCAGTGGACCGGCAATCACAAAAAAATTGGATTGAAGATCAAAAGAAACGAATTGTAAATTATCACTTTCAGCATAATCTGTTTTATCAGCAATTGACAAAACAAGCACTGCCTGCGTTATGGAGTGACTTACCAATTCTTACGAAAAGGGATTTGCAGGCACCTATTGGCCAGATGATTTCACAAGGGTATAACTTGTCAGACGTTTATATCTCTAACACTTCGGGTTCTTCCGGACATCCGTTTTTTTTTGCAAAGGATAAATTCACTCATGCGCTTACCTGGACTTACATTTTGAGTCAGTATGAGTCTTTGAACATTCGTCAAGGCGATTTGCAGGCACGATTCTATGGTATTCCGCTAGATAAAATTTCATACGCAAAGGAAAAGATTAAAGATTTTTTTATGCATCGTGTGCGGTTCCCTGTTTTTGATCTGGGAGATGAGATGCTGGAAAAATTCCTAATGCAGTTCAAAGGAACAAAAATTCAGTATGTGTATGGATACACCAATTCTGTTTTACTCTTCTCCCAATTCCTGGTGCGAAGAGGCGTTCGGTTAGTAGATGTGTGTCCAACCTTAAAGCGTTGCATTGTTACTTCCGAAGTTTGTCGTGAAGAAGATAAACGCCTGATTGAGCAGGCGCTTGGTGTGCTGGTTATAAGGGAGTATGGTGCTTCTGAACTGGACGTCATTGCAATTGAAGACATTCATGGTCGATGGGCAGTTAATGAAGCAAATTTATTTGTCGAAGTGTTGTCGGACGACAACCGCGTTCTTCCCTTGGGTGAAACGGGGCGGTTGGTCATTACCTCTTTGAATAATAAAGCCATGCCTTTTATCCGATATGATATTGGCGACATTGGTGTTATGGAAGAAGATGATCGCGGCTTGATATTAAAAACATTGTCTGGCCGGGTAAACGACACGATTGTTTTGCCGAGCGGAAAAAAATCTCCGGGCCTTACTTTCTATTACGTGTCCAGAAGTATACTGGAATCCAGTGGTATATTAAAGGAGTTTATCATTCGGCAAACTGCACTAAACAGTTTTGAGTTTGATGTGGTGAGTGACCGTTCGCTTACAGAGGAAGAAACAAAAGATATTCGTGCGAAAATGGATTTGTATCTTGAGCCAGGATTGGATTTAAAAATTAATCGGGTCGAAAAAATTAACCGTCCTGCTTCCGGCAAGATCAAACATTTTTATTCGGAACTAAAATCATGAAGATCGTTATCCTGACGCAGTACTTTCTTCCCGAGATGGGCGCACCGCAAAACCGTTTGTTTGATATGGCCAAAGGCCTCATCAATTTAGAATGTGAGGTAAAGGTAGTGGCAGCAATGCCCAATTATCCGACAGGAAGAATTTTCGCATCCCATAAGAATAAGTTTAGCCAGACCGATTCTATTGATGGAATAGAAGTAAAACGTTTCTGGCTTTATCCTTCTAACGCACCCAAAGCCTTACCAAGGATTGTAAGCATGCTGTCTTTTTCATTTACAAGCCTCTTTTCAATCTTCTACATCCGCAAGACAAGGCCGGATTATATACTGGTTGAAAGTCCGCCATTAACACTGGCATTTTCAGCCTGGATCTTGGCCATACTTTCCAGATCAAAATTGATCATCAATGTTTCAGATTTGTGGCCGCTCTCTGCGAAAGAATTAGGTGCAATTGGTGATGGAACATTGTACAATATGTTAGAACGTCTTGAACGATTTTTATACAGAAAAGCATTTATTTGCACGGGTCAGTCGCAGGAAATTGTGGATTACATTGCAAAGACAAATTCGGATAAAACGTATTTGTTTCGAAATGGCGTGGACACAAAGCGGTTTATCAATGCTGAATATAATCCGTCAAAAAGAAATCACATTGTGTATGCCGGATTACTGGGTGTGGCACAAGGTATTCTTTCAATATGTGAGAATATTGATTTTAAGGAATTGAATACGGAGTTTCATATTTATGGAACAGGTACAGAGCAGGATAAAATTCTTGCTTTTTTAAAGGAGAATCCATTGCGGGGAATTACCTATCATGGCACATTAAAGCGTGATGAGATGCCGGAAGTATTAAGTTCGTATGGAGGCACCATGATTCCTCTGATAAAAAATATTTATGGTGCAGTACCTTCTAAAATTTATGAAGCTATGGCAGCGGGACTTCCCATTATTTTTTCAGGAGAAGGAGAAGGCGCGGCCATCATAAAAAAATCAAATGCCGGATGGATTAGTAATCCAAAAGACTGGACTACTTTAAAAGGATGTATCAGTGAATTTCTGAATATGCCGAACGCGGATTACGTTAATACAAGAGAGCGGAACATGAAAACCGCACATCAATACTTCGATCGGAACAAACAGATTATTGAATTGAATTCGTTTCTCAGAGCACGAATGAATCCGTAGTGTATGACTGAAATTAAATCAGCAAAAACAGAAGATCTTGAAAAGATTGCAGCATGCCATGTCGCGGCTTTCCCAGCTTCTCTTTCGTCAGCGCTGGGTCAGAAGTATGTAATGAAGATGTTGGGTTGGTACCTGTCATCCGAGAATACCTTTCTGTTCTATATAGAATCTGAAGGACAATGTCTTGGATATTGTGGCGTCATGATTAAAAAAACATGGGGTGTTGGTTCTGCTTCTAGTATGGCCCAGTTTAGTTTTGATCAGGCTCTTCGCTCATTCATAGTTAGGCCATGGCTTGTATTGCATGCTGAACTAAGAGCCAAGTATGTATTCATTGGAAGAAATTTGTGGACGCGTTTAAAACGGTTAGTAAATCGCAATCAGAAAAATACATCAACGAATTCAACTATTTTTGAACCTTACGTTGCCTTGGTGGTGATTGGCGTAAAGCCGGACGAACATGGTAAGGGTTATGGCTCTTTACTCTTACAGGAGTTTGAGAAAAGAACGGTTGAACTGGGTTATACTAAAATGTTGCTATCGGTTCTAACAGATAACAGCAAGGCAATAAAATCCTACAAAAGAAATGGTTGGGTAATTACACTGGTAAATGGCAAATCAACATCCATGGAAAAACGCCTGCATAGTCTATAAATTTTGGCATCCCTCTCTGGAGGAGAGGGATCGAGGGTGAGGTTTTTACAGAATCTAATCTCTTCAAAAATCCATCTCCCTTCTCCCCTGGAGAAGGGCTGGCATGAGGCCTAAACCCAGCCATGAAGACGCCACTTAAGTTTTGAATCGATCAAAAAACAAAAGAAAGTAAATGAGTATTAAGGTAACGTTGATTGCAGGAGCTCGTCCTAATTTTATTAAGATATCGCCCATCATAAAAGCATTGGAGACGGCCAGGGATAAAGGTGCTGCCATTGAATATCGTTTGGTACACACCGGCCAGCATTATGATGATGCGATGAGTCAGTCCTTCTTTCGCGATTTAGGTATTCCAAATCCCCATGTTAATTTAAAGGCAGGTTCAGGAACGCAAGCGGAACAAACCGCCTCTATAATGATAAGCTTTGAAAAAGAGCTTGTTGAGAATAGACCAAATGTAGTAATGGTTGTGGGAGATGTAAATTCAACGCTGG
>ERZ795059.6691-NODE-6691-length-10153-cov-6.316003_pt1 | contig 10153 bp, 8 predicted proteins | sample MGYA00375143_ERZ795059 | MGnify/ENA primary metagenome ERZ795059 (study PRJEB30188, sample SAMN05720168) | activated sludge metagenome | isolation source: Anaerobic digester | place: USA | collected 2015-01-07 ... | reverse complement strand
AAACGAAACCCAAACGCCCCAGCGACCACTATTCGAGGTCAGGAGTCCTGAAGTTTCACGTGATGACCTTGCTCGGCCCACAGGCACGCCGTGCCGCCGACGAAGATTTCGCAGTCATCCGGATGCGCGCCAAAGGCGATGATCCGCATTTTCCCGTCCTCCGCCGGCGGCTGCTCCGAGGCGGGAACCGCACACGGGAAAATGGCCGAACTACCTAAGATCACACCGCCCAGTACCCAAACGGCTAACCTGCCTCGCTGACTCATGATCCACCTCCCGTACAAGTGTTGGTTCGCAGAACGCGCGGCTCTTGTTGGGCCGCGCATCCCATTCTAAATGGCCGTTCGCGAAAAGGGGACAGGACCCTTTTGCCGGAACGGCCCGGAGGGTGCTTCGCACAAAAGGGTCCTGTCCCTTTTTCGCGAAACTTGATTTAACGGACTTCTTGCCCGCGGTGTTGCGTGCCGAAGGATGGGCGACTGGAAACGGCTTCGCCGCCGAGGGCTTCCGGGAAGATTTGCTCCAAGGTTCCTTTGAGCAGCGGCAACGGCTCGCGGCTCAGTTGCGGTTCGTCCAGCGTGCCAGTGACGTGGATCAGGAGCAGTTGCTTGCTCGCCTGGCGGACGACGGTGCGGATGACCGGCAGGTCCAGTTCGATACGGCCGACCAGCGAGTAGAATTTCAGATCGATGCGGCGATCCAGGTCCAGTTCGCCGCTGCCCTTCAGGCTGACCGCGTCTCCGTAGAAGTTGATCCGGTCCAAGTAGACGTGCTCGCCTTGGATGCGGAAGTCGATTTCGCTGCTGGTGAACGCCGTCGTGTCAGGCCGGCGGATGCTGAGCAGTTTTAGCAGGGCCAGCATCACGGGAACCTCGTAAATGTCGGCCTCAAACAACCGGATCGCCCCGGTCCCGCGCCACGACGGCCGGCCGAACCGATTGCCGCTCAGCTTCAATAACGCGTTGGCCTGACCGCGGATGTTCTGGGTCTTGAGAGCCATTTCCTGAGAAAACTCTGCCAGGTTGCCGCGGTCCAGCCGCACCTCGACGCGAAACGGCATCTCCGGCTCGAACCCTACCCGGATATCGGCCGACAACTGCCCGCCGATCGTGCGGGCCAGCAGCGGACGCGGCGGACGATCCCGCGCATCGGCATCCGCCTCGGCCCCGAGGACGAGACTCGAGGCGTCGACGTACAGCGGTCCGCTGACGCCGGTCAGTTGAATGTCGCGGTACATCACCGAATCGAAGTTCAAATGGCCGCGGGAGGAGAAGTTGCCGTTGCCGCTGCTGCCGGCCAGACGGACGTCGCCGTGCAGGTGGTCGATGGGAAACCCGCAGTGGAGGCTGCCATCTTCGACGTCCACGGTCACATCCCAAGCCGTCGTGGGCGGCTCGCCACCACCGGCGCTGGAGAAGGCCAGCGACCCTTGCAGGCAGAGGTCGCCGCGCAGGTTCATCCGTTCCACGGCCTTGCCCAGTTCCTTGGGCAGCGCCGCCAGCAGCTCACGATTGAGGTCGATGCGGTCGGCGGTCACGTTGGGCAGTTGCACGGTCCAGGAGCCGTCCGGGGCGACGCCGCAGGCGCCGTTGATGTTGATCTGAGTCTCCTCGTGCTTGGCGGAGACGTTCCGCAACAGGAACCGTCCGTTGCTGTACTGGACGGTGCCCGCCACTTCGTCGAGTCGATAAGGGAACCAGGTGGGCAGGATCGTGATGCTGTGGCCCTCATCGTGGGCGGCCCTTTTCTTCCATTTTTCGCCGCTGACTTCGATGGCCAACTGATTGCGCACCGAGGCATAGTGGATATCGACTTTCAAATGATCGACGGTGCCGCGGGGCCGCAATTGGTTCCACACCAACTGGGCGCCCGGCTGCAGCGCGTCGCGCAGTTCATCCTCCAGCGGCACGTCCGTGCCGATCAGGTTCAGCACTAGCTCGCTGCCCGTGCCGGGCGTGCGCCGCCAGAACCCCGTGCCTGCGACATAGGCGGTATCGTTGCGGCCCGCCAGGTCTTGGAACGTCCAGCCTTGATCGTCCCACAGCAGCCGGCCGCGGATCATCCGCAGGGGGTAGGGGAACCGCTCGTAATTCAGGCCGCAGTTGGACAGCTCGATCTGCACGTGCCGGTGTACTTCCGGGTCTTTGGGGTCGGTCCGCTCGAACCGGCCTTGGACGGCCAACCAGCCGGACGGCCGCAGCGAACGGACCACGTCACGGGCCTTGGGATCGACCAGCGCGGCCAACAGTTTCTCGTCCAGCGGAATCGGCTGTTGGCAGCCGAATTCGACCCAACCCGTGAAATGCTCGCCGGGGTTCAACACATCGCTGCGGATCTTTACGTCCTGGCCGCCGGCGGCGGCCGTCACGTCGACTTGCAGGCGGTTGTCTTTCAGTTGCACCGTCCCGCGGCTACGTTCCAGCCGATAGGGAAAGCGGTGGTAGGCGAAGGAGACGTCGTGGCAGGCGACTGCCAGTTCGGGCGTCCACCGCCGGCCGTCGAACTCGAGCCGCAGTTGGGCGTCGATGCTTCCGGCAGGAAAGTACTTCCGCCACAGGGCTTGAAGGTCCCTGGGCAGGACTTCCAGAAAGCGCTGGTCCAGTCCGAGCCGCCGCGTTTCGGCGGTCAGCGTCAGCGGGCTGTTGTCTTGCCAGCCGCGACGTTCCAGTTGCAGCGTGACCGTCGAGGCGCCGTTGCGAGCGAACACCTGGTCCACGCGCAGGTGCCGGTTGTCCAACTCGATTCGGGCGCGCACGTCGTACAGCGGGTAGGGCAACCGGCTGTCGCGGATTTGTCCGTCGGCCAGGGAGCCCTTGACAAGGAAGGCAATCGGAGCGGAATTCTCGGCGCCGCTGCCGGCGCGGAATTCCAGATCCAAGCGGCCGTTGACCGTGCGGGCCGGGGCCAGTTGCTGTTGCAACTCCAGCGGCAGGGACGCGAGCAGTTGGGGCGACCACTGCAGCCCTTGTGCTCTGCCCGTCACGCTCCACGCGGCTCGCGTACTGTCAATCAGCGCCTGGAACTCGACGCACTCGAAATGATCGCCGCCCACGCGTCCGCTGATGCGCGTCGGCGGCGGGATGCGGGCCGCGCCCGCATCCGCCGGCTTGGTCGCCGGCGGTTGGGCCGCAATCTCCAGACGCAGGTCGCGGAGGTTCAGCGTGCGGCGGACGCCGCCCCGCGGATCCGTCACTTCCACGGTCCCATCGCGGACGGTCACCGGCGGCTTCGACAAGCCAAACCTAGGCAGCGGCCACAACCGCTGAATGTCCCACGAGCCATCCTCCTGCCGCTCGCCCCACAACCGCAGACCCGACAAGTACACGTGCTCCGTCGGCGGCTTCTCGCCGGCGAGCAACGCCTCGGCATCGAGCTTGCACGCCGCGAAAACCTCGTCGACATACACCAGCGGCCGGCCGTCTCCGCGCCGCGCGATGGACAGCCCATGGATCTCCACCCCCCGTCCCTCGAACATGCGGGCGTGTCGCACCGAGACGCGGAATTCGCGGTACTGCTCCCGGAACCGCCGTTCGACCTCCAGGCGAATCTCGTCGTTCACCTGCGAGCGGACGGCGACCCAAGCGACCAACAGCCCGCCCACCACCACGGCGCAGGTCAGCAGGACGCCGCGCAGGAAGGCGTTGAATCGAGCCAGTAGTCCACGCTTCCGTTCGTGCATGTCTTGCGACGGGCTCCGCCCATCGAACTCGGGGGCTAGGGGTCAGGGGTTAGGAGTCAGGAGTCAGGGTTCAGGAGTCAGGGTTTAGGGTTCAGGCGTTCGACTTCAGGCCTAGGACTCGGCGTGTCGCTGTCCGACTCGGCGGGTGGGGTCGTTTTGCGACAGGACTGGACCAACCAGCCGGCGGCGGGCACGATCAGCACCAGCAGCGCGGGCTGGCGATAGCGGATCGAGCCGACGAAGATGACGTGCAGGGCAGTAAAGTAGACCGCGGGAACAAGGCACAGGACGTAGGGCCAGCCCCGATCGGCGGCTTGCCGGACGCCCCAGAACCCCAGGACCAACACCGGGAGGTACGCCACCGTCAACACCAGGCGGAAGGTCCAATTCCGCAACGACGCTTCGTTCGGCCAAACGTTCCAGATGCGCAGGAACTTGATCGCCGACAATTCCGCTGCGCGTCCGGGATGGCTCACCGCCCAAGCGATCGCTGCGTCGCGCATGCGGCGGTCCAGGCGTGCCTCGAAACCCTCGCCGCGATGGGGGTCTGCAGGATTCTTGGCATCTTCCCGGCGGAGCTGCTCGCGGAAATCGTCCACGAACCGCATGTCGCTGGCGCCGGTCGCCTGTGGATTCAGTCCGTCGTACAAGCTCTCGCCGACCTGCAGCGTCGTCGGCACAAAGCGGCCGGTGACGCGCGAGTTCCGGACCCACCACGGCGTCATGGCCACCGCCAGACCGATGACCAGCCACAGGCCGAGCCAGGCGTTTCGCTGCCGATGGCTCGGACCCAGTAGCGCGATGGCCGCGGCGAAAGGAGTGAACAACAGCCAGCTGGGGCGCGTCAGCGTTGCCAATCCGGCCACCACGCCACCCGCCAACGCCCATGTCGCTTGCCGCCCCCGCGAAGGCGATCGCCACGCCAGCGTCCACAGGCACAGTTGCAGGATCATCAAGGGACAGAACGGAGCCTCCGACAGCACAAAGGTGCTCATCGAAATGGCGTCCGGATAGACCGCCGCTACGCCACCCGCCAGCAGCGCGGCCGAGCGGTCGAACAACAGGCCGGCCAGGGCCACGACGCCCCCTACGGCCAACATCCCCAACACGGCGCCCAGCCACCGCGCCCAAAGCACCGGCGGCTCGTCGCCCGCCAGGCAGAACAGGCTGGCAAGCAGGACCGGGTATCCGGGCGTGCGGAACACGCGCCGATCCGGGTTCAGTTCATACGGCCCGCCGTCGGCCACCGCGCGGGCCAATTCCCAGTACGCTTCGCTGTCCGGAAAAGCAAACTTCGCACCGCCGGGCAGACGGTGTTCCCACCAGTAGCCGGCCGCGACGCGGACAGCCAAAGCGCCCAGCAGTATGCAAAGCAGCAGTTTCCGGTACATCTTTTGATGCGGCCTCGGCCGAAACCAAAGTAGGTTGGGACTCCGTCCCGACCCGGTCGGGACGGAGTCCCAACCTGCGTCGATGCGCGCACCGCGCGCGCAAAATATCGCCGGATCGTAGGGATTCCAGACCAAGCAGGTCAAGAGAAGCTTTTCGGTGCCCGCACAACCAACGCTAGCATGATGCCAGGGTCAGACGTACAGAATTCAATTTTCGCGGCCGATCGTCCGGCCCACTGGAAAACGCCGTCCCCGTGAAAATTGAATTCTGTACGTCTGACCCCTGACCTGGAAACCGTTGCACCTCAACCTGAACACCGACGGTTTCCCAAACCACTGGATGCTAGCAGACGCAGCGTGCATCCCGCCCGTTCAGCACAGATCGGGCCGGGAAAGACCTTCTTCCAGACCTCCGCCGGCGGTTGGGAACCCAGCGCCAACTCGGCCAATTCCTCCCAGCGTTCAAAACCCATGGACTGCAGAGTCCAACCCTGCCGCCGCCACGTGGCCATCAGCAACTCGCGCACGAGATAGCGCGGAACGGTGGCTAGCACAGCACCGTCCACCGTCACCTCGCCGGGACGGGCCACCGTAATGCACCGGGCGGCCAGATCGTCAACCAGGCCGGCAACGATTTCTTGGACCTCGTCGGCCAGCGTCGCCAGTCGCGTGATGGCGTCCACCACGCCCGGGTTGTACGTGCCGGCCAAGTGCGGCAGCAACTCGTGCCTGATCCGATTCCGCGTGTACCGCAATTCGGCGTTCGAGCGGTCTTCTCGATAGGATTGCCCGATCGCCGCGAGATAGTCCAGCACTTCGCGCCGCGACACGCTCAGCAACGGCCGAACCAGCGACACGCCGGGGATCAGCTGCCGGCATCGCCGCATTCCGGCCAAGCCGCCGATCCCGGTGCCGCGCAGGAACCGGTGCAATACCGTTTCCGCTTGATCGTCTGCCGTGTGACCGGTGGCCACGTATCGAGCCCCCACCTGTCGGGCTACCGCACAGAGGAACTGATACCGCGCCGCGCGCAACCCGGCCTCGTCATGTCCCCTGACGGCTTGGCCTTGCGATGCCACGGCGGCCTCCCACTCCGCGTCAGCAGCATCGCCTTCTCCCCCTCTTCGCTTCTCCCCGTCTCCCCTTTCTGCCCGTCCGGTCTCACAGCGGATCCCCAGGCTCCCGCACAGTTCGACGACGAACGCCTCGTCCGCCTGCGACTGTTCCCCGCGCAGGCCGTGGTTAAAGTGGGCCGCCACCAGTTGTCCGTCGCCCTGGCCGGCAGCACTGGTCAGTCCGCGCAGCAACGCCACGCTGTCCGGTCCGCCGGAGATCGCGACCACGACGGTCACGTCGCGCCACACCTCCGGCGGCCACGCGCGATGCAACTTCTGCTCCAAGAGCGATGAACCGGGCATGTCGGGGTTTTTGTGTTCAGACGTACAGAATTCAATTTTCGCGGGGAGGCATTCGTCCATATGGCCGGGCGATTGACCGCGAAAATTGAATTCTGAACGTCTGAGCCCTTTGCGTTGTGGGAAGATACCTTTGCCGCCTTGTGCACAGTCTACTAGAATTCCGTCGTAGTGTGTTGCTGGTTTCGCCGGGAAACTTAAACGACCGACCCCGCCTATGGCGACTGATGCCATGACTCGCCCCGCTCACGTCATCCGCCTGCGAGGCCCTTGGGAGCATCGTCTGGTCGCGCGCACTTCACCGCCGGCGGGAGGCCCGCCGGGAACTGGAACCAGCGAGTTGCCGCCGTCGGGCTGGGTCGTCATGCCGGCTGACTGGAACGCCACGCTGGGGCCGAGTTTCTGCGGCCGCGTCGCATATCACCGCCGCTTCGGCCGCCCGACCGGGCTGGGGCCTGCAGACCGTGTGGACCTTGTCATTGACGGTGTTGATGCATCTGGCAGCGTGCGGCTGAACGGCGAATCGCTGGGCGAAATCCCCCTCGGCTGGCAAGTCTGGCGGTGCGACGTGACGGCTCGCCTCAGGCCTCGCAACGAGCTGATCGTCGAAGTCGAACGGACGCCCGTTATTGACGGCAAGCCGCCGATCCCGCGCCCCGGACGCGATGGCCTGCCCGGCAGACTCATGGGAGACGTCCGGCTGGAGATCTTCATCCTATGACGATTCCGCGATTTGTTTGGCGAGCAAGATCCGCAGAGGAAAATGGATGGCGAATACTGAATAGTGAATACTGAATGTGGAATGCCTCGATGTCCAATCATTCTGACTTCCGTAGTCTCTATTCCGTATTCACGATTCATTCCCGCGACGAAGAAGCCACGACTGGCAGCGGTCGAACGACGCGGCAGGCGAGGTGCCACTCGCCCGCTCACCCGCCGAATCCGCTGTACCGTTTGACTCCCAAGCGGTACATTACGCGCGACAGGACGATAAAGAACACGACCCAGCCGGCGGCAATCGACAACTCGCGGACCATGTCCGGCCCGGTAACCTTGCCCAGGAACACGGCGGACGGAAAGTAGGCCAAGTACTTCAGCGGCATGACGTCCACCAGGTAGTGCCACGGCGCGGGGAGCATGTCCAGCGGGAACATGTGTCCCGACAGGAAGTAGCTGAGCAGCATGTACACGAACAGCAGCGAGGAAACCTCCAGCCACCAGAACCCGATCAAGCCGATCGAGGTTTCCAGGAAGAACCCGAGCAGAAAACTGAGGACCAGCGACGCCACAAAGGCCGCCAGCGTGCTCGCGTCGGGCCAGCCGTCGACGAAATAACCGCGGCACAGGAAGAAGACGATGGCGAAAGGAATCATGGCCACCGCATAGTAGGCCAACTTGTGGGCCAACCGGCTGAGCAGCAAAAAGCCGATCATGTCCATCGGCTGAATCAGGTACTTCTTGATCTCTCCGTTGCGGATCTGGCGGGCGATTCCGGAAGCCAGGCCCGGCATACTGGAGAAGGCCCGACTGACCATGGTCAACAGGTAGTACGCCACGACGTTCTCGAAGCGGTACCCGACGATGTTGGCCTGGGCTTGCACGCCGCCGATGGAATCGAACACGGCCCACCACAGAAAGATCTGGGTGACAATCGGCAAGAACCGCATCAGCGTCGCGAGGGCAAAGTCGCCCCGGTACACCAACCGCTCCTCCACGCCGATCCGCAGGATCGTCCACCAAGCCAGCGTCCGCGCGTACATGCTGCTCCTCTAATCTCCGCTCGCCGCGTGCTGCTGATAGCGTTCGTCGACCTGCGAGAACAATTCGGCGATGACTTCCTCCAGCGGCGGATCCTCGACGGCCACGTCCAAGACCGCGTGCTGGTCCAGGATGGCGGCCAGCGTGCTGGGTACCGCTCCGCGCTCGATCCGCAACTTGACCTTGGGCGGCTGGAACTCCAGCACCTGCCCGAACCGCTCGAAGCCGTTGGCCGTCTGTTGTTGGTCCAGCAGCAACGTGACCACCTTGTGGCCGCTGAAGCTGTCGATGATCCCGGACAGCGAGCCGTCGTACCGGATCTGCCCCTGGGCGATGACCACCACGCGCCGGCACAGCGCCCCCACGTCCTTCATGTAATGGCTGGTCAGCAGAATCGTGATCCGCCGCCGGTGCTGATAGAATTTGAGAAACTGCTGGATGTTGTGCTGCGCGACCACGTCCAGGCCGATCGTCGGTTCGTCCAGGAACAACACGTCCGGCGAGTGCAGCAGGGCGGCAATCAACTCCATTTTCATCCGTTCGCCCAGCGACAACTCGCGGACCGGCTGTTTCAGCAGCGTGCGCACATCGAGCAACTGGGTCAATTCATCCAGGGTCGCCTGGTACGATGCCGGTTCGATGCGGTAGATCTGCTGGTGCAGCCGGAAGGACTCCTGGGCCGGCAGGTCCCACCACAGCTGGTTCTTCTGGCCCATGACCAGGGCAAAGCGGCGGCGGTAGGCGTTTTCCCGCTTCCAGGGCACGAATCCCATCACGCGGGCCTCGCCGGCCGTGGGGTTGATGACGCCGGACAGCAGCTTCAGCGTCGTCGTCTTGCCGGCCCCGTTGGGGCCCAGAAAGGCGACGAATTCTCCCTGCTCGACGTCCAAGTCGATCCCGCGCACCGCACGCACCTCACGGTACTCGCGGCGGAACAGTCCGCGCAGCGACGCCCGCAGGCCTTCGGCCTTCTGGTAGACTCGGTAGGACTTGGACAACGCGCGCAACTCGATGATCGCCATGCCACAGCATTATATCGCCGGCGCCGGTCCGCGATAGGGAGCCGCTGTATCGCCTTCCGAGATCACCACGGCGACAGCGGGGGCAGTCGTGTTTGCCTCTAGGCGTCGCACCACGGTTTCGAGAATGGCAGGCCAGCCGCCTTTCTGGCCTTGCTTGTGGCCTTTCGCCACCCCAAGATTAATGACGTTCGATTGGGCAGTTGCTGAAACGTGCCTGTTCGGGGTCAGGAGATCAACCGCAGAAGCACCGATGGGCGAGAATGGACCGCCCAGCATCTCGTCTGCGCAGACGTCGCCGAAAAATGCCTCGTAGCCCAATTCTGAGATGGCTCGCGCGACCCGGCGAAGCATGCTCTCGGCCACCTTGGCTGTAGCGGCGTCCGCCAACGGAACTTGGCGGAGCGATTCCAGTCCGGCCGGAGTCCGATCCGACGCCCCCAAGGCGAACTCAAATGCGGATGGCCTCGCCTTCCAACGGCGTTCATCCAGCCATGAGACGTCCAGTGTGGCATGACGATACTGGCGAAGGTGCCAGAGCACTTGGCGGCGACTCTGACGGCTCGATCGCTCAAAGCCTTTGCGGACCTGACCATCGACTTCCCGTGCTGCTCCCAGGCAGCCCTGCCAAGCTTCCAGGTCGGACGCGAATTCCGGCACCCACATCAAACGCTCGTGGCTGGCGACGATCTCGCGGTACAGCTCCGGCGCGTCCAACTCCTCAGGCGAGCTTCGACACTGCGCACGCCAAGCATCCGCGATCCATTCGCCGAGCCGACTATCACGCGAAAGCGTCCCGTGTCAGTGGCTCGAAGTCAAGGCCAAGGGGGCGGCAATCGCGACTAGATCGGAAGAGCACACGTCTGAACTCCAGTCACACCATCCAATCTC
>ERZ795059.6674-NODE-6674-length-10162-cov-5.602652_pt1 | contig 10162 bp, 8 predicted proteins | sample MGYA00375143_ERZ795059 | MGnify/ENA primary metagenome ERZ795059 (study PRJEB30188, sample SAMN05720168) | activated sludge metagenome | isolation source: Anaerobic digester | place: USA | collected 2015-01-07 ... | reverse complement strand
TATTTTGGATCATTTCAAACCTGGAAAGGAGTTGATACACTTGTTCATGCATGCAGGCATTTGAATAAAGATGAGATCCATGTCATCATGGTGGGGTCTGGAAGTGTTGCCGACAAGAAGAGGCTATTTGACTTGTATGAATCGTATAATCTATCTCAAATCCTTACAATATCAGAACCACTCTCGCGAAGGGAAATTGTAAATTGTATGAAAAATGCAAATATTGGTATAGTACCTAATAACAAAGAGTTTATCAGTGCTAAATACACATCCCCTTTAAAGATATTTGAATATATGGCCTGTGATTGTCCCATCATTGCTTCCAATTTGTCATCAATCAATGAAGTCCTGGAACCCGATATCAATTGCCTTTATTTTGAGCCAGAAAATGCTAAAGACCTTTCCAGCAAAATAAACAAATTGCTAAACTCCGATGCATTGCGTGAAAATATCGTGATGCATAATAGGACTTTAGTAGAAAATTATAGCTGGATAAAAAGAGCCAAAAAGATTTATGATTTTATTGTCTAAATTTCATCAGCATAAAATGGAAGAATCTTACCATCCATTGTCTCGGGAACTCGAACACCCAATTTCATCAATATGGTTGGGGCAATATCCAAAATGTGGGCAGTTTCATTTGAAGAGAATGCTTTTTTATCAGGGTCATTGATCAATATGAAACCATAAGACTCATGACCTCCAGACCTTTTATCTCTCAAAGTTCCACTAATTTTTCCAATACGATCACTATAAACTGCAGTTATTGGCGCATCTCTTTCCCAAGTTATGACTATATCTGGGAGTTCATTGATATGTGGCCCAAAAAAGTGATCTCGCACTTTAATGACTTCTTTTACTGTCTTTTTCCCACTTTCAGGATTAATGAGCTCGGAAAATGCTTTCATAATTTCTTGACAAACTTTGTCATATTCTGCGCCTTCTTTTACTTTACCATTGGGTTCCCGACCTTCTAAATTTATTCTGATGGTTCCACTATAATCACTGGGTATACTAAAGGCAATACAATCTTTCCAATTATTTCCTCCATAAAGCAGTTTTCTGGTGTATTTGTCCCAAAGTCTTTCAGGTATAATGGATTTCGCTTTTTCAATCATCCATATGGGAATAAACCTTTCTACATTTTCAAAGGTTTGAGCACCCCACTTTCTTGCTGGTATCAAATCTAAAAGTGACTTCTTGTTTTGATTTTTTTTGGGCACCATACCAATTTCTTGCAACACCTGTGTAATCAAATGTCGACCGCTATAATTGGGACCCATTCCAGAATTGGCAAAAATCATTAAAATTGCTTCAGGGTCGAGACTTCTTATTTTTCCAAGGCCATTGTCTATTTCTGCATAACATCGATACATGGCATCTTCAAGTTCTTCACTTTGTTGAGGGTTGTAATCAGGATGATTTTTATCCATGGTGTGCCAGATAATATGGCCTGCCCAGTGCAATTCTGAGTAAGAAACCATCAAAAGATCCCAAGCTTCTTGTTGCAAAACGTCAGAAACTAGCTGGCTTCTCAATTGAATCCCAGAAATCAAATCATTAACTAAAGCTTCATATTTTGCTGCTGTTGTGGGTCTTTGTTGATACCAGCCTTCTAAAGGATGTCTACCATACTTAGCAATTACTTCGGCACTAAACTCAGGTGGCCAGGAGGATTGTTTCCAACTTTGATGTTCGTCTCCCCAATTGACTAAATGTATACCATTGAAGTTCGCTACTGGAAAAGATTTGGGTACATCTAGAATAGCGCTCCGATACCCCTCGGCAGACAAATAATTCCAAAAAGTGTCCTGCCTGACTTGGTCGGCATATTGCTTGTGAATTTCGTAAGTTCCAGTTTTGAGATGTCTGTGTGAACGGGCAATGCCATGTTTTGCAGGACTACAACCTGTATGAAGAGTAGGCCAAGTACCGCCACTGGCCACATCAGCAGTTGACTTCAATTTTTGCCAATAGCCAGTTTGCATCAATTGGTTGAAGTTTGGAAGTTTTCCAGCTTTGCACCATTGTTCAATCAAGGTAATTTCTGCAGCTTCCATAGCGATGGCTATCAATCTCGCGCTCATCTTGGGGATTTTACTTTATAAAATATGTTTGTAAATATAGTTGGTTAGAATTGAGAAATTAAAATACATTTCATATTATATTAATATGTAATAATGCAAATGTGCTCATTCAGGAATTTCCAAAGTATAAAGTTTTGCTTCATAGGTAGTAATCCATTGCTCATCAATCCAGATTTTTTCTGAAAAGGATACCTCCAACTGACTAATTTTTTCTTGAAAATTGAATGCATTTTCAGAACCCAAATAATACAATTGCCCGCCTGGTGCTTTCAACCAGTTTGGTAAAAACCAAGGAGATTTTTTTGGAAAATTCTTGTTGATGTTTTGAAAAAAAGACATTAAGTATAAATCATGCATTTGTTTTTTATCAGAATCAAAAAGATCTTTGCCATTTTGGTTTACATATTGATTGATAGCTAATATATTTCCCTCAAATGAGGCTAAGGCTGCTTTATGTTTGAATGATTTGACTTGTCCAAGGTGGTAATATAATACGGGCCTTTTTAATAAGAAATCTCCAAAAAAGCGTCCAAAAGCATATTCGTGGGGATCAAGGAATCGATTTGTAAGTGGATATTTTTGACCACTGAGACCTGTTGCAGTCCAATTTATTTTGCCTACCAGATTTGTTTCCCACCAGGCAAGACCTTTAGGTCTCCAAAGTATCAATCCTGAAAGTACAAATGCAAATGATAAAAAAATGAAAATGAGGCCATTCTCCTGAGTGAAAATCAAGCCTGTATCTAAATGACTCAAACTGGAGAGGAAAAAAACAATTAATAGATTGGTGGTCATATATTCCCAAAAGAAAATCCCTGAACAGAGAACAATGATCACATGCATCAATGTCATAAAACAAATTGAAAACACACTTAACCTGAAATCGAATAATGCAAACAATACAATGCCTTCTCCGATCAATGTGCAAATTTGTAAAAGAATTCTATACCTTTTTACGAGTGCATATAAGAAATCCATACTTTTTTTTCCTGGCTTCCAACCATAAAATTGAGCTGCACGAATGATCAAATGTAAGTCATTGGCAATCGGCCATATTTTCCTGTTTTTTAGGGACAAAAATATTTTCTGGGCAAAAGGTGCCCAATAATGCATAGCCCATGTCAAGAGAAGTAACAGGGTGTAACATGTAATAAACGAATAATTAACTTTTAAAAAAATAGTAAAAAGTGAATTGATAAACAATGCTGTTAAAGTGATTTGGATCAATCTGGTCGGCATTTGATTATGATGTTGCCAAGACCTGAAATGATAGAAGCCAATATTCAGAAATAATGCAAGAAAGGCAGGGCTAAAGCTAGTTGCCAAAGTACTTAATAATAAAATGATTTTTATACGATTTTTATTTTCTCCAGTTCCTGCATCATTATCTGTTGTAAGGTATTTCCACGCAAACATCATACATACAGGCACAACCAGCCAATGAAGGCTCTGTCCATTGTTGAATTTCCAAGTGGGAATGAGAAAATAGAGTAGGATTGAAATGACTAACGCTGGTAGCCACTCTTTTAAAAAATATTGAATTACTCGATTTTTTTGTATGGACAGATTTCGTGAAAAGAGGTCTTCTTCGAAGTGGTATAAATTTAGCTTTTGCGTATTACATGCCAATATCAAATCCATCAGTGGTTTATGACAAATGAAAAATACTGAATAAAATGCCCACTCTGGATATTGATGTATGAAATCCATTTTATATTTTCATTTTAAGCCAGAAGCTCAGGTCTCTGCCAACAATCTTTTCAAGCATTTTTACGTCCACTTTTACTTGTTCGTAAATATACTTTCTGTCTTCCATTGGTAATTCAGGCTTTTCAAGCTTTTTGGCATTCAACTGTTGAATTTTTTGAATGCCCCTCCAGGTTTTTAAAGTTTTGACCAAAGTGGTAAGACCGAGACCAGACAAAAATGATACAAGAATATTTTCGGATTTACGAAGCCATGAATATCGAGAGCTACTGGCAGCATTAAAAACCAAATTTAAAGAAGGGGGAATAAATTCTGAATCGACACCTAGGAACTTATAAAGTGATTTGATTGTCTCAGATCTATCATTCATGAAATCTTCCAAAACAAAATAATGAACTTGGCTATTTGGGAAAAGGTGAGCACAGTTTTTAACTTTCTCGCCTAAAAACATCCTTTCTCTGATGTTTTCATTTGATCTTATGGCCTCTGAAAAAGTACATAATTTCACTTGATGATGGTGAACTGCCATGCTATAGAATGAGAAAGCAATGTCAGCTGGATTTCTGAGGAAAATGAGGATTTTTGCTTGTGGTTGATCTCTTTTAATCCTTTCTAAACTTGTGACAGATTGAATATATTGTGGTGAAATTTCTCCCTTCAGATGTTCATTTTTCTGATGTGCCCAATGATTTTGATACCAAAGACTTCCTCTTTGATAATTGGAGTTTTCAATAGGTTTGTGATAAAAGGATCTTTTAGGATTGAAATATTGTACTTCTTTTGGAACTGACATGCAAATCTCAGGATGCTCGTCCAATAAATTTGCAACTGTTGTTGTACCACACTTTGCAAAGCCAATTCCTATAAAATCAATTTGGAAGCTTTCCATCTAATTGACCCAAAGACTCAGGCGTTTTTACAAGTGCTTTCTTTTTATAGTTTTCCCAAACGAATAAATAACAATAGGCAGAAAACAAAAGCGATAAATCAAAAGCAAGGGTGGCCGCCCATCCTATTGATAAAATGGAGCCAATATTGATACCTATTATTAAAAATAAGGCAATGAAAGTACCTGTTGCGAACGTGATTGCGGATTTAAATTCTATTTTTTTGACCAAAGTATTACGCAATTTCAATGCAACATATCTTGGCAATGACATTGCTAAGTAAGCAGGCATGGCCAATGGAATAAGTGCTAAATACCATGGATAAAATTTCCCAGAAATGTACTTTTTATGATCAAATTGCTGAGGAGATCCTGTTTTTTTGAGAGCTGATTGAAGTTGAGAATAGAAGTTACTATTTTTTTCTACCCTAGGAAAAAAACCTTCTTGATTTTCAATACTCAAGTCTTTCCACGTTGCTCTGATGGTATCCTTGGTGAGATTAGCTGATTCTTGAATGACCAGTTCATTCATTAAATCAGTCGTTTTATTGATCAACGGGATTAATTTAGTTGGTTGTAATTGTGGGTCACTCGTATAAAATTCCCTAACATCAAATGGTTTTCCCACATTGAGGATGACATCACCACCTACTTTGTCAACATTGTTGAATGAGATTCCAATAGGAAGGATCTTTAAATCCAAATCCGGGTATTGATCAAGTGTCTGGAAGGCAATTCTAGCCAAACCTTTTTTGAGAGGTCGGATACCAAATCCATATTCCGTACTGCCTTCTGCAAAAATCATCAACGCTTTTTTTTCTCCCAATGCATTGATGGATTGATTGATGGTGTCCTGATTTTGTCTCAAACTCGAGAATCCATCGCGAAATCTGAAGATGGGAAGTTGGTGAGTGGCATAAAGTAGATTTTTTAATACAGGTTTTTCAAATAGGTCACCTCGTACTAAAAAATATAAATCTCTAGGGAAAGTGCAAGCCATAATGATAGGCTCCATGAAACCTGCCGGGTGATTGCAAGCCATGATATAAGCTTGATTTTTATCAATGTTTTCCAATCCATTGATGTAAATTCTGCGATAATAAACTCGGATCGCAAGATTGGCCATATAATAAAAGAATCTGTAAACCATCGGTCACCACAATTAGGATATTACGTAAGTTGGTATTTTATTTGCAAACATATTATTTCTTACAACAATATAAGGCATCATTCCAAAATTAATAGTCATATCAGGTCCTACAGCATCAGGGAAAACCAACCTAGGTATAGAAATTGCTCAATACCTGCAATGCCCAATCATCTCCGCCGACAGTCGACAAATATACAAAGAACTGGAAATAGGAGTAGCTAAACCAAACCGACAGCAACTGGATCAGACAGAGCACCATTTGATCAGTGAGGTTTCTATCAGTGAGGTTTTTGATACTGCAAAGTATGTTGAAGTGGTATTAGATCGGATGAATAGCTTATTTAAAAAACACAATCACCTCATTTTGGTGGGGGGTACAGGTTTATACATCGATGCACTTTTGTATGGTATAGATGATATGCCGACGAATGATCCTTTGATAGCAGATGAACTGCAACAATCATTTTCATCATCGGGAATTGGCATCTTACAAGAAGAATTGAAGGCAAAAGATCCAGTTTACTTTCAAAAGGTCGATCGATCAAATCATGTTCGTTTAATGCGTGCACTCAATGTAATAAGGCAAACCAACAAGCCTTTCAGTGATTTCAGAAATCGTCAAAAAATCACTAGACCCTTTGATTTTATGCACTTCAATATTGACATTCCAAGAGCCATTTTGTATGAAAGGATCGATTGTCGAGTAGATGAAATGATCAATGATGGTTTGGAATCAGAAGTAAAAAGTTTGATAAACTATAAAGATTTACAAGCACTGCAAACAGTAGGTTATAGCGAATGGTGGCCCTATTTTGAAGGCTTTATTTCTCAAGCAGAAGTCATTGAAAAAATCAAACAGCATACCAGAAATTATGCAAAAAGGCAGGTCACCTGGTTTAAGAAGAGAGAAAATATAAGTGTGCCTTGGAGTGCAAGTATTTTAGAAATGAAAATGTTTGTCATTAATCATTTGGAAAAAAAATAAAGGTAAGTATGATTTATTTTACGCAATTAATTTACATCCATCCAGGTTTCGAAAGCACTTTTGACGAGTTTGAAGCCATTGCCATCCCAGCTATAGCCAGATATAATGGAAAATTATTATTCAGGGTAAGACCATCGGCTGATGCATTTATCGAGGGAGACTTCGATCAACCGTATGAAATCCATTTGGTCTCATTTCCAGATATCCAAGATTTCAAAAACTTCTCAATGGATGAAGAAAGAAAGCAGTTTTTGCACCTTAAAGAAAAATCTATCAAGGCATCAATTTTGATAAAAGGAGAAATGCTTTAGCTCACACGCTTAAATGGAAAAATCTTTTACATTTTTTAGAATTTAAGTATCTTAGGTTTCTAAAACCTTAAAAAATGGCGCTTTTCAATTTTAATGAAAAAGAAGTGCTCACTTCATACTTTGAAAGTGAAGCGTTGGCACAGATCAAAAAGCAAATTCAAAATCCAAAACACCCCACTTTTGGTGTAAATAATGATAATTCCGCGGTCAGATTTGAAAAGGATAAGAGCTCGAAATTCCCCATGTCTGAATTGCAAAATCAATTCATCAATTTTCAATTATCCAACAGTCTTGACCTCCCTCCTATACTCGAATCATCGCAAATTGTACCAGCTTTGGAAGGCAGTGAAGAAAAACCAGATGTGCTCGTTAATTTAGAAATGTTATCTTTTCATATAGGGGCTAACGAAGACGTGGATAAGAATACAAGAGCCACTATCAGAATAAATATTGGCAAAGATGAAAATTCTCGAGACAAGTTGTTTGATACAACTTTTTGGAGCATCGCTGCTGGTATCAACTTATACAATCAAGGCAAAAATAAAATCACAGAGCCCAAAGATCTCAAATCAGACTTTAAAGCGGCTTTTGGCAATAGACCGATTGAAATTCCAGGCGGTCTGAGCATTATGTCATTTGAAGTAGTCAAACACCAAGAGCCAAAATGGTGGCAGAAAGTTTTTAAATTCTTGCAGTCCGACGGTGCGAAGGCATTGATCTCTACCATTGGTTTTCCAGCGATATCATTAACAGCAATCAATATGGTAGACGAGTTGGTAAACCGATTGGAAGATGATAAACCTGAAGTGTTATTTAAAAGTTTGCCTCTGAGATTGGCCCTTTCCAAACAAGCCAAAGATGATTTTACTGGTGGAAATCCTCGAGTAAAAATGGGTAGTTTGAATCCAGGTTTTTGCGTCTTGGCACGAGGTAAGGACTTTGACACTTTTATCAACGCTGATGCGATTTATTATCCCAGTTATGGAAAGTTGGTTCCATCGGATGTCTCGGAATCACAACTTGTGAGTGGAGATTTTGACGATCCATTCAAGAATGTGACTTATTCAGTTTTTAAAGTAGGTATGAAAGAAACCAAATTGGATCCAAATTTTGATTTTGGATAAATATGGATTGTTTGATTTATTCCTATTTTTTAATTAGACTTTATCTTTCCAACTGTTTACAAACTTTGCAAATTCATCTATGTCTTTGCGACGGCTCGCAATTCCAACGGAGATCCTCACAGCCCCACGAAACATTCCAGTTGTTTCAAGTAAATGATCATAATCCCCTGTATTGTGATTTGAAAAATAATCATTTAACAAATCTGCGGATAAATTATGAAAATATTCATCCACACCTGGGTTGCAAAAACAACCTGCCCTTATGGAAAAACCAAGTTCAGCAGCCTTTTTTTCAATCTTACGAAAATGAATTTTTTCTCCAAGAGAATTTTGGAAACACATGGTGATTGTACCTCCACAAATAGATCGATCCTTTGGACCGTAAATTTCCACGATTGGCGCCCCTGATGTATGTCTAAAGCTTTTCAGCATTTCAACTCCATATTGTTGCAAATCATGGATGCGCTCTTGCAAACGGCCCATTCCTACAGATTGTAAAAAATTGAGTCCAGTTTTTATTGCTGGAAGGCTGAGGTAATTGAGTGTGCCATCTTCAAATCGCTCATGATTACATTGTAAATAATGGGCACAAGCTTTCACAGAAGCCAGTTTTACGGTACCACCTGCAAACCATTTTTTTTGAAGTTTTTCAAACTTGGACTTGAGGACCAATAGACACCCAATGCCTGTCGGGTATCCAAACATTTTGTAGAAGGACAAACACACAAAATCTGGCTGGACAATTGATAAATTTAATTTATTGCCGGGTACATAAGCAGATGCATCTAACAATACATCCCAGCCATTATTTTGTGCCAATTTTATCCAGCTCAGATCGTGTTTAACCCCTGAAGCATTAGACTGGGCTGGAAAAGAAAAAAGTTTGTGGTCTTGGTTTTTATAGCTATGCAGGATTTGATTTAAGTTTTCTCGGTCCAGTGTGAGGTCATCATTAAGTCCAGAATATAGGCTTTTACCTTCGGCGTTTTCTGCAAATGATCTCAAACCATTGATAGAATTATGGTTGTCTGCGGTGAGTAGTAAAATGGAGTTTGGCGAAAAGGGATAAGATTCCCCGACAATCTTGATGGCATTTGAAGCATTCAAAGTAAAAATACATTCATAATCATGAGCATTGAAAAAATCTAAAACCGATTGCCTACTCATTTCAATAAATGAAGTCGCCAATGCTGAAGTAGGATTTACAGAATGTGGATTGCCCAATGTATTTTGATTGAGGAGATCAAAGTGAGCCTTGAGTTGAGATTTTGAATAAATGCCTCCACCAGTATAATCCAAATAAGTATGCCCGCCATCTTGGAGCCTGGAAAACTCTTTTTCAAATAAGTTTTCGAAATAAGCGTCATGAGCTAAATCAGATTGTACTGCATTTGACTTTTGTAAAACATGCATAATTAAAGGATTTTGAGGTTTAATTTTAGAATTTAGAAGCAGGCAATTTTCTTTATTTTAATAATAAATAATTACTCTACCATTGCCACCTTGAAAGCCAGTTGTACTAGTAGCGCTCACTGATCCTCCATTTCCAAACTTTAAAGCTGAAATGGAAAATATCGCTTGATGTGTAATATTGTTTTCATCTGTATATCTGGTATTTTGAAAGTCAGGAATATTTCCAGAAAATGGTGAAACTCCACCTATTCCGTAGTTAGTAAGCAACCTATACACTGTAGGAGAAATGGCTAAATAACTAAAATAGGTAGGCGTCCCTGGGTTTCCTGGATAGCTGATATAATTTCTAAAGTTTGATGGACTTACACCAACTAAACCACCACCACCTCCCACGTATCTTATAAGATTGGTGAATTGTATGGTATCCGCAAAAGTTCCACCAAAAGCATTAAAAGTATATCCAGGAGCAGTTACTGTAGTAGCACCACCTTGTGAGGCA
>ERZ795059.6669-NODE-6669-length-10164-cov-5.410822_pt1 | contig 10164 bp, 8 predicted proteins | sample MGYA00375143_ERZ795059 | MGnify/ENA primary metagenome ERZ795059 (study PRJEB30188, sample SAMN05720168) | activated sludge metagenome | isolation source: Anaerobic digester | place: USA | collected 2015-01-07 ... | reverse complement strand
TTTATATGAATGTTATAATACTTCCATCAGTGAATCATACTAATTCAAAAATAATCATTATTAAATAGCCGACTCCCGATTCGTTCGGGTCATCGGCATATCAAAATCCTTCATCCGAAGGATTTTTTTTGTAAAATAAACTATGGCAAAATTCAAAAATCTTCCCCAAAACGTCAGTTTTCCTGCTCTCGAAGAAGACACCATCAAATTCTGGAAAGATAATAAAATCTTTGAAAAATCAATTGACACCCGTCCGGAAAGAGAAAATTATAGCTTTTACGACGGTCCTCCTTTTATCACCGGTATGCCCCACCATGGTCATTTACTCTCTAGTATCGCCAAAGATGTCATTCCCCGTTATTGGACTATGAAAGGCAAGCGTGTCCGCCGCGTTTGGGGCTGGGATTGCCATGGCCTACCCGCCGAAAACAAAGTCGAAGAACAACTCGGTCTAAAAAACAAAAAAGATATTGAAACCATTGGTATCAAAAAATATATCGACGCTTGTTACCATTACGTTCAAAACGTTTCTCAGGAATGGCCCTGGTACGTCGATCATGTCGGCCGTTGGGTCGATTTGGAACACGCCTACAAAACCATGGATTTAAATTATATGGAAAGTGTCATGTGGGTTTTTTCCGAGATTTACAAAAAAGATTTAATTTATAAAGGTAACCGCATTTCGCTTTTTTGTCCTCGCTGTTCCACTCCGCTTTCCAATTTTGAAATCGCCATGGACAACTCTTACAAAGACGTTGAAGACCCGGCCATTTCCATCAAGTTTAAACTAACCGACCGCGATGCCTACATTTTGGCCTGGACCACCACCCCTTGGACTCTCCCGGGAAATCTTGCCTTGGCTGTTAATCAAGATGAAATTTATTCTGAAATTAAAGTAAACAATGAAAATATAATTCTCGCTAAAGCTCGCATCGAAACTGTTTTAGCTGGTCAAAACTATCAAGTTGTTAAAGAATTCAAAGGCCAAAAGTTACTTGGTCTTTCTTATCAACCGCTTTATCAATTCTTTGAAGTTACCGACAAAGATTACCGAATTTATCACTCCGACTTTGTCTCTATGACCGATGGTACCGGTATTGTTCATATTGCTCCTGGTTTCGGTGAAGATGATGCTCTTCTTGGCAAAGAAAATAATTTATCTATTATTTCCCATGTTGACGATGAAGGCAAAATTATCGACCAGGTCACCCCATTCACTGGCCTTTTTGTCAAAAAAGCCGACCCGTTAGTTATTGAAGATCTAAAAAATCGTAATTTGCTTTTTAAGCAAGAGTTAATTACTCACAGTTATCCTTTCTGTTATCGCTGTGGCACCCTATTAATTTATAAATCTCAAACCGCCTGGTACCTCAACGTTCAAAAAGTTAAAGACCAAATGCGTTCCACTAACCAAAAAATTAATTGGGTTCCGGAACACATCAAAAATGGCCGATTTGGACAGGGGATTGAAACCGCCCCTGACTGGTGTTTATCCCGTTCCCGTTTTTGGGCTTCACCCATTCCGGTTTGGGAATGCGATTGTGGTGAGACGTATGTACCTTCGAATATTGCTGATTTAGAAACTAAATCCGGTCAAAAAGTCACCAATTTACACAAACCAGATATTGATGAAATTACCATTACTTGCGATAAATGCGGTAAAAAAGTCCATCGTGTCCCCGAAGTTCTCGACTGTTGGTTTGAATCCGGCGCCATGCCTTACGCTCAGCTTCATTATCCCTTTGAAAATAAAGAATTTTTTGCCACCAGTTTTCCTGCCGATTATATTGTCGAATACATCGGCCAAACCCGCGGCTGGTTTTATACTCTTCACGTTTTATCCAACACTTTATTTCAATCAGAAAGTTTCAAAAACTGTGTTGTTACCGGCACCATGATGGGCACCGATGGCCGCAAAATGAGTAAACTTTTTAAAAACTATCCTGATCCCAAAATGGTCCTCCAAAAATACGGCGGCGACGCCATGCGCCTTTACCTTATGGGCAGTGTCATTATGATCGGTGAAAATATTAACCTTGACGAGAAGGAATTCGATAATCAAATCAAAAATGTTTTATTGCCTCTCTGGAACTCATTCAGATACTTTTTGACCTACGCCAACTTACACGATTTCACTCCAAATTTAGAAATTAGAAATTCGAAATTAGACATTAAAAATTCCAATCCTCTGGATTTGTGGATCAAAAATCAAACTAACGCTTTAACTAACAACATTAGTCAACAATTAGATGAATACAACTTACCCAATGCTACCAGACTAATTGAACCGTATGTCAATGATCTTTCCCGCTGGTACATCCGTCAGTCACGCGACCGGTTCGTTAACGGTGATACCAATGCTCTCCATACACTTTGGCAAGTTTTAATTCAGTTTAGTCTAACCGTCGCCCCGATAATTCCCTTCATTACTGAATATTTTTGGCAAAAATTAGTTGTTGATATTGATTCTTCCAAACCGGAATCAATCCACTTGGAATATTACCCCCAAGCTCAGCAATTTAACCCAAAAATTGCCGCCGACATGTTGTTAGTCCAACAAATTTGTGAGCAGGGGAATATGATCCGAAAAACCCAAAGCGTCAGTACCCGCCAGCCACTAGCTAAATTAACTATTTCTACTAATCAAAAAATAGACTTAAATAATTCATTACTGGAAATAATTAAAACCGAAATTAATGTCAAAAACATCGAAATTACTTCTTCAAAAGATAATCTAGTTGTTACCTTAGACACTAATATTACCCCAGAACTTCAAGAAGAAGGCGATACCCGTGACCTAATTCGCCAAGTTCAAAATCTTCGCAAAGAAGCCAACTTAGACCTCAAAGATAAAATCAAAATCTTTGCTCCCAACTGGCCGGCTAAATTTGAAACAGAAATTAAATCAAAAACACTGGCCGAATCAATTACTAAATCGAATCAACTCAAAGTAGAAAAAATCGGCTAAAATTTAACCATGACCAAAACTCCCTGGTTGGCTGTTTTAATTAGCCTGGCCGTTCTTTTTTCCATCAATATTCTCATGGTCAGTTCTGTGGCTCCGGGATCGGTTATTAAACAATTAACCGCCTGGAGTATTGGGTTAATTCTTTTCTTTATTGGCAGACTTGTTAACCCCAAACAAATTGCCTCATCTAAATGGTTTATCTTTATCGGCTCCTGTCTTTTACTTTTTACCCCCATTCTGCTCAACAATATTACTCGGGGTTCCCGGCGCTGGATTGATCTTGGTTTTACTTCCATCCAACCATCAGAGATAGTTAAACCCTGGTTAATGCTTTTTTTAGCCAACACCGATCTCCCTTTACTTCATTTAATTCCGGTTGGAATCATTATGCTCCAACCCGATTTAGGCAGTGCACTTTCTGTCCTCTTCCTAATAGCTCCCATTATTTTATACAACCATAAGCTTTTAAAAATATCCCTAATATTAGGAGCCGTCTTAGTTATCTTTTCACCAATTCTCTACAATGTCGTTCTTCACGATTATCAGAAAGATAGAATTATCAATTTCATCAATCCCTCATCAGATCCTTTGGATAAAGGTTACAACGTTATTCAATCAAAAATCGCCATTGGTTCCGGAGGTTTTTGGGGTAAAGGTTACAAGAAGGGGACTCAAGGTCAACTTTTATTTCTTCCCGAAAAACACACTGATTTTATGTTTGCTGCCACCACTGAAGAACTTGGTTTTGTCGGTGTTTTTATCATTCTTACGGCCTACTATTTTCTTATCAAAACTTTATTCAATAAAGCCTTTCTTTCCAAAAATAATCGCGTTTTATTTCTGTTCACTCTGGGTATCGCTATCCAAATCTGGATGCAAGTCTTCATCAATATTGGTATGAACATCGGGATTTTACCCGTAACCGGTATTCCTCTACCCTTTCTTTCCGTTGGCGGTTCTTCCATTATGACCCTGCTTTTTTCTATCGGCGTCATCTACTCCTCCTAAATATTGCTTACATTTTTTCCTATGTTATAATCGAAAAGTATGAAACAAGCCGTTATTGCCATTTCTGGCTCTCAATTTAAAGTTGAAGAAAACCAAAAATTATCCATCAACAATTTAAACCTTAAAGAAGGCGAGAAAGTTAATCTTGATCAGGTTCTCTTAGTTTCTGATGGCCAGGAAGTTAAAGTTGGTGCTCCAACCGTCAAAGGTGCCTCTGTTGAATTCACTGTTCTTAAAAACTTCCAAGACAAAAAAATCCGGGTTTTTAAATACAAAAGTAAATCCCGTTACCGCAAAACCCGCGGTTTCCGGGCCCAATTAACCGAAATCCAAATCAATAAAATTACTTTTTAACTCCGATCTATCATCTAAGATCTAAAATCTAGTTTATGGCACATACAAAATCACAAGGAAAAACCAATCAAAAAACTAATCGTCCCGGTCAGCGCCGAGGTGTCAAAAAGTTCGGCGGCCAAAAAGCCGAAGTTGGTCAAATCATTGTCCGTCAAGTTGGTTCCAGTTTTCATGCCGGCAATGGCACTAAAACCGGCAAAGACTATACCATTTACGCTGTCAGACCGGGAATTGTAAAATTCTTCAAAAAATTGGGCAAAAGTTTTGTTTCTGTCGTAAAAAAATAAACCATCTGATTTCTTTTGACTTAGTTTTGTCTCCTTTTTTCATGAGTATTTTCATAGTAACCTTGTTTCATGATGAAACAGGTAACTCAAATCCCCACCAACCAGCTTGAACCCAATCCGTTACAGCCCCGTGGTATTATTTCTCCCGAATCAGTCTCCGAATTAGTCGAGTCAATCAGGGAGCACGGCATTCTTGAACCGCTAATTGTGGCTAAAACTCCAGCCGGATACCAAATCATCGCCGGTGAACGTCGTTGGCGAGCTGCCCGAATCTTAAAATTAGAATATGTCCCAGCCATCGTTAAAGAAACCAATCCCCAACAAATGCTGGAAATGGCTATCGTTGAAAATGTCCAAAGAAAAGATTTAAATCCTATCGAACGGGCCAAAGCTTTCCTCCGCCTTAAAGACGAATTTCAATTCGATAATCATCAAATCGCCAAAAAAGTCAGCAAAAGCATCCCTTATGTCATCAACTGTCTCAAGTTACTCACCTTACCAGACGCTCTCAAAGACGGTCTTCTTTCCGGTCTCATCTCCGAAGGTCACGCCCGAGCTCTCTCTAGTATTGGCGACACCCGTTTAACCATCGAAGCTTACAAAATAGTCCTCAAAGAAAAGGCCTCTGTCAGACGGGCTGAGGATATTGCCCGCCGGATGAAGAAAAAAATTGAAGAGGGTAGCGTTCCCATCACCAAAGAAAACATTCCCCAATTCCTTAAATCTCGTCTTGACAACATTAGTTCCGATTTTAAGGAATTTTTCAACGATAAAACCACCAATGTCAAAATTACTCAAACCAACGTCATCACTCAGGTCACTTTCCAATTTAAAGGCCCAGTTGACAATCGCTTCCAGAATCTCAAAGAACTCTACAAACAAATCTGTAAAAAAGACCTCACCAATTTAAACAATCAAGATTAAAAACTTGCTTTTGGAATCAAACTCACAGAACTCAACGGCCAATACTTCAAAAAAGCCTTACCGATTATTAAATCACGACTAATCGGACCAAATTCTCTTCCATCTCTGGAATTAGGCCGATTATCCCCAAAACACAAATACTCACCCTCAGGAACTTCTTTCTCCGCCCCTTCTTCCATATATTCACCTTCAGACGTATAAACCTTCTCCGGCAAAAAAGACTGGTCCAACATTTCTCCGTTAACATACACTTCTCCGTCTTTAACCATAACTCTATCACCCGGTTCACCAATTACTCTTTTAATATATTCACATTCATCAGCCGCACACGGTTCGCTGGCTGGCGCTTTAAAAATCACCACATCACCTCTTTTAGGCTCACCAAACTGATAACTAATCTTTTCTGTTAACAAATACTCCTTATCTTTAAAATTTGGATACATCGAACTCCCCTTAACCTCATTTGGTTGAGCCACAAATAAATAAAACAACACAAATACCGCCAAAGCCAAAACAATTGATTGAATAAATTCCAATAAAAATTTACCTAAAGCAAAACCTTTTTGTGATTTATATCTTAATTTCATACTTCAAATTCTAGCTGATATAATTACAAAATACTAGGATTCCAAAATTCACGGTTGTTTAGCTCAGTTGGTTAGAGCGCTTCGTTCACATCGAAGAGGTCAGAGGTTCGAGTCCTCTAACAACCACTAATAATATATAATACGATATGGATAGAGAGCCCAATATTGGGAATCCTGGTAATAATCAAGAAAGACAACCAGATATGACCGAAATAACTCTCAAGGGAAGAAATCTCGGTGAGATAAAAACTAGATATTTTGGAGATATGCAGCACATTAGATCGGATATTGATGATGATAATCCAAATGGTCAACAAACATTCCATGAATTAAACCCAGAACAGAAACAAATTATTAGCCAAATCGAAGCCATATATCAAGAATCAAATAGTTCAGAAAATACTATAAATAGTTTAGTTACTGATCAAGAAGGAAAAGTTGTTTTAAATAAAGGCCAAATATTCCATAAAATCAACAAACCACAATCTGGAGATTTTGATGATTCAAAGATGCTGTTGATTTCTAAATATGGGATTCTTGCCTCAGAATGGTTTGGCCTACCTGAAAGTGAAGACGAAGCCAGATTTTGTTCATTTTTTGATACCTTTGAAGGGGATAAAAAAATTATAAATACAGATGAATATATGGTTACTATTGATTATCAAAATCCTGGCCTACAAAGATTATTAAAACTTGATTTTTTTAAATATTTAGAGATAAAAACTAAATATCCTGAATTAGTAAGTCAACGGTTCTCTAAAGAAGAATTAGCTATGCTAAGATTCATTGAAAAACTTTCTCCTGGTGGAAAGGATGTGTATAAGTTCCATCCAAATTGGAAAGCCATTCCAAGCGGAATTTTATCAAAATATATTAATGGTATTTGTATTGACGGTCCGGTTATATATGCAGAGAAAGTAACTGAACCAGGGACTTATTTTGACGAGGCAACCTATTCTTATTATCAGGAAATCTCCACAGAAAGTGTAAAAAGACTATCAGAATTATTTCCCAACGCAACAATTTTTAGACGAGACCGAAAAGTATTACACCAACCACAGGAAAACTTAAAAACTAACGACTTAAAGTCATATGAAACAAACCCGTGAAGTCCAAATTGGCAATTTAAAAATCGGTGGCGGTAATCCTATTCTGGTTCAATCCATGTGCAATACTGACACTAGAGACGCCACGGCTACCATCAAACAAATTCTGGATTTAGAAAATGCCGGCTGTGAAATTATCCGCGTCGCCGTCCCCGACATGACTGCTGCCAAAGCCATCAAAGATATCAAAAAAAATATTCACATCCCTCTTGTTGCCGACATTCATTTTGACTACCAATTAGCTTTAGAATCAATCAAAAACGGTGTTGATAAAGTTCGGATTAACCCCGGTAACATCGGAAAGATAGAAAATGTTCAAAAAGTTGTTGATGCCTGCAAAGACAAAAAAATTCCCATTCGTATCGGCATTAATACCGGTTCTCTGGAAAAAGCAGCCGAAACCAAATATGGCCGCACCGCTCAGGCCATGGTCGAAAGCGCCCTGAGTCACATCAAAATTCTGGAAAAACTAAGTTTTTACAACATCGTTATTTCTCTCAAAGCCTCTGATATTCAAAGAACCGTTGAAGCTTATCGGCTTCTTTCCCAAAAAGTTGATTACCCCCTTCACCTCGGCATCACCGAAGCTGGCACTTTAAATACCGGCACCGTCAAAAGTTCCGTCGGTTTAGGTATCATGCTTTTTGAAGGCTTAGGCGATACTATACGGGTCTCTCTCACCGGAGATCCACTTGAAGAAGTTCGGGTTGGTTGGGAAATTCTCAAGTCACTAAAACTTCGCAGTAGGGGAGTCAATTTAATTTCCTGTCCCACCTGCGGCCGCACTGAAATTGATTTAATTGGATTAGCCAACCAAGTCGAAAAAGCTTTATTGTCTGTCAACAAACCAATTACTGTTGCCGTCATGGGCTGTGTCGTCAACGGTCCCGGTGAAGCCAAAGAAGCCGACATTGGTGTCGCCGGCGGTCGCCATCAGGGAGTCATTTTCAAAAAAGGCCAAATTCTCAAAACCGTCCCTGAGGGCCAGATTCTTACTCAACTCCTTTCCGAAATTGACAAACTCTAAAAAAGCTAATCTTTCAATGATTCAGCACCATAACCAGCAACAAACATCCCAACAATTGGATAATTAGGATATTTTTTATCCTTAATCATTTGGTTAATATTACTTTCTAAATTTTTCAACTGAACCAAACTAGCTCCTGATTTTTGAGAAATATTTTTCCTTTTTGATTTTAGATTAAGGGTATTTTCCAATAAATTAATATACATATCCAACCAAGTATAATTACCCCTGATTTTATCCGGACTGATTATCGAGCCATAAATAAACAAATTATCCAAAACTCTTTGACTAATTAACCTCTCGTTATTTCTGCCTCGATATTCAAAAACATCCCAAATAACTCTGGACAGATCATTTTTATTTAAAAATACGACCGTCTTTATCAACCCCAATTTCTCCAAATCACTTTTTATTTGATCCTTCAAAATCTGTTTATTGCCAATATCTATTTTTATCCCTGCTTTTTTATAATCAATTTTAATTTTTTCCGGACTGCCCAAATTAACTTCATCTTCAAAATAATTCCACTCATTAGTCTTGGTATTTCCCAAAACCATATGAACTGTTCCGTTGTCAGTCGGAGATAAATTTAGTTCACACTCGCTATAATTTTTATTTTTTGCCACAATAAATCCACCATTCTCTTGATAAATTTCACTTCCGCATTTCAACCAAGACGTCACCGGAGAACCCACAAAAATAACTAGACTATCCGAAAAATTATCACTATAACTAGATAAAATATTCCTCTTCTCCAAGTCAATTTCAGAAGCAATCATTTCTATTGACTTAAACGGTACACTACCATGATCAGAATTAACCTCAAAAAAGTTAGCCAAATCCATACCCGAACTTTTCTTAAGAACTATCCCGTCACCGTTTGAATAAGAATAATTCAATAATTCACCATCAGGCCATAAACCTAATGATTTAGATATAAAAGACCTCTCACCCAAATTTAAAATAGCCGGAGTCGATATCCCTAACCCAACCGAAAACTTCAATTTATCGCCAACACCGGACAATTTAGAATTTTCATTCTTCAAAAAATCATTATGGCTTTCCAATAAATTCCAGGAAACTATCTTTTTATTTTTACTGGCATAATCAAAAACCGGCAATAAATCCCTAACTACCGGTGCATAATTTCTAACTTTATCCAAATCAATTAAAACAAACCCCTTGTTTTGCAACCCCAAAATTATATTAAAAACCACCGACGACAATCCATTATTTTTTAAAACTTTTCCTCCGTTCCATACCGAATAAGCATCTACAGAACCCAGATTCGGAGAACCCAGCGCAATTACTTTTTTAATATTGGAACTACCGGAATTATCTTGTGCCCATAACCTCGCTACCACCCCACCCAAACTATGACCAATTAAATAGACATCATCACCGTCAGATAAGTTTTTACCCCTGATATATTCATCAAAATCCGTTTTAATATCAGCCATACTTTTTCTCCAATCATAATTCCAAACAAAATAATCCTTATCTTTTTCCAAACCATTCAAATCCATCAATTCCGTTATTCCATCATAATTATTCACAAAAGGCGTCATTTTCCAATCACTATCACTCACTTGTTGCCCATAAACAATCGCCTTAGAGTTCCAACTCGCCCCAAGTCCGGGAAGAATAAAAATTTTCTTTTTTCTGGGAATTTCTGTTGGAATAGCTGTCGGCACCGGAGTTTCCGTTGGAGTTTGAGTAATTGTCGGCACCGGAGTTTCCGTTGGAGTCGGAACTGAATTAATATCGCTAGATATCTCTATATTATCTAAAGAAAAAGTAGTCCAATCACCACCACCATCTTCAATAAAATTACCGAACCAAACAATATTCGGAACACAATCATTTTTTATTTCAGCAGTATAAATCGGATTAATATTTAAAT
>ERZ795059.6667-NODE-6667-length-10165-cov-4.415232_pt1 | contig 10165 bp, 8 predicted proteins | sample MGYA00375143_ERZ795059 | MGnify/ENA primary metagenome ERZ795059 (study PRJEB30188, sample SAMN05720168) | activated sludge metagenome | isolation source: Anaerobic digester | place: USA | collected 2015-01-07 ... | reverse complement strand
GAGTATTGCGGAAGAAACAATTAAAATTAAGAAAAATGAATTAAAAGAACTAATTGATTACTGTAAAGATAACAAAGCAACCAAAACGGCAGAATATTTAGAGAATGCCTCGACCGATATGTTTTCCGGGATTGAAAAGAAAGTATATGGATTAACAACGAGTCTTTTGGAACGAATGATGAGAACAATTAATCAAAGAATCAATGTTGGGCAATGGTCAGAAGCGTCTGCATTATCGGTTTGTAAAATTAGGGGCGCATATTATTATAATGGTTTTAATATTGAATAAGTTATTGTATATTAATGAATATACTCCCAAATTAAGCGTTAAATGACAAATAATTTGAAGCATTTTACAACCATATTAATATTTTAAAAAAAAATATTTTTTCTCTTAATCCGGGAATTAATAATTGACTTATTTTAATTGTTTTTATAGTATTTTTTTGCTAGGTCAACTGTTTGTTACGCTATCAACAATTTTACGGGAAAACAACGGTAAATACGATAAAACCGCGTCCGTATATCAACCGGACAAACGAGAACGCAGAGAGAGACTAAGTATTTATTATATTAAAAATAAAGCGCTCTATGCGTCGCTCTGAGACATCCGCGATTTTCTGCCATCCCTCCCCGTAAATAAAAAGAGAACTAACTTCTTCGCGAATTGTAACCCTAAAATACAAATACAATTTTCCGCCAAAGACTAAGGGATTACTAAAACTCTTCGTATATCTTTTTTAAATTCACGTTTGGAATAAAATCGTTTTCAAGATATTTGTTTTTTAGGAAGTTTTTTGCGTTTATAAATTCGGGGGAGTTATTCCCATTTTCTATCGCCGTATAGGCTTCGATAAATGCGGAAAGTTCGTCGCAAACTTTTACGATTTTTCCGTCTCTTGGATCGTACTCGTCCTTATTAAAATTTTTATTTATCTCTTCTATACTTCTTATGCTTTTTTTATTCTCAAAAGTAACAAAATTTTCAAACTCGTCTTCGGTAAAGTTAGAAAGTTCGTTTTTTATTTTTTCCGGAAGCAAAGGATAAACAATCTTTTCCATCTGTTCTATTTCGTACTCTTTTATCAAATCGGAAAGCCCGTCGATGGATTTTTTAACGGGCGATATGATATCTCGCGTCAAAACCTCCGGCAGATCGTGAAAAAGTCCCGTAAAATAATTATTATATAATCTTTTATTACAACCGCCTACCTGACGAGTAAACAAATATGAAAAAATAGCGACAAAAAGGCTATGTCCTAAAACCGAAGTTTGAGGAATTCTATGGAGATTTGCCCATCTTATTTGAAACCTTAACTGTCCGCAAAGATCTACAAATTTTCTATAAGAGTTATACAAAGCGAGTTGTTTTATGCCTTCAAGATCGTAATACTGCTCCATCTTTTCATTAAAATCTTTTTTTATAAAATCAATATCGTATCCGTTTGGATTGGCTCTCTCTATAAAATCAAACTCCCATTTTGAAGAATAAATATGAGACGCGGCAAGAATCCTCTTATTTATATTATTATCGTCCGTGAGGAAATAGTTTTCAAACCTCGAAACAAAATCCTCTCCAAGAGATATTATAGCGGGTTCTATTTGTTTTGTTATCCATTTGTTAAAATCCACATATTTTTCTCTGTTTTCTTTAATTTTATGCAGAATTGTAGGTTTTATATCGGTTATTACTATCCTTTGGAGAATCTCAAATATTCCGCCCTCGATTATCTCAATCCAACTAAAATCCCCGCGGTTCTCTTCAAATTTACCGAGAAAATAGGCGATCGCCATCTTGTGAGCCTGCTTATCGAGTTCGATAAACTGCATAGGTCTTAATTTATCGTTCCACCTCTGCATATACGAAACGTTAAAAAATTTTAGTATCAGATCTTTATTTATCATTAGTAAATAACCCCCGCGTATCCGACGAAACTTTCATCTTTGCGTATATCGTAACTGTTTGAATATCCGACAAGATATCCGTTTTTTATTCCCTTTTTTTGGGCGATTGTAAGAGCCCCCGCTGCGGCTCCGGCGGAACAGGCGGATTTATTTTTAAGGGCGTATTCCAAGGACTTTTCTTTTTCTAGTCCGAGAAGAAGTTCGATATATTTTTTATCGTTGACGTTTTTTACCCAATCGTACGACGACATACTTTTGTCGTTATGATAAAAGTTATAATTCGGTCCGTAATGAGTTAAATCGGTCGAACCTATAAAAACAGAATTTTCTGAAAATTTATCGTATATTCTTTCGACAAGATTAATAGTTTTTACCGAAGGCGGAAGGTATATCGCCCCTATCGTAGCCTTTGGAAAATAATATTTTATAATCGGCAAAAGAATTTCTATCGTATTATCCGCGACGTATTCGACAAATTGAATATTATTTTCCGTCTTAAGAAAATTAATCAAATTTTCGTTGTTTGGCAATTCTCCGAAAGGCGTTTCGGCTACATCGAAAGTCTCGCAAACCGTAAGTCCGTTGGGCGGCAAATGTCCTCCAAAAACAAAAACGTTATTAATAGTACCGTTCTTTTCTTTCAAGAGTCTTATAGAATTTATCGCGAGTCTGCCTGAAAAAAACCAACCGGCATGGGGAACTATCGCCGAAACGGGATTTCTACCCTCAAGAAATATTTTTCTATCGATAAATTTTTCAATCTCTTTTTTACAAGCGTCCTTTGAACAGGGATACCAACCGGAACTCGCTAAAATCATAGGTCTCGGCATAATCAATCCTCTTTTGGAATTACAATTTTTTTATAACTTTATATCCGTCTACTCCGGCGTCGTGAAGTTTTACTCTATAAAGTTGAAGTTCCGAATAATTCAAATCGTCGATTAACAATCTGTAGTACGTTTTGTCAAGATTGGTCTCTTTTAATCTTACGGTTATTTTTTTATCCTTAAGTTTTGACGCCAAAGCGACGGCGTTATCGTAATTGGAAAAGCTTGCCACTCTTATCTCATATTTATCGGTATGATATCTGTGATATTTATTATTCCCGGTCTCGAGTAATACGAGTCTGACGTTCATAGTGCCATGTTTTAATACGCCGAGTTTATCCGCCGCCGCTTGAGACAAGTCTATGATTCTATCCTTCTTAAAAGGCCCCCGATCGTTTATTCTTACTATCGCCTCGCTATTGTTCTCAAGAGATATCACCTTCACTATACTCCCAAACGGCAGCGTTTTATGAGCGGCGGTATAGTCGTAAGTATTAAAAATCTCGCCGTTTGCCGTAAGTTTTCCATGAAAATTAGGTCCGTACCAGGACGCAACCCCGCTTTGTTCAAAAGAGTATAATAAAAAAAACGAACTCAACAAAAAAGAAACAAAAAAAAGTTTTTTCATATTCTCTACCTCGCTTTAAATAAAATTTTATCTGGCAACGCCCGCTTCGTTTATCAATTTTCCAAGCAACTGATCGTGGGATTGTATCGATTTTTGGTTTGCCTCGTAAGTTCTTTGGACTTCTATCATTTGAGTCATCTCGGTTACCGGGTCTACGTTTGCCGCCTCGAGAAATCCCTGTATAACCTTAGGTCTTTCGTTTCCTTGGGCGATATAAGGTTCTCCTGTAAATTCGTTTTCATAATAAAACGAATTCCCCTCGCGTCTTAACTCCCTTTCTCTCGGGAATCTTACTATCTTAAGAGAGCCTATTAATTCGGTATCCTTCCACTCGTTTTCCTCTTTCTGAACGAGTCTTTCCGGATCGCCTGAAAACTCTTTATTTTCATAAATATTTCCCTCTTTGTCTATTACAAAATTATTTGCTTTTATTTGAATCGGACCGTTTTCAGAAAGTACCTTTAATCCGTCTTTTGTAACGAGAAAACCCTCGTTATCTATAGTAAAAGAACCGTTTCTCGTATAACGTTCTCCCTTTTCAGTTTCAACGGCTATAAACCCTTTACCGTCGAGAGCAAAATCGAAATCGTTGTTAGTCTCTTTAAGCGAGCCTTGTGAAAAAATAGTATAAGATTCGTTTAGTTCGACTCCGGTACCAAGTTTTCCGACAAAAGGCGCCTTATCGTAGCTCCCAAGAGGAAACGATAAAAGTCCGTCGTCGCAATCTCTTCTAATTTGAATAGTCGGGAACTCCTTCATCGTAGTAATATCTTTTTTATAACCGACAAGATCGACGTTGGCAAGATTATTTGATATAATATCGAGTCTCTGCTGCATTACGTTCATACCGCTTGCCGACGTGTGAATTCCTCTTAACATAAATTACTCCGCTTTTTAGATTAGCGCCTTATCGTTTTAAAAAAAAAGACGACGCCTCTCTATTTTTATCGGAATAATAAAAAAAAACTTTTCTCTTTTTTTATTTTTCAGACATACTATACTTTCTGTTCTTCAAACAGAGCGAGTTGTCCAAAAATTTGAAACCATATTTAAAATACTCTTAATATAGCGGGGTAAGAATTAACTACCCTAAAAACATTTTTGGAGACAACTCGAGTATTAAACTGAAAATCTAGATAGGTTAAATAATTTTATAATAGTCAATTATAATCGCAATTTCTAATTTTGATATTAAGGTAAAAACAGACAAACCTGAAAATTTTGGTTATACTTCTTTTTGAAAAAAATTAAATAAAAAAAATAGTAGGATATTTCAGGATTTGGCGACATATTTTCACCGGATTATGCAGTACTTCCTTTGACAAAATAATTATTTTTTAGTATATTTTTTTCAAATTATATATTTTAGGATTTTTGAATATGGAATTAACTATATATACCGAGGATTTTTTTGATTCTGCCCATTTTCTTGAAAATTACGAGGGAAAATGCTCGCGTCTTCACGGTCATACATGGAAAGTATCAGTATGGGTTAAAGGCGACGACGCTAATAGGGATAAATCAGGGATTTTATGGGATTTTGGAAATATAAAAGAAATTACGGAAAGTCTCGACCATAAGGTATTAAACGAGGTACTTAACGAGAGCCCGTCGGCAGAATATCTCGCATTATATATTTATAAAGAGTTAAAATTAAGAAATAGCAATTTAAAGTTTAAGGTAAGATTGTATGAAAAAATTTACCCTAAAGAGGCTTATTGCGAAACGGGGGATTTTTAATGGTTGAAATAGTCGAGAAATTTGTAACTATAAGCGGCGAGGCTCCGATAATCGGCGAGCCGGTATATCTTATAAGATTTTCAAAATGCAATCTCCGATGTTCTTATTGCGACACTTTTTATAAAGACGAAGTTAACGAAAAAATGACAATTTCAGAATTAAAAGAGGATATTATCGAAAAAACAAACAATTTTCCCGATTTAAAAGTATTATTTACAGGCGGAGAGCCTCTTCTCGGCGATAGACGGAATATACTTTTTCGGGTAATAGAAGATTTAAAACATATAAATTTTTATATTGAAACTAACGGCTCTATAAAACTTGATAATTTTAGTTTGCCTAATTGTCATTTTGTCGTAGATTGGAAATCTCCGAGTTCAGATTGCGATTTGTCGTTTTGTTCGGAAAATCTAAAAGATTTGAGAATCGATAAAGATTGCATCAAATTTGTTATTTCTCGAAGCGATCTTAATTGGTTAAAAGGGGCGATTGAGATTATCGGGAAAATAACCCCCTTTTTGCCTCTTTACGTTTCGCCTCAATCTGAAAAAATCGAACTTTACGAAATCGCAAATTTTATTCTGAAAAACAGATATCCTTTGAAAATGTCTTTACAATTACATAAAATTATTTGGCCCGGCAAAGAAAGAGGAGTTTGATTATGAGTTACGTTGAAGAAGAGGCTCTTGTCTTAACAAGCGGCGGTCAGGATTCTACAACCTGCCTATTTTGGGCTTTAAAAAACTTCAAGAAAGTATATTCGATAAGTTTTTTTTATAATCAGAAACACGATAAAGAAATCGAAGTTGCTTCTAAAATCTGTAAAAAATTAAATATTCCGCAAAAAATAGTAGATATATCTTTCATCAAAGATATTACGATATCTAACCTTTTTAAAGGCGAGTCGGACGTTAGCGAAAAACATAAGCTTAACGAGAACGTTCCTTCAAGTTTTGTGCCTTATAGAAACGCGCTTTTTCTTACGGTAGCCGCAGCGTGGGCTTCGACTATCGGGGTAAAAAATTTGATAACAGGAGTTTGCGAGACTGATTATTCGGGATATGCCGACTGCCGCGAAGTCTTTATAAAATCAATGCAGGAGTCTCTAAACCTTGCTACCGACTTTAAAGAAAATAACGTCGTCATTCATACTCCGCTTATGAAACTTACCAAGTCGGACGAATTTGAAATCGCCGAGGATATGGGCTGTCTTGATTTTATTATTAAAGAAACTCTGACTTGTTATAACGGCGTTGAAAATGAGAACGACTTCGGAAAAGGCTGCGGCGAATGTCCGGCGTGCGCTCTAAGAAAAAAGGGATTTGAAGAATTCTCAAGAAAAAAAGCGACAAAGTCAAAAACGCAATAAATTAAAAACCAAACTTTAGATAAACCAAAAATCCAAATCCCGGCTCTTCGTAGTCGGCGACGACGCTATGTCTTTGGAAATATAGAATATTGTTAAACTTAGACCCCACGCCGAATCTCTCCTGCCAATTCCAGTCTATCGTCGCGTTAAGTAAAAAAATATGATTCATAGGATTGTTTTCCGAATCAAATCTATTTATTTTGGATTGAAAGTCTAATAAAAAACTTAATCCTGTTTTGGGAATTGAAAACTTCATCTCTGCTGAAATTTTATGAACGGGTTCAAAGGTATTTACAAAAAAATATTCGTTATTCGGACTGAAATAATAGGCGATTTTTATATCTACAATTTGCTTGTAATTAAAATCAAACCCCGCCGAAACGATAATTTCTTTGTACTCTTTTTTCTCTAGGGTATAAATATTTTCTATATAGCTTTCGCGTTTAAAATTATTACCGTCTTTGTTATAGGCGAATTCAAAATCTGAAAATATCGAAAACCGACCGAGTACGCTTGCTTTTATTCCGGTTTTAACAAACCAATGGTAACCCGAAACGACGTTTATCGGAAAACTTACAAAATCGTTGTCTTGAAACCAATATCTGTCTGTTTTTTTTATTTCGACGGTTCCTCCCTCTACGTAGCAGTGAAAAAAGTCCGAATAACTATAGCCGAGTTTTGCGTATGGAAAAATAAACCAAAAGAATTCAGAATTTCTAAACATTCCGAGAAAATTAGTATTTAATTTAACCAAAAAAGAGTCTTTTATCATCGTCGAATAAGAAACCGAAGCTTTTATATTATTAAAAAAACTCTTTTCATCGGCTTGTTTTAGATCAAGGTAATCTTTATTAATGTTTTTACTCAAATAGTTAAAATCGTATCCCAAAGAAGCCGAGAAAAAATGACTTAGCGCAAAAACTTGAGCGTAAACAAGATCGGCGTTTAGTATATAATCGAAATCGTTTCTTAACAAATCCTCTTTGCCTTCGTTATTCATAAAAAGAAAAGAATTTAGTACCCTAAGAGTAAGATCGTTTTGAAAATTAAATTTTATGGAAGGACCTAAATCGATATTCAGAATCTTTTTTTTCAACGATGAATAATTACTTTTTCCTTGCAAACTGTAAGACTTCGCAAAATATCCCAACTCCGAACCAAAAGTGAAATTTTTATGAGAAAAAAGTAAATTTGTATTAAGATCGTCGAGAGAATAAGAGTTCTTCTTATTTATATCGTCAATCCAATAGGTCTCCATAGAATTTCTCAAATAATTTATAGAAATTTTAGGGTTGATATTTTTAATAAATATTGAAAAATCGGCGTAAATATTATTATTTAATCCGTAACCAAAAACTATGATAGCGTCTACGGGTTTACTTTTTTCAGGGTTATCGACTCTTTGAGGAAGAGTTTTTTCAAGATCAATTTTGATACTTTCCGTTAAATCCGGTCTTAAGACAATGTCTACGGTAAGATCTTTTATTTTTATATCTTTTATATCGAGAGCGAGATTTAAGTCTTTTTTGTCCTCTATGGTTATATCCATTTTGGGGAGTATAATGGATGGATTATCCTCTTCCGCAAATATAAAAAAATTAAAAATCGTAAATAAAAATATAATATATCTTTTCATACCTATTCCTTAAATCTCTTTTCAAGAATAATCGCTTTTTCCGTCCACAGAGAATTCGGAAAATTTGATTTTAGTTTTTCAAAAATCTTTTTTGCCTGAGATTCTTTTCCTTGTTTGTAAAGAACAAACCCGGATTTATAAAGCGCCTCGCTCATAGTATCGCTATCGGCTTTATAACTTGACAAAGTTTTTAAGAAAATTTTTTGAGCCTCAAGATAATTAGCGTCGTTATTTTCAATATCCCCAAGAACGTTATTGGCTCTCGCGCCTACCGCATCGCTATTTTTCTCGGCAATTTCCTTGACTATAGAAAGTCCTTTAACTTTATCTCGACCTTGAAGATAAAAAATCCCAAGTTCTAAGTTTGATTCGGGATCTCCCTTTTTCGCGTTAAGTATGAGTTTTGCCTCTTCTTCGTCGGCTCCGGAGAGAATCAAATTAATTTCATTAATTCTTTTTTCATAGGATAGCTTTTCAGAATTTTCTTTTGTCTCGGGAATGATTTTTAAAAGCGTTTCTTTCTCTTTCTCATAATTTTTCTCCTCGCCGTATATATTTTTGAGAATGATAAGCGAGTCCTTAAAAAAAGAGGAATCTTTATAGCGAGAAATTAGTATTTGAGCGCAGTCTTTTGAGGTTTCAAAATCTTTCGTTTTAAAAGAGGAGTAACATAACCAATAATATATCGTATCAAGATTGTCCGACTCCGGATATTTTTTCAGATAGAAATTATATACCGAGACCGCTTCGGATAATCTGTCGTTGGCAAGAAAAGATTCCGCTTGCAAGAGAAGAATGCTTTTGTAAAGAGAATTTTCCGAATATTTTTCAGAAAATATTTTTATAAGAAAGTTCGCTTCGTCGAGATTTTTCTTTGTCAGTTTATCCAAAATTAACTCGTAGAGAGAAAAGAGTCTCCACTCGCTTTCAGGAAATTCGTCGTATATTTTTTTATAAACAATAAGAGCCTTATCCCGATTTCCAAGATTTTCATAACATTTTCCCGACTGATAAAAGGCTTTAACGCCAAGATCGCTCGGATAAAACTTTTTATAAATAGTCTCATATTTTTGCAAGGCGGTATTATAATCGCGTCTTGAAAAATGACTCGCCGCCTCCATATAATACGAATCTTTGATAATATCGATATCGTTTATATCGAGAAGACTCGACGTCCCAAAGTTTTTTGCGGCGTCGATATAATTTGATTGTTTGTAATAAAGCCAACCTATATAATAAAAGGATTTATAAAATATTTGCAGATTCTCGCCGGTAAACTTTTTACTGTCGGAAGATAAAAGAGTTTTTAAAATAACTATGCCTTTATCGTACTCCTTCGTCTCCATATATGAAAGACTCGCAAGATAATCCGCTTTAAGTCTCAGAATATTTTTTTCATTTTCAGACAAACTTTTAGAATAAGTCGATACTTTTGGGTACTCGAAAACGACTTCGACGTATCGTCCCAAATTAAAATAAAGATTCATCATATTAAGATAGAGATTTGATTTTTCATCGTGAGGATAAAATATCGACGCTTCATTTAAAGTTTTTATCGCTTCAACGTAATTATCCAGTTTTAAATAATTATTTACCGCGAGATTGGTTAAATTTACAACGTTTGAATTTTTATCTTTCACTTCGGATAAAGTTTTAAGAGAATCGTTATATTTCCCATTAAGATATAGAATTTTTGATTTTAATAGTAAATATCTATCTTTATATATGGATTTAATTAAATATTGATCGTTTTCAGTTATTATAGCCTCGGCGTCGAGAGATTTGTTTTCTTTTATAAAAATTTCAAGTAATTTCAACAAAGCCTCTTCTCGTAAAACGCTTTTTTCTTCGCTTATAGCCTTGTAGATTTCTATGGATTTATCCGAAGAGTCGGTTTTATAATAAATCTCCGCCGTATAAAAAAGCGCGTTAATTTTTAATTCAAAAATACGCTCTACGTCTTCTTTTTTCATATTTTTATCTTTTAATAAGTTTTCTGAAACTGAAATCGTTTGTTTAAAAAGAATTAGAGCGTCGGTTAGATTATTATTTCTATACTC
>ERZ795059.6664-NODE-6664-length-10167-cov-5.527195_pt1 | contig 10167 bp, 10 predicted proteins | sample MGYA00375143_ERZ795059 | MGnify/ENA primary metagenome ERZ795059 (study PRJEB30188, sample SAMN05720168) | activated sludge metagenome | isolation source: Anaerobic digester | place: USA | collected 2015-01-07 ... | reverse complement strand
CGACGCTCTTCCGATCTTGCTGCTCGCCTTGCTGGTCGGCAGCCTCGCAATCGATCTGTCTGTCGCGGGCATGCTCGGGATGGGCGACAACGCGCTCGCCCGCAGTCTTTTTTCGACGACCCTGCTGATGGCCTTGTGCTGGATTGCGCTGGGCATTCGTGGCCTGCGCAATCGCTACGTCCAGACCGCGACTGCCCTGGTGGCGTGCTCGATGGTCTTTTCGTTGCTGATCGTGCCGATCGCGGCCGCTTTCGGCCCTCCACCAGGCAACGAAACCGCGATGACTTCGACCCAGACCCTGCTGGCCTGGCTCGGTCTCGGTGTTCTGGTGTGGAAGCTCGCGGTCGACGGGCACATCGTGCGCCAGGCAATCGATGCGCCCTACTGGCTCGGTCTTGCGCTGGCGCTGGCGTGGGCGACAGTCGATTTCGCGCTCGGACGCGTGCTGTTCGCCGGTGCCACTTGATCGACGTTGCCCTAGACTGCACGGATGAAAATTCACGTACTCGGGATCTGCGGCACCTTCATGGGCGGCATCGCTGCGCTCGCGCGCGAGCTCGGCCACTCCGTCGACGGCAGCGATGCCAATGTCTATCCGCCGATGAGCACCCAGCTCGAATCGCTTGGTATCGCGCTCAAGTCCGGTTACTCGGCTGCGCACATCGATCACGATACCGACAAGGTCATCGTCGGCAATGCGCTGTCGCGCGGCAACCCGGCAATCGAGCATGTGCTGGATCAGCGGGTTGCCTACATCTCGGGTCCGCAATGGCTCGGTGAGCAACTGCTCGGGGCACGCCAGGTGCTCGCCGTGGCTGGCACGCACGGAAAGACCACGACGACCTCGTTGCTTGCGTGGCTGCTTGACTCGGTGGGACTCGAACCAGGCTTCCTGATCGGTGGCGTTCCGGGAAATTTCGCTGTTTCTGCTCGTCTTGGCGGGGGCAGTCCGTTCGTCATCGAAGCTGACGAGTACGACACCGCATTTTTCGACAAGCGTTCCAAGTTCGTCCACTACCGACCCTCGATCGCGATCCTCAACAACCTCGAGTTCGACCATGCCGACATCTTTCCCGATGTTGCAGCGATCCAGCGCCAGTTCCATCATCTCGTCCGTATCGTGCCGGGCAACGGCCTGCTGATCGTCAACGCCGAGGATGCGCATCTGGCCGAGGTGCTCAGGATGGGCTGCTGGTCGCGTGTGGAGACCTTCGGCATCGACGCCGGCGATTGGCGGGCGACCTTGCTTGAAGCGGATGGCTCGGTGTTCGAGGTCCGCTATCAGCAAACGCGGGTCGGCACCGTGGCTTGGCCGCTGCTGGGCCGCCATAACGTCATGAATGCCTTGGCGGCCCTCGCAGCTGCGCGTGCTGCAGGTGCCGATGTGGCCGCGCTGCTTCCGGCGTTCGCGAAGTTCCTCAGCGTCAAGCGACGCATGGAGCGCGTGGCCGAACACGATGGCATCGCCGTCTACGATGATTTTGCCCATCACCCCACGGCGATTTCGACAACACTCGCCGGCCTGCGCGCAAACGTCGGTGGCGCACGCATCGTGGTGGCCCTCGAGCCGCGTTCCAACTCGATGCGACTGGGTGCCCATGCGGACCAGCTCGCTCCGTCGCTGGCCGTCGCCGATCGGGTGTTCTTCCTGCAGCGCCCGGAACTGCCCTGGGATGCGCAAAAGGTGATTGCCGCACTGGACGGTCGCGCGCGCGCTGTCGGCGATGTCGATGCCTTGCTCGATGCGATGGGCAGCGAAATCCGCTCCGGCGACCACGTCGTCTTCATGTCGAACGGCGGCTTCGAAGCCGCGCCTCGGCGCTTCGCCGACCTGCTGCGTGCGCGTTGACGGCGTCCGAAGCGACGAGCGTCGACCTGGCCTGAATGCGGCTCAGCGCCGCGTATTCGGGTTTCGCCATCTCGCCTGGCTCGTGCTCGGCATCGCGCTGTTGCGCGGACTCCTCATCGTTGCCAGCGATCCAATGCTGGCGATCGCCAACAACTACGACCAGATCCGCGTCCAGGCCTGCCTCGGTGCGTATCCCGATCGTGATTCCTCCATTCCTCCTGCAGCGAGCAGTCCGCAGGCGCCGTACGCCCGCTTCCGTTTCATGCCCGAAGTCGATGTGCCCTGTTTCCTGACATCGGAACTCCTGTTCGCCTGGGCGGCCTGGCCTGCCATGCAGGTCGAGCAACGCCTGCGTGCCGATCACAGTTTCTCGGTGCGCTGGAAAGGCGGCCTGCAGTTCGTTGCCTGGCTGGGTCTCGCGGTGCTGTGCACGCGTCGACTGATCGGGTTGAACCGACCCGATCTGGCCTTGGGTCACGCCGTGCTCTGTGCCGCCGTGGTCGCTGACCCCGGGAATATTCTGTACCTCAATACGTTCTACGGTGAAGCATCGGCAATCCTGTTCACCTATGCACTGCTGGCCGGGATCGTCATTGCGCTGGCCGGCCAGACTGGTCAGGCGCTGCTCGCCGGTATCGCGCTGGCCGCCTTTCTCCTCGCCATGTCCAAGATCCAGCATCTGGTCGTCCCATTGCTGATCTGGCTTGCTGTCGCCTGTGCGGGCATCGCTGCGCGGAAGCAGCCAGGGGCCCTGTTGGTCGCGCTGGCCATCGGTGCGCTGCTCGGCGTTGTTGCGCAGGGGACGCACATGGGCTCGATCGGCAACGAGTCGATCCGGTCGGCGAATCGGGTCGATACCTTGTTCACCGCGATGTTGCCGAATGCGAGCAAGCCAGCATCATTGCTCGCCGAACTCGGACTGCCGCAGCAGTGCATCGAGCAGTCTGGAAAGAGCTGGTATGCCCCCGGCATGGCCAGTCGCCAGCTTTGTCCGCAAGTGTTCACGCTGCAGCATCGCGATCTGCTGCTGGCGGCGATCCGTGATCCGGCCATGGCGTTTCGCGCGTTGTACGGAGGTGTTGAATACGCGAATCAATGGATCCCTGCGAACCTCGGCGTCGTCGAAGGCGAACCGGATGCAGGATTGCCGTGGTGGGCGCCGAGTTGGGATTCGCTGATCCCTACGCTGGGTCGAACCGCCTACTTCTCGATGTTGGCTGTCCTGCCGGTGCTTGCCCTTGTCCTCCTGTTCCGCCGCCGAAGACGCGACCAGCTTGCCGCCAACGCGATCCTCTTGAGTCTGTCCAGCCTGCCGGCGATCGTTTATGCCACGTCCGTGTTTGGTGATGGCTACGTCGACCTGCCCAAGCACACCCAGCTTGGAACGGCGTGCCTGCTCGCGGCGCTCGCCGTCATCGTCTGTCTCGCGGTCGCTCGAATCGTGTTGACCGGGACATTGGATGCCGACCGCTGACCTGCCGCTGTTTCCGCTTTCTACCGTCCTGTTTCCGGGTGGACTCATGAGCCTGCGCATCTTCGAGACGCGTTATCTCGACATGATCCGCGACTGCGCGCGTCACGGCAGCGGCTTCGGAGTCTGCGTGATCCTCGCCGGCAACGAGGCGGGGGATCCCGCGGTGCCGGCCGCGGTCGGGACATTGGCGCACATCGTCGATTTCCATGTGCTGTCCGATGGCTTGCTCGGCATTCATGCGCGCGGCAGCGAGCGCTTTCATGTGCAGCGCACGCACGTCCGCGACAATGGCCTGATCCATGGCGATGTCGCGTTCCGTGCCGAGAGCGGGATCGAGCCGGTTCCGCCCGAGTTCACCCTGCTCGCCACGATCCTCGAACGGTTCCACGAAAAAGCCGGAGGCGAGCACGCCCAGGTGGAACGGGGCCGCTATGATGACGCAGCGTGGGTCGGCTATCGGCTGGCCGAAGCGTTGCCACTGGACCGCGCTGATCAGCAGCGCCTCCTGCAGCTCGATGATCCGATCGATCGCCTGAAGCTGCTGATGTACCTGCTGCTGCGTTTCCAGAACGCCTGAGGGGAAAGATGAAGAACCTGAGTGGCAAGACCTTGTTCATAACCGGCGCGTCACGAGGCATCGGTCTGGCGATCGCGACGCGCGCCGCCCGTGACGGTGCAAATATCGTTGTAGCGGCGAAAAGTGCGGTGGCCAATCCGAAACTGCCGGGCACGATCTACACGGCCGCCGCTGAAATCGAGGCCGCCGGTGGCCAGGCATTGCCGCTCAGGGTCGATATCCGCAGCGAGGAGAGCGTCATCACCGCTGTCAGCGAAGCGGCCGCCCGTTTCGGCGGCATCGACATCCTCGTCAACAACGCGAGTGCGATCTGGTTGCGCGGCACGGCCGAAACGCCGATGAAACGCTACGACCTCATGCATCAGGTCAATGCGCGGGGCACCTTCCTTTGCTCGCAGGCCTGCCTCCCGTATTTGCGCAAGGCAGAGAATCCGCACATCCTGACCCTGTCGCCTCCACTCTGCCTCGATCCCAAATGGTTCGGGCCACATGTCGCGTACACGATGGCCAAATACGGCATGAGCCTCTGCACGCTGGGCATGGCCGAGGAATTCCGCGACGACGGCATTGCGGTCAATGCCTTGTGGCCGCGCACGCTGATCGCAACCGATGCCCTGAACATGATTCCGGGGGTTGATACCGATAGCGCACGCAAACCGGAAATCGTCGCCGACGCGGCATACGCGATCCTGACGACACCGAGTCGCGAGTTGACCGGCAAGTTCCTGATCGACGACGACGTGTTGAGGGCTGGCGGCGTGGTCGATTTCGATCGCTATTCGATTTCGCCAGGGCATCCGCTGCTGCCGGATCTGTTTCTCGATTGAGCATGGTGCTTTTCCGAACGTTGCCCTAGGATCGGCGAACGAACGGGGGGAATCCATGTCCAGGATCATGCATCGTGTTGTGCTCGCCAGCGTGTTGTCTTCCGTCTGGGCCTCGCCGGCGTTTGCCTCCGGCTTGCTCATGCACAACGGTTTCGAGGCGTGCTGGGTATCGGCGAAGACGAAACCGCAGTTCCTCGAACTGGTGCGCGCGAGCATCGACGGCACGACCGCCTGCATCCCGGTCCAGAGCGGCAGCCAGTCCGGTATCGGCTACACGATCTGCAACGTCGCCAATGGATGCGGAGCGGGCCTGCCGGCTGCGTCGTGAGCATGCAGGCCGGTCCGTTCTCGGGAGATTTTGTCGCCGGCCATTTCACGGGGCCGGGAACCACCAGCGATATCAGCGTCCCGGTCACTACCACCGTGTTCTCGCCGTGCACGATCAGCCTGACCGCGATCAGCCTCGGCTACACGCTCGACTATCTGATGCAGACCGACGGCAGCGATGGTGTCTACAGCGACGAACTGTCGACTCCTGTGGTGGCAATAGGCAGCTATGCCTCCACCAACAACTGCAATCCGGTGCTGGCGAGCCTGATTGCCGGTTATGTTCCTCAGGCCATCGCCGCAGCGGAGACGAATGCGGCGACCGCCATCGAACCGGGTCTGCGAACGGATACCCTGGATCGATCGATCTGCCCGCTTTCGGCTCCGTGAGCTGATCTGCGCGGCAGGGAACCCCGCCTCCGGAACTTCGACTGCGCATCTCCACCGACGCCCTTCCGGCATCGCAATCATCGCAATCGGCCACGATGATCCGGAAATCCCCTTGGCATTGCTCCCAAGAGTGAGGAAGCAGACGCACGAGCCAAGGAGTTCAACCGGGAGCCGCCGATCCGTCGGGCCGGGCAACGGATTGCCGCGATACCGGTATCGCCGAGTCGAGTCGAAGGACTATCGCGCTTCCTTCAACGCCTGATCGAGATCCGCGATCAGGTCGTCTTGATGCTCCAGCCCGATCGAAAGTCGCAGCAGATTCGCGGGTGACACCGGCATGGCGCCTTCGACGGAAGCGCGATGCTCTACCAGCGATTCGCAGCCTCCGAGCGAGGTTGCGTTCGTGAACAGCTTCAACTTGCCGGCCATTGCAAGCGCTGCGTATTTTCCGCCGCGCAATTCGACGCTGAGCATGCCGCCAAAACCGCTCATCTGACTGGCGGCCACAGCGTGTCCCGGGTGTGACGACAATCCGGGATAGTTGACTCGCTCGATGGCGGGGTGGGCAGCGAGGAAAGTCGCGATGGCACCGGCGTTTGCGCAGTGCATCCGCATTCGCGCCGGCAGCGAGCGGCAGCCGCGCAGGGTCAGCCAGGCGTTGAATGGGGCCAGCGTGGCTCCCGTGACATGCAGTCGGTGGGCGATGCGCGCCTGCCAGTCGCTGGAACGTCCAAAGACGAGGGCGCCGCCGAGCACGTCGCTGTGGCCGCCAAAGTATTTCGTCGTCGAATGCATGACGACGTCGGCACCGAGTTCAAGCGGGCGCTGCAACGCCGGCGAGGCAAACGTGTTGTCGCAGACCAGCCGCGCACCGTGGTCGCGGGCGATGCTCGCCAGCGCCCTGATGTCGCTGATCTTCAAGCGCGGATTGGACGGTGTCTCGACCCACAGCAGGTCGATGCCGTCGTGGCAGAGTTTCCGCACCGCTTCAAGGTCGGCCATGTCGACCGTGAGCACCTGGATGTCGCGTTGCGGAAGAAATTCCCGGGCGAGTACGCGCAGTCCGGTATAGCAATCTTCGGGAATCGCGATCCGTGCGCCGGCATCCATCGATTCCAGCAGACAGCTGATCGCAGCCATGCCCGAGGCGAATGTCAATGCATTCGCGCCACCTTCGAGCGCCGTGATCGCCGCGCAAAGCCGATCGTTGGTCGGATTTCCTTCGCGCTGGTACTCGTAACCCGCGACCCGTTCGCCAGCCGGACCATGCCGGAATGTGGTGGCGAGATGGATCGGTGGCGACACCGCGCCAGTCGCTGCGTCGCTCTCGCCTCCGGCGTGCACGGCCAGGGTTTCAAGGTGCATTTTCGGATCTCCAGGCAACTGCAATGTGGTGTTTGTCGAGAGGATCGACGGCTGCGCGCGACTGCCGTCAATTCCTCAGCGACCTGAACGCGTCGCGGGCGACCCTGAGCGTATCGGCAATGACCTGTTCGTCGTGCGCCATCGACATGAATCCCGCTTCGAAGGCTGACGGCGCAAGGTACACGCCCCCATCGAGCATTGCGCTGAAGAAGCGATTGAACATCGATGCGTCACAGGCAACCGCCTGCGCATAGGTATCCACGCTTCCGGCTCCGAAGAAAATACCGAACATGCCACCGACGCGATTGGTCGTGAACGGAATGCCTTCGCCATCCGCGAGCGCTTGCAAGCCATCGACCAGCAGTTGCGTGCGACGAGTGAGTTCGCGATGGAACCCGGGCGCCTGGACAAGTTCGAGCATCGCCAGGCCCGCAGCCATGGCGACCGGATTACCGCTGAGCGTGCCGGCCTGATAGATCGGCCCGGCTGGCGCAATCTGATTCATGATCTCGCGACGCCCGCCGTACGCGCCCACGGGCATGCCGCCACCGATGATCTTGCCTAGCGTGGTCAGATCCGGCGTGATTCCGTAGTGTTGCTGGGCTCCGCCAAGAGCGACGCGAAAACCGGTCATGACTTCGTCGAAGATCAGCAGCGCATGATGCTTCGTGCACAGCTCGCGCAGGTGTTCCAGATAGCCACTCCGGGGTGGAATGCAGTTCATGTTCCCAGGAACCGGCTCGACGATCAGGCCGGCGATATCGCCGCCGATTTCGTCAAACAGGCGCGTGGCCGCTTCAAAGTCGTTGAATGGAAGGGTCAGGGTCAGGTCGGCCAGTGCCTTCGGCACGCCGGGGGAAGTCGGTGTGCCGAAGGTCAGCGCGCCGGACCCGGCCTTGACCAGGAAGGCATCGCCATGGCCGTGGTAGCAACCTTCGAACTTGACGATGCTCGAGCGTCCGGTAAAGCCGCGGGCGAGCCGGATCGCCGACATGGTCGCCTCGGTTCCCGAGTTGACCATGCGTGACACTTCGATCGATGGCACCAGCTTGCTGATCGTTTCGGCCATCGTGATTTCGGCGGGACACGGAGTGCCGAACGAGAGTCCGTCCTGGATCGCTTTTTCGACCGCGGCACGCACTGAAGGATGATTGTGCCCGGCGATCATCGGTCCCCACGAACCGACATAGTCGATATAGCGCTTGCCCTCGACATCCCAGAGATAGGGGCCGTCGGCGCGGCGCGTGAAGAATGGCTCGCCACCGACCGACTTGAATGCGCGAACCGGTGAATTGACGCCGCCGGGCATGAGGGTCTGGGCGCGTTGAAACATCTCGTGGTTGGTTTTCATCGACATCTCGAATGAATCAGGAAAAGAGCAGGCTGAACCGTCGCGCGACGGACTCGATGTCGTCAGCGTCGAACAACGATGAAATGACCGCCGTGCAATCCGCGCCGGCGGCGATCAGCAGGGGTGCATTGTCCGGTGTGATGCCACCGATCGCCACCAACGGAATTCCGAGTGACCTCGCAGCGACCAGCAGTTCCGGGTTTGCAAGGCGTGCCAGCGGCTTGGTCGGAGAAGGATGGAAGGCGCCAAACGCAATGTAGTCGGCACCTTCGTCGGCTGCCCGCCGTGCCTGATCAAGCGAGTCGTAGCACGACACTCCGACGATCGCTTCGTGGCCCAGACGAGCCCGCGCCGCAGCGATGCCGGCATCGCCAGCGCCCAGATGGACACCCGCTGCGCCGCAGGCAAGGGCAAGATCGATGTCGTCATTGACGATCAGCGGTACTTCGTGGCTGGCGCACAAGCCGGCGAGCATGGTCGCTTCGACCTTGCGCCTTGACGCGTCGGCGGTCTTGTCGCGGTACTGGATGACACAGGCGCCGCCGTCCAATGCGGCGGTGACCGCCCGCTCAAGATCGATGCGCGGGCCATTCGTGATCGCATACAGGCCTCTGGCGTTGAACATCGCGATCCGGGGTCGTGGCTTTGCGCGGAATGCGCAAGCTGACACAATGATATGCGCAGCGCCTGCGGGCGCCTTCACTTTCTTGCAGAACCTCCGATGACATTGGCAGATCCCCCCTATCGAACCTTCATGTGCGTTGTTTGCGGACTTCTTTACAACGAGGCGGAAGGCTGGCCGGACGACAACATTGCGCCGGGAACCCGCTGGGAAGATGTTCCAGAAACCTGGACCTGCCCCGATTGCGGTGTCACCAAGTCGGATTTCGAGATGATCGAAGTCTGAAACCGCTGCGCCCCCGGCCGCGCTGCCCAGTCATCCCTGCGCCGCAATTGCTCAGAATTTCGACGCATTTGGTCCTGTCCAGCACGATTGCCGGTGATTGACTGAAGCCCGGTCAACAGACGCCAGCGTGGCGAGGGCGGTAAAAATGCGTGTCTTCGTTCCGGTCGAGGATGCTCCCGCGGGCCTGTCCATCGAAATGCTCGTGCCCTACCGCTGCGGCTTGTCGTGCGCGCATGGCCTGGATGAAGCTGCGGCCTGTTTCGGCGAATCGATCGATGCTTCGGCGCCTCGATCCCTGAAATCGCCTGCTTGGGATGTCGATTCCGAGGACGGCGGCACGAACTGATGGCCGCGCTCGGCGTGACCTGTCGAACGTCGGGGCTCGTTTGGCGCGAACTGCCCCTATCGCAAATGCTCGAGTGCGGTTAGGATGCGCGCCCGCTGCGGAGCACCTGGTGGAAGGGTTGGGGTGTGAAGCAGGCGTGGTTGATCGCGGGAGCGGTAAGGGAACGCGATTGGGTGTTGACGGTCAAGAAAATGGTTGTATGATGTGCGGCTCGGTGACGACGAAAGGTTGTCATGAGTGGGGCAGGAAAGCGTCCCACCCGCGAAGTTCTTTGACAGTGTGCGCAGGTATCTTGTGTGGGCGTCTTGCGGTGGATGGAAGTCCAACGTACTACGAACGTCCAAGCAAGATTCAAGCAAAAGCTATAAGCCATAGTTTGAAGAGGCTTGGGTTAAACGTTCAGGAACAAACCGAGGGGGCAACCCCGAGGGTTAGAAGGTTCAACTGAAGAGTTTGATCCTGGCTCAGAGTGAACGCTGGCGGCAGGCCTAACACATGCAAGTCGAGCGGCAGCGCGGGGGCAACCCTGGCGGCGAGCGGCGGACGGGTGAGGAATGCATCGGAATCTACCTCGTTGTGGGGGATAACCTCGGGAAACCGGGACTAATACCGCATACGACCTACGGGTGAAAGTGGGGGACCGCAAGGCCTCACGCGATGAGATGAGCCGATGCCGGATTAGCTAGTTGGCGGGGTAAAGGCCCACCAAGGCGACGATCCGTAGCTGGTCTGAGAGGATGATCAGCCACACTGG
>ERZ795059.6661-NODE-6661-length-10168-cov-4.971126_pt1 | contig 10168 bp, 8 predicted proteins | sample MGYA00375143_ERZ795059 | MGnify/ENA primary metagenome ERZ795059 (study PRJEB30188, sample SAMN05720168) | activated sludge metagenome | isolation source: Anaerobic digester | place: USA | collected 2015-01-07 ... | reverse complement strand
CGCGATCAAGGCGGATCGCGTGCTGCACATGCGCGACGGGTGTTTCGTTGACTGACGGCGCAGGCAGCCCGGACGGCCCGGCCGCGGAACACACCCTGCCCGGCCTGCGCGCCTGGTTCGCCTTCTTCATCATGTGGATGCTCGCCTGGGCGCTCGCGGCGCTGGCATCGTTCGAGCGCTCCGAGCAGGGCGACGCGTTCGCGCTGCGCGTGTGGGTGCTGGCGCTGACGTGCTTCTATCTCTCGCTGTGCAACGCCTTCCTGCCGCTGCCGACCGCGTGGATCGTCTTCCTCGCCGCGCTGCCCGAATACACGCTCGTGCAGACGGCGTGGCTACGCGTGCCGCTGGTCGCCGGCGTGCTCAGCCTGGCCACCGTCGTCGCGAACCTCAACGAATACCACCTGCTCACGTATGTGCTGCGGTTTGGCCTGGGGCGGCGCATCCGGCGGGCACGCGTCTATGGCTGGGCGCTGCGCTGGTTCGACCGCAGCCCGTTTCAGTTGCTCGCACTGGTCGCGTTCATTCCGATTCCGGTGGACGCCGTGCGCTGGCTGGCGATTCTGCGGGAATACTCGCGCGTGCGCTTTGCCCTGGCGTACTTCGTCGGCCGCGGGGCACGCTACCTGCTCTTCGCACTCTGCGCGTTGTGGTTCGCGCTGACCCCGCGCCAGGTCCTGGTCCTGCAGATCGTGCTGGTCGTGCTGGCCGGATTGAGCCGACTGGCGTGGCGGCTACTGTGGCCTGCGCGCCGGGCTGGCGCAGCGCCGGACGCCACCACGGTTGAGGCCGTCCTGGCCCCGGCCGGGACCGCCTGCCAACAGAGTACGAAGTGACCGCCCCCGGTCGTCAGTGGCCCGCCTTGGGCGCCGCATGTTCCGCCGGCGGCGTTTGGGCTGCCGTCGCCTGTGCAGCGGGGCGCGGCACGAGTTCGCGCGGCGGAAACACCCGTGGCAGCACCAGCACCGCCGCCACCGCGACGGCAAGCGTGGCCAGCGCGACCAGCCCGATTAGTCGCCGCACGGGCAGCGGGATCCACCCGAACGGCCAATTCGCCGCCGCCAGCAGGGTGTCCAGAAAGCGATAGACCAGCCCGTGGGCCGTGTCTGTGGGCGGGGCCTCGGGGGCAGCTTGCGGTTCGGGACCGGGCGGCATGCTCGGGGGCGGCACCGGGCGCGGCGGCGCGCTGACCAGCGGCTCGCGCGGCGCCGGAGACATCCGCGGCCCCTCCACCGGAATCACCGTGCCGTCGTCCAGGCTCGGAATCCCCGCGGCCTGTCGCTCGGCTTCCGCCAGCGCAGCCTGGATCTCGTCGTCGCTGACGATGGAGGAACTCGGCTGCTGATCGGACATTGCCTGCATCCTGGACTGGGCCGCGCGCGGCCGTCTCCAGGTAGCATCGACCGAACGCCGGTCCGTCTGCAAGAACCAGCCCCGGCCGGCCGACAGCGTCCGATAGCGTACCGCCGCCGCCAGGTCGCCGGGCTTGTCGAAAGTTGTCCACGCCGGATCGACTTTGCGGTCCAGTCACGATCTAATCAGGTGGACGCTCGAGCGAGACCATGGCGTGCTGGCACCTCGAGCATGCATGTCGCAGGAGACGAACCATGCGAAGGATGCTGGCGTTGGCGGGGCTGGCATTCGGGTTGCCGTGGGTGGCATGGGGCCAGGCGCCGACCAGCCAGTCGGCGGCGTTGCCGGCAGGCGTGGAACGCGTGTTGAAGTACGTCCCCGATGACACGCACTTGCTGATCATCGTGCCGAGCATGGACGGCCTGGCGACCGGCGTGGCGGCTTTCGGCAAGGCGATCGTGCTGCCGGAGCTGGCCGAAGTGAACGCCCGCGAAATGCTGACCGAGATGCTAGGCGCCAACGCGGCCGCGCTGGACACGCACGGGGCGCTGGTCCTCGCGCTGTCGGCGGCGCACGATGAGCCGCTGCTGCTCGCGACGCTCGCGCGGGACGAAGGCTGGAAGGGCACGACGCAGCCGACCCGGCTGGACGACGAAACGCTTGTCTGCGAGTTCGGCCCCGAGCGGTTCCTGGCGGCCAGCACGAACGGGGTGGCCATCCTGGCGCGTGAGAAATCCGAGCTGCGACGGGCACTCGAGGCGCGCGGCAAGGGCGGCGAGCGCTGCGCCGCGGCGCTGGCGCCGTGCCTCGCGCAGCGGCAAGTCGCGCTGTACGTCGATATCCCGGCGTGGAAGAGCGTGATCGATGCACAGATGACGCTGGTCTCACAGGGCATGTACATGGGAATGGCGGCGGCCGGGCCGGACGCCGAACTCGGCATGCAGGTGTGGAACTGGATGCTGGAGCAGGTCAAGAACATCGTGGCCGAGTCACGTACCTTCGTGGCCACCGTGCGCATCGACGCGCAGGGGGTTTTCGCGGACGGCCGGGCGACTTTCGACGCCGACGGCCAGGTCGTGCGCTATCTTCAGGGCGTGCAGCGCCCGCGGCGGGACCTGCTGCGCGGCTTGCCGACCACTACGGCCCCGGTGCTCATGGCGTTCGAGTGGGAGGAAGCCCCCGGCGCCGTGGGGCCACAGGAAGCGATGTCCAGGGCCATCCTACGGATGGACGCGGTGAAGGAGAAGATCGACGGCGAGAAGCTCGCCACGGTCATGAAACAGACCATCGAGATGAATCGCCGCGTGCCCGGCAGCAGCGCCGTGTTCAGCTTCAGCCCCGAGGAGCGCGGCCTGCTCTACTGGGGCCTGTATCTCACGCGCGAGGGACCGGCGGTGCAGCGCGAGATGCGCTCCATCTGGGAACTCACACCCGAGCTGGTCAACGCCTGGGGCACGTTCCCCGGCGCGCTGGCCCGCGGCGAGCCGGAGAGAATCGGTGGCGTGGACGCCGACGTGTACAAGTTCGATTTTGACACCGATGCGGCGCTGCGCCAGCCCATGCTCCAGGCGCTCTACGGCAGGGATCCCACGCTGTACATGGCGCCGCACCCAGAGGGGCTGGCCTATGCGTTCGGCCCGCAGACCGAGGCCCGCGCCCGGCTGGCGGACATCCTGGACACCGAACGTCCGCCGTTGCGTACCGCCGCCCGGGTCACCAGCCTGTTCAAACACTTCAGCGCCGATCCGCAATGCTGTTTGGTGGTCGATCTGCCCGCGGTTTTCCGCAGCGTGAGTGGCATGCTGGCCCAGTTCGGGCTGCCCGTGCCCGCGGTGGAACTGAAGGACGAGCAGCCGCCCCTGGCCGGCGCGACGCTCTACCTCGAGCCCGAGAGCATCCGCACCGAGCTCTTCGCTCCGGCCGAGCCCATCAAGGACCTCGTCAAGGCGATCGGGAGTCTAGACGGCGGTAAGAGCGAGGCGTATTAGCGGCCGGCGTTCGCAGGCTCAGGCACGCACATCGAATCCGAGCGTCGCGGTGCCGTTCGCGGCGCCATAGGCGCCCACTGCCGCCCGCTGAACCATCCCCGTTGAACCGCGCGCCGCTTCAGCCGTGGCGGCGGCCTGTTCCGCCCGCGCTCGCTGCATCGCCGCTTCGGCTTCCGCCGCCACCCGCATGTCCTGCGCCGAAGGATCGGCCGGGGCGAGCGCCGCCGCCCGCACGGTCTCCATCTTCCGGATGGTGGCTGCCGGATCGTCCTCGATGGGCGACGTATCGATGTGCACCTCGCCGGCCGTCGCGTACTGGCGCCCATCGGGGCCGGTCTCGTACTCGAACTGGGCGCCGCCGTGTGCGTGGGCCCCGGCCGCGGCCTGGTGGGCCGCCTCGTGCCGGCGCACTTCCGCGTCGCGTTGCTTCAATTCGGCGACGCGTTCCTGCTCCTCACGGCCGAGCTGCTCCGCGCGCTGCGCGGCCCGCGCCGCGGGGCTCAGCTCGACCGTGTCACCGTCCTCGGTCGCGGCTTCCTCAGACGGCGTTTCGGGGCGCGTCCCCACGGCGCGCAACGGTTCGATCCGTGCGGCCAGACGCGCGAGCGCAAAGCCGCTCCCAAACGGATCGACCAGTCCCGATAACACTCCGCTGATCGTCACAGCACTCTCCGGCGCGCGGGCGAGTGGCACACCCTGCGCAGATCGGTCGCCGGTGCATGGCCCTTGACCGCCTCCAGGCGAACCCGCGGCCGGAACCGCCCAAGCACGCGCCGGCGTCTCGCCGGCTATCCCCGGAGGCCCTATAATGGCCGCCGGGAACGCGGGTCGCAGTGCGACCCGGGAGGTAGAGCGCATGGCCGCGCAAGTCTCATTCTGGCAGCGGGTGGGCAGTCTGTTTCGCACCGACTCGGGAATGGGCCGGGACCGCCGACCGGGCGCGCTCGAGTCCAGCGGCCGGCTGGAAAGTGCGGTGGCCGCCCCGCTCGACCGCAGCGGCAATCACGCCGAGCCGTTCTGGCGCCGGCCCGCGGCGCGCAGCGCGCAGGCCCGCGAAACCGCGCTGCGCGTCGTCGAGCTGGCCGAAGCGCTGCAGCAACACTTCCGGCAGCAGGACCAGCGCGCGGCCGAGCTGGCCGGGTCGCTCGACCGCGTCGGCGGCACACTCGAACAACTGGCCGCGGCGCAGCGCGCCCACGGCGAGTATCTGCGCTCGATCGCCGAGCACACCGAGTCTGCGGGCAAGAATGCATCGTCGCTCACGGCCACGCTCAGCCGCGTGCCCGAGTCCCTGCTCGCGCAGGCCGAGGCCATCCGCACCGTGGCGCGGCACCTCGAGATCGCCCAGGAATCCGACACGCAGCTCATGCACTCGCTGCAGCAGTTCGGGCGGGCGGTCGACACGCTGGGCTCGTCCGGCACGGCCCAGGTCGAAGTGCTGCAACGCCTGCATGCGGCCCAGCATGAGCAGCAGGCGGCCATGATGGCCCTGGTGCGCGAACAAACCCGGCGCTATCTGATCGTGCTCGTCGTCACCGGCGTGCTGGCCTTGGGTGCGCTGGTCGCGCTGATCACGCTGTTGTTCCTGCGCTGGTCGCCGTAACCGCCGGCCCGTCGGCCGTGGCACCGCCGCGCGGCGCCGGATAAGCTGCCCGCATGAAGATCGCGCTCGTTCAGACCAATCCGACCATCGGCGACATCGCGGGGAACACGCAAGCGGTGCTGCGCGGGATGCGGCGCGCCGCCGCCGCGGGGGCCGAGTTGGCGGTATTTCCTGAGCAGACCCTGATCGGCTATCCGGCCCGGGACCTGCTGCTGCGCCGCGAGGTGATCGAACACAATCTGGCGGCCCTCGCAGAACTGGCGGCCGCCGCGACGGACGTGGCCGTGGTCGTCGGCTACGCGGAGCCGAGCACGCGCGCGTTCGGCCGGCCGCTGTTCAACGCGGCGGCGCTGCTGCACCGCGGGCAAGTTCTGGCCCGCTGGCAAAAGCGGCTGCTGCCGACGTACGACGTGTTCGACGAGGTGCGCTACTTCGAACCGGGCGGACTGCAACCGGTCGTCGAACTGGGCGGCCTGCGTCTGGGCGTGACGATCTGTGAAGACATGTGGTCGCGCGAGGAGATGCTCGGCCAGCCGCTGTACGACTGCGACCCCATCCAGGATCTCGCGGCCGCGGGGGCCCAAGTCGTGCTCAATATCGCGGCGTCTCCGTACTTCCTCGGCAAGCATGACCTGCGCTTCGGGCTGATGGCGGAGCACGCCCGGCGCCATCGCGTGCCACTGCTGTTCGTCAACCAGGTGGGCGGCAATGACGAGCTCATCTTCGACGGCTCGAGCACGGTGGTCGACGCCGGCGGCCGGCTCGTCGGCCAGGCCGCGGCGTTTGCCGAGGACCTGCTGCTCGTGGAACTGAGCAACCTGCCGGCCACGCGGCGCGCGCTGCAGCCCGAAGGGCCAGCCAGCCTGCACGCGGCACTTGTGCTCGGTCTGCGCGACTACTTGCGCAAGTGTGGGTTCCGCGCCGCCCTGGTCGGGCTCTCGGGCGGCATCGACTCCGCGGTGGTCGCGGTACTGGCGGCGGAGGCGCTCGGCCCGCAAAACGTCCAGGGCGTCGCGATGCCCAGCCGTTTCAGCAGCGACCACAGTGTCACCGACGCCCGCGTGCTCGCCGAAAACCTCGGCATCCAGTACGCGCAGATCGAGATCGAGCCGATGCACGCCGCGTTCGAGCGCACGCTGCAGCCGCATTTCGCCGGCCGGCCGCCCGACATCGCCGAGGAGAACATCCAGGCCCGCACGCGCGGCGTCATTCTCATGGCGCTGTCCAACAAGTTCGGCCGCCTGCTGCTGACGACCGGGAACAAGAGCGAATTGGCCGTGGGCTACTGCACGCTGTACGGCGACATGGCCGGCGGGCTCGCGGTGATCAGCGACGTGCCGAAGACCATGATCTACACGCTGGCACGGTATATGAACGTGCGGGCCGGCCGGCCGTTGATCCCCGAGGGCACGCTGACCAAGCCACCCTCCGCCGAGCTGCGTCCCAACCAGACAGACCAGGACACGCTGCCGTCCTACGAGGTGCTGGATGAAATCCTGGAGCGCTACGAAGTCCGTCTGCAAGATGCTGACGAGATCGTCGCCGCCGGCTTCGAGCGGGCCGTGGTCACGGACGTGCTGCGCAAGATCCAGCTCAGCGAGTACAAGCGCCGGCAGGCGGCCCCCGGTCTGAAGGTCACCTCGCGGGCTTTCGGCTTCGGGCGCCGCATGCCCATCGCCGCGCGGTACCCGCAGTGACGGTGGCGGTCAGCGCCGGTTGATCGCGCGCCAGCTCGGCCGGTCATAGCCTCCAACGTGCAGCGCGTGAATCTCGCCGATGCGCCAGCCTGCGGGCGTCCGCACGAACCGCAGCGACCACGCCGTGTTGAGCGTGCCCGCATAGGAATCCAGCCGCACATCCGACAGGTAGGTGACGGAGACGTGGAACGCCTCCGCCTGCGACTCGCGGACGTTGAGTTCCCACCGATCGATCCAGTTGACGCGCACATGGTCCAATTGGTGGCGGACATAGGTCAGGAAGTCATCGCGACCCAGGCCCTGGCTCTCGAAGTCTGGCGCCAGAGCCGCTTCCAGGGCGGCCGTGCGCGCGGCCACGATGTCGCGCTCAATCGCCGCCAGGATACGCCCGGCGTGCTCGCGACGCGTGACCACCAGTACCTGGACCAGCAACAGTGCCGCAGCCACGCCGAGGCCGAGCAGCAGGGGGCGGACCTGACCGCTGCGGCGCCAGTGCACCAGCAGCGCGAACAGCACCAGCCCCAGCACGGACCCCAGCGCCGCCACGGATTCGAACAGCAACCAGGTGACCCACTCCATGCTCGTCCCCGCTCATGCCGCCATTCATGCTGCCGCCACATTTACCCGCGCCGCACTCCGCGGTTGCTGCCCACGCCCGTTTCCACTAAGTTTCACACCATGACTCTGAGCGGAAAATTCATCGTCATCGACGGCCCCGACGGCTCCGGCAAAGGCACGCAACTCACGCGCCTCGCCGCTTGGATCGACGGCCAAGGCGGTCGCTGCCGCCGGGCCCGCGACCCGGGGGGCACCGAGATCGGCGACCGCATCCGTCACATTCTACTCGGTTACGACCTGTCCCGGATGGACCCGCGCTGCGAAGCGCTGCTGTTCATGGCCTCTCGCGCCCAGCTCGTCGCCGAGGTGATCCGCCCGGCACTCCAGGCCGGCGAGACCGTGCTCTGCGACCGGTTCATCTCCGCGACCTGTGCGTACCAGGGCGCGGTCGGTGTGCCGGCGACCGAGATCATCGCGCTCGGGCGGCTGGCCGTGGGTGACACGTGGCCGGACCTGACCATCGTGCTGGATCTCCCGCCGGAAGTCGGCTTCGGTCGCACGGGCCGCAAGCCGCACCACGTCGGCAAGCGCGACGATGCCGGCCAGACGACCATGTTCGACGGCGCGACCGCCGACGCGATGGAGCGGCGACCGCTCGAGTTTCACCGCCAGGTGCGCCAGAACTTCCGCGACCTGTCGGCGGTCTATCCGACGCCGGTCGTGCTGATCGACGCCAGCCGCGACGCGGACGCAGTCTGGCAAGACGTCCAGGAGGCGGTGCAGCGTGCAGCTCAGTGAGGTCCGCCACCAGGAACGCGCGGTGTCCATCCTCCGCCGGGCCCTGCGCAGCGGTCGCACGCATCACGCCTACCTGTTCGAGGGGCCGGCAGGCGTCGGCAAGGAACTGGCCGCCCGTGCGCTGGCGGCCCAGCTGCTCTGCGAGGACGACCAGCGCGCGGTGGATGCCGACCCCTGCGGACGCTGCCCCGCCTGCCGGGTGTTCGCCGCGGGCAACCACCCCGATTTTCACCTGATTCACCGCGGACTGCACAAGCTCCATCCCGAACCCAAAATCCGCCGGCAGAAGGGCCTGTTCCTGGTCATCGACGTCGTCCGCCACTTCCTCATCGAGCCGGCGACCATGAAGCCGACGCAGGGCCGCCGCCGCGTGTTCGTCATCCGCGACGCCGAGCGCATGAACGACGAAGCCCAGAACGCCCTGCTCAAGACGCTGGAAGAACCCCCCGGCACGGCATGCCTGATCCTGGTGACGTCTTCCGCCGACCGCCTGCTGCCGACGATCCGCTCGCGCTGCCAGCGCATCCCCTTTGGGCTGCTGCCGACGACGTTCGTCGCCCGGGAATTGCAGTCGCGGGCCGGGCTCGATCCGACGGACGCCCGCGCGCTGGCTGGCCTGGCTGATGGCCGGCTCGGCGTCGCGCTGCAGTGGCACGCGCTCGACCTGCTCGCGACCCTCGGCGACGTGAATACGTGCCTCGCGCGCGTGCCGGACGCCGATCCGGAGACATTCGGAAAGACGCTCGTCGCGCTGGCGACCGAATTGGCCATGCGGGCACAGCCCGAGCCGACGGATGAAGCGGACATGGAGGACGACGAGGATGAGGACGAGGACGAGGATGACGACACGCCGTCCAAGTCATCTCGCAAGGTCCCCACAGATGTCCTGCGCGACGCGTACAAGCTTGTGCTGCTGCTGATGGGCGCCACGTACCGCGATGCGCTGCTGATTCAGAGCGGCGCCGCTGCGCTGCGTGTGTTGCCGCAGTCCACCCGGGCCGAGACGCTGGCGCGGGAGGCGTCGCCCGCGCTGCTCGACCAGTGCATTCTGGCCATCGGCGAAGCCGAAGTGATGCTGGATCGCAACGTCGCCCCTCAGCTTGTCGGCGAGCGCCTGGCCGTCGCCCTGCTCGGCGAGCTGCCGGTCACGTGATGCCGGCCGCCGCTCACCGGCGGCGCAGAAACTCCAGGCGCTGCGCGACTACCCGTTTGAGCGGGTCATCCGCGTCCAAGCCGCGTTCCACGCGCTGGTACAGCTCGATGGCCGCGGCCCGCTGGCCATTCTGCTCGTATGCTTCCGCCAGGTTGATGCCGGTGCGGGGCTCGCCTGGGCGCAGCTCGTGTGCCCGCAGCGCGTGCCGCAGGGCGGCCGCGGGATCGCTGGGCGCAAGTAACGGCGCCAGGTTCGTGTGTGCCTCCCAATCCTCCGGATCCAGTGTCACGACGCGCTCGAAGAGCGCCCGGGCCTCATCCTCCGCGTGGGTCAGGTACAGCGCCTTGGCCAGCTCGCGCAGGGCGACGGCGTTCTCGGGGGCCAGCTCCACCGCCCGGCGCAGCGCGGCGCGGGCTTCCTCGTACAGTCCGCTTTGTAGCAGCGCGCGGCCCAGTTCCAGCCGGGCCTGCGGATCGTCCGGCTGCGCGGCGGCCTGCGCGCGCAGCGCGGCCAGGCGCCGCCCCGCATCGCCGCCCTGCAGCAGCGCCTGGCGCGTCGCCCGCGCGTTGCGGTTGCGCGGATCCAGCTCGAGCGCCGTCTCGACATCGAGCAGCGCCAGATCCAGTTCTCCATGCTGGGCATGCAGTTCCCCGCGTAGCGCCAGGGCCTCCGCGTAGCTCGGGTGCAGACGCACCGCCGTGTCGGCATAGCGCAGCGCTTCCTGCAAGATGGCCAGGCGCTGCTCGGGCACCTCGGTCCGCGCCCCGAGCTTTAGCAGTTCAACAGCACAGCCGAAATTCAGGTACGCCCCGGCCGGGTACGTCTGCACGTCGCTGCCGAACAGCCGCGCCGTGTTGCTCCAGTCGCCGTTCCGCAGCGCCGCGCGCAGCCCCAGCACCGCCACGAGCAGCACGCCGAGCAGGCGCAGCAGCCGCGCGCTTTGCGCCAGCGCCTGGCCGGGCGCGCAATGGCGCCGCCACAGCTCGACCACGCCCAGCGCCACCAGCATCAGGATCGGCAC